>Ga0164299_10000101_pt1 | contig 16956 bp, 15 predicted proteins | sample Whisoiple_221_MG_FD_109712 | JGI IMG/M metagenome (GOLD analysis project Ga0164299, IMG submission 109712) | Unamended control soil microbial communities from upstate New York, USA - Whitman soil sample_221_MG | ecosystem: Environmental > Terrestrial > Soil > Agricultural land ...
CAACACCATGCTGGGCGCCTGCTACACCGAACTGATCGCGCGGAGCGGGATCGCGCCCGCGCTCGTCGAGGATCTGGTGATCGGCTGCACCGCCCCGTTCGGTGAGCAGTCGCGCAATATCGCACGCAACGACTGGCTGCAGGCGGGTTACCCGCCCGAGATACCGGCAACCACACTGGACCGGCGCTGCGGCTCCGCACAAACCGCGGTGGAAATGGCTGCCGCACTAGTGGCATCGGGTACGCACGACATCGTGATTGCCGGCGGCGTGGAGCATATGGGCCACGTTCCCATCGACTCCCCCGGCAAGGTGTCCGAACTGTACGGCGACCCCTGGCCGGCCGAGCTGCGCGACCGTTATAGCTTTGTGCACCAAGGCGAAAGCGCCGAGCTGATCGCCGACCGCTGGCAGCTTGGTCGCGAAGAGATGGACGCCTTCGCCGCGCATTCGCACCAGAACGCCGCTAAGGCAATCGCGGACGGCAGATTCGCAGCCGAGATGGTGTCGATCCCGCTTGACGGCCAGCTCCGCCACGCCGACCAGTGCGTGCGCCCCGAGACCACCGTGGAGACGCTGGCCAACCTGAAGCCGGTGTTCCGCAAAGAGAACGGGCGAATCACTGCAGGATCGTCGTCGCCGATCAGCGACGGCGCCGCCGCAGTGTTGTTGTGCTCCGGGGACGCGGCGCGCCGGCTCGGGTTGCGCCGACGCGCCCGTATCGTCGACCAAACCACCGTCGGTGTGGACCCGATCATCATGCTGACCGGCCCGATCCCGGCGACGTGGAAGTTGTTGGAACGCAACAACCTCGGCGTCGACGACATCGACCTGTTCGAGGTCAATGAGGCGTTCTCCTCAGTGGTGCTGGCGTGGCAGCGCGAACTGCGCCCCGACATGGACCGGGTCAACGTCAACGGCGGGGCGATCGCGCTCGGCCACGCCGTCGGGGCGACTGGTGCCAGGCTGATCGCCACCCTCGTCGCCGAACTCGAACGCCGCGAGGGCGATCTCGGCTTGGTGACGATGTGCTGCGGTGGCGGACTCGGGACGGGGACGCTGATCCAGCGGGTAGCGACGTGATCGACTTCGGGAAGTATTTGAAGGCGGGCGATGGTGTCTGGTGGGGCCAGGCCGCAGCCGAGCCGCGCCCACTCGTCGACGCGCTGATCGTGCAGAATCCGCGGATCGGCCCGATCCGCACGTTCACCGGCCTGAGCTGGAACGACCAGCTCGCCGTCACGATGCCCAGCCGGGTGTCGATGGTGTCCTACGGCGGGCTCGGGGAGCTTCGGGAACTCAGCCGTTCCGGACGCCTGGAAGTGGTTCCGTGCCATTATTCGGCGCTTCCTCGGATGTTCGCCGAGCGCAGGCTGCCGTGTGACGTCGGCCTGCTGCAAGTTTCGCCACCCGACGACGAAGGCAGGTGCTCGTTGGGCATCGGTGTCGACTACGTCGCGGATGCGCTCCCGCACACGCCCGTGCTCATTGCCGAGATCAACCAGAGAATGCCAGTCACGGTGGGCAGCCCCCGGATTCCGCTCGACCGGTTCGCGGCCACCATCACCACCGACCGTCCGCTACCCGAAGATCCCACCCGCGCACCGGGTTCCACCGAGCAGCGCATCGCCGCCCAAATCGCCGACCTCATCGACGACGGCGACACGGTGCAATTGGGGGTCGGCTCGCTGGGTACGGCGGTGCTCGACGCGCTGGCCGAGCACGAGGATTTGGGATTTCACACCGGTATGGTCACGGATGGGCTGTTGCGGCTGATCGACAAGGGCGTGGCGACCGGCAGCCGCAAAGAGATAGACCCTGGGCTTATTGTCGCCGGCACCGCACTCGGTTCGGCTGAGCTGTACAACCGTGTTCCCGGGCTGCCTGCCAGATTCCTACCGACGAGCTATACCCATAGCCCGCAAGTGCTTTCGCAGCTGCGCTCGCTGGTGTCGGTCAACTTTGCCGTTGAGGTCGACCTGAGCGGGCAGGTGGGCGCCGAGGTCAGCCGCGGCGTGTATGTCGGTGCAGTTGGCGGGCAGGTTGACTTTGCCCGGGCCGCCGCACTCACCGGCAAGCGATCGATCATCGCCTTGCGCGCCACATCGGGCGGGCAGTCCACGATCAAAGCCGCACTCGATGGCGGGGTTGTCACCACCGCGCGCTCCGACGTCGACGCCGTCGTCACCGAATACGGCGTCGCACACCTGCGCGGCTGCAGCATCGGCGAACGGGCCAAACGCATGGTCGCGATCGCCGCCCCGGAGTTTCGAGACCAGCTCGACCAGGAAGGGACCCGCCTGTGACATTGCCATCGCACGTCGATATCCGTGAAGTCGGGCCGCGCGACGGGTTCCAGAACGAACCCGAAACCATCGCCACCGCCGACAAGGTTCGATTGATCAACCAACTCGGGCGCACCGGCCTGAAGCGCATCGAAGTGGCAAGTTTCGTGCGCCCCGACGTCATCCCGCAGCTGTCCGATGGCGTCGAGGTGCTGCGCGGCATCGATGTGCCCGACGACGTTTCGCTGATGGTGCTGGTACCCAATAGTAAGGGACTCGACAACGCTCTGCGGGTGCGAAAGACCTTCTCGGAGGTGGCGATTTTCGTCAGCGCGTCGGAGACACATAACAAGCGCAACGTGAATCGGACCATCGCGGAGTCCATGGCCGACAACGAGATCATCGCCAAGCGAATCGTCGCCGAAGACCTGCGCTGCGCCGCGGTCATCGCCACCTCCTACGGCTGCCCGTTCGAGGGCACGGTGCCGATGAAGCGAGTGCTCGACATCGCCGAGCAGTTCGCGGCGGCGGGCGCTACCGAGGTCGGTTTCGGCGACACCACGGGGATGGCCAACCCCGCCTATGTCGGTGAGTTCTTCGCCGCCGCCATCGAACGGCTGCCCGGCGTCGAGGTCACCGCACACTTCCACAACACCCGCGGCCAGGGATTAGCCAACGCATACGCCGCGCTGCAGGTCGGCTGCACCAGTTTCGAGTCCAGCTTCGGCGAACTCGGTGGCTGCCCGGTGCCTGCGGGCTCCACCGGAAACATCGCTTCGGAGGATCTGATCAGCATGTTCGAGGAGATGGGCGTATCCACGGGGGTGTCGTTGCCGGCGATGATCGACGCCGCCCGCGCCGCACAGAGCGTGCTCGGACGCAAGCTGACCAGCCACTCCATCGTCGCAGGCCCGATCGAGTGGAAATCTAACCCCGATGCCCTGTCCTGCCGCTAGACATATCACCAACCCCTTACGAGGAGATAGATCATGAGCAACCGCGTCGCATTCGTCACCGGCGGAGCCCAGGGGATCGGCCAGGGCATCTCGGAGACCCTGGGCGCCAACGGCTTCCGGGTCGCCGTCGCCGACCTGAACCTGGACGCGGCGGAAGTCACCGCCAAGCGCATCGCCGACGCCGGTGGTGGGGCCATCGCCGTCCACGTCGATGTGACCGACACCGAGTCGGTACGTGGTGCGGTCAAGACCGTGGCCGCCGAGCTCGGGGACATCGAGATTGTCGTCAACAATGCCGGCTGGGACGACTTCATGCCGTTCCTGAAAACCTCAGAGGATTTCTGGGACAAGATCCTTGACATCAACTTCAAGGGCGCGTTGCGCGTCACCCAGGCCGTCGTTCCTGGCATGGTCGAGCGCGGATTCGGACGGGTGATCAACATCGGGTCGGATGCCGGCCGCGTCGGCTCGTCGCTCGAGGCGGTCTACTCCGGCGCCAAGGGCGGCATCATCGCGTTCACCAAGACACTGGCCCGCGAGGTGGCGACCAACGGCGTCACCGTCAACACCGTGTGCCCTGGCCCGACCGATACCCCGGCTCTGCGCAAGTTCGCCGACAGCTCCGGACAGGACGCCGACAAGGTATTGAGTGGGATGACCCGCGCCGTGCCGATGAAGCGTTTGGCCCAGCCGTCCGACATCGCCGCCGCCGTCGCCTTTTTCGCCTCCGACGCCGCCGAGTACATCACCGGCCAAACGCTCTCGGTCAGCGGCGGCCTCACGATGGCCTGAGCCAAACCCCCAAGGGTCAAAGGAGATTCTCGTGTCGACACCACAACGTCGTGCGTCCGTGACGTGGAACAAGGACGGGTCCATCGTCGAGGTGATCCTCGACGGCCCGCCCGCCAACGCCCTTGGGCCAGACATCGTCGAGGGCTTGCATGCCGCGATGGACTTCGCTGAGACAGCGACAGCCAAGGTGCTTCTGGTGACCTCCGCGATAACGGGCTTTTTCGCGGCGGGCGCTGACATCAAACACATGTCGGCGGTTGACGCTGCGTCGTTCCGGGAGTACGGCAACGCCCTGCGTGCTGGACTGGAACGCCTCTCGGCGCTGCCCATGGTCTCCGTCGCGGCCATCGATGGCCTCGCTCTGGGCGGAGGTCTCGAACTGGCCATGGCCTGCACGATGCGTGTCGCCGCGACAGGAGCCCGACTCGGGCTTCCTGAAGTCAAACTCGGTTTGATCCCCGGCGCGGGCGGTACCCAGCGATTGCCACGTTTGGTTGGCCGCGGCCGAGCGTTGGACATCATGCTCACCGGGCGCCAGGTCGAAGCCGACGAGGCGTTCTGGATCGGGTTGATCGACCGCCTGGCGGAACCCGGGGAAACCGCGAGGGCGGCGGCCTGGCAACTGGCCCATGAGTTGGCCGCAGCTTCCGCACCCGCACAACTGGCCGTGGTACGCACCGTCGATGCCGCTTACGACCGCCCAATCCATGAAGGATTGCGCTACGAGGTCGAGCAGGTCCAAGAGCTGTTCGAGCGCGGCGAGGCCATGGAAGGCCTCCGCGCATTCATCGCCAAGCGCGCGCCCGAATTCGTCTGATCAGGGAGAACTTTCATGATCGATCTCGAACGGCGTTACGAGACTTTGCTTCTCGAGTCCCCGGCGGACGGTGTCATCCAGGTGACTCTGAACCGGCCCGACCGGCTCAACGCGATGACCGTAACCATGTTCGACGAGCTGGAATCGGTCGCCCGAGCCGTCGGCGACGACCGCGACGTCCGAGTGGTGATCCTGACCGGGGCGGGCAACGCATTCTGCGCGGGCTACGACCTCGACGACGCCGAGGAGCTGGCGTCACTGGGAGCCCTGGGCATGCTGGACCGCCAGGAGCGGGCCGCCCGCGCGGTCAGTTGTGTGCGGGCGCTCGCGGTTCCGGTTATCGCCGCCGTCAACGGCCCCGCCGCCGGCGGTGGCTTGTCACTGGCTCTGATGGCCGACATTCGGCTCGGGTCGCCTAACGCGAAGTTCAACGCCGCGTTCGTGCGGATCGGGCTGTCCGCAGGTGACCTGGGCGCCTCGTGGCTCTTGCCGCGCTTGATCGGACCGTCCGCGGCCGCCGAGATCGGATTCACCGGGCGCATGGTCGAGGCCGATGAGGCCGAACGCCTCGGCCTGCTCAACCGCGTCACCGGCCCCGACGACCTGCTCGACCAAACGCTGGCCATGGCGAGCCAGATCTGCGCCAACTCCCCCGGCGGCATCCGGATATCCAAACGGGCGCTGCAGGCCAACATGGAAGTCGCCTCCTTCGCGGCGGCACTCGAACTGGAGAACCGCGGGCAGGCGCTGCTGACACGCTGTGACGACATGACCGAGGCGCTGGAGGCCTTCAAAGCCAAGCGCGTACCGAAATTTTCGGGCCGATGAGCGCGCCGTGGAACCGGGTGTCGCGCCGCCCGCTTACCGATGTCCTCAACGAATTGCGAACGGCGCGGACGCTCGCCTTCGACGAACATGCTCCCGGTATCGTCGTGATGTCGGTGAACCGGCCACACCGGGCCAACTCGCAGACTGTGGAGATGTTCGGCGAACTCGCTTGGGCCGCAGTCACGTTACGCAATGCACCCCTGCGGGCGTTGATCATTACAGGGGCGGGCGGCAAGGCGTTCTGCACGGGCTTCGACCTCGACGAGGTCGATGTCCTGACCCGGATGACGGTGCCGGAATTCACCGAACTGATCGAGACCGCCGCATCCGTGTCCACCGCGCTGCGTGCGCTCCCCTATCCCGTGATCGCCGCTGTCAGTGGTCCCGCAGCGGGCGGAGGTCTGTCGCTGGCCTTGGCCGCCGATATCCGAATCGCGGACCAGACGGCCAGTTTCAGCGCGGGCTTCGTGCGGATTGGGCTATCCGTCGGCGAGCTCGGCACATCGTGGAACCTGATCCGACTGATCGGCCCCGGTCGGGCCGCGGAAGTGGCGTTCACCGGACGCACCGTTCGAGCACCCGAGGCCCTGCGGATCGGACTGGCCGACCGCCTCATCGACACCGGCACGGCGCTCGACGCGGCGATCGAACTGGCCGAAATCATCGCCGGAAACTCCGAAATGGGTGTGCGGTCCACCAAGAACGCGCTCGTGCGAAACATGGAGAACAATTCCTTGCAGTCCGCGCTGGAGATGGACAACCGCGGCCAGGCCCTGCAGCGAGTCGGAGCGCCTTGACCACCGCCAGGGAGCAAGACAGCGGGCTTCGCCCCACTGACGACCTGCGGCACAGGCCGGTCGCCGGAGAGCGAACTCGCGACAGCCTGTTCTGGCAGCTGACCATGCCGGAGCACGAACTCGGCGTCCAGGTCTACCTCTACCTCACCGGCACGGGAAAAGCCGGCTACAACGTCTGCGTGTGGAGCCCCGACGGGCCGCTCTCAATGCGCCTGCACAGCGGCGAGGTGCCCGACCACGCCGACCTCGACGACTTCTCATTCGACGGACTGACCCTCAGCCAGCCGGACTTGCGGAAATCCTGTCGGATGACCTACGACCGCGACGACGTGAGAATCGAATTCGCGTTCACCGGCATTCACGACGCGTTCAGCTACCACCGCAATCCCGGCGGCCTGCCGTCGTGGTTCGCGGTGAACCGGATCGAGCAGACGGGCCGGGTGCGCGGCGGCATCGAAGTCGACGGCCGACGCATCGAATGGGACCGCATGGGTCATCGCGACCATTCCTGGGGCGTCCGCGACTGGGGTGTCCCGCAGCATTGGAAGTGGTTCGTCGCCTACACCGAGTCGGGTCGCGCGATCAACGGCTGGATCTGGATCGCCAAGGGCGAGTGGGGCTTCGCCGGATACGTTGTTCGTGACGGGGTGACGTACCCGATCCGCCACATCGATCAGCATGCCGAATACGGCGAACAGATGCGCCAGCGTCGGCTGCGGGCGACCCTCACCGACATCACCGGCGTTGAAACCGAGCTCGAGCTCGACGTGTTCGCGGTGATCGAATTGCCGACCCATGACAGGTTGCAGACGGTGATCCGGGAGGGCGCCTGCCGAGCAGTCATTGACGGCGAGCAGGGCGCGGGTCAGTTCGAAACCCACTGGCAAGGAAGCTATCTGGACTATCTATCGGACCGGGGCACGTGATGTGGACGTGGTCGGACGACCAGCTCGACGCGCTGGGCGCCTTCCTGGCCGAGCGAGGTCTGTGCGACCCTACGGTGACCGCCGCCGCCATCGGTGACGGCCATTCCAACCTGACATTCTTGGTATCAGACAGCAACTCGCGGGTCGTCGTGCGCCGGCCGCCGCCGCCGCCACTGCCGCCGGGCGCCCATGACGTGCTGCGGGAGGCGAGGCTGCTGACCGCACTCGCCGAGACCGACGTCCCCACTCCCCGGGTGTTGGCCACCGCGCCAGCAGGCGAGCTGCTCGACGTCCCGGTCTTCGTGATGGAATTCGTGGACGGCACCGTCATCACCGAATCAACGCCGGCGCCAAGGGACGACGTACAGCTGCGACGGCGCATCGGCGAATCACTGATCGACACCCTCGCCGCGTTGCACACCGTGCCCTGGCGCGAGGTGGGACTCGTCGACTTCGGCAAGCCCGACGGGTTCAACGCCAGGCAGTTGCGCCGGATGCGGTCGCTCGTCGAAGTTGACGGAGCCGTGCCGACGTCATTCGCTCCGCTGGATGAGTGGCTGCAGGCGCACTCGCCGCCAGAATCCGCAACGTCGATCGTTCACAACGACTTTCGCATCGGCAACATGATCGTCGACCTCGGAGCCGGTTGCGTTGCAGCGGTGCTGGACTGGGAGCTCGCGACCATCGGCGACCCGCTCGCGGACCTCGGGTACCTGTTGACGTCGTACCCGGAGCCGGGCGAGCCGCTGGTTCCGACATCGGCGATGGGTACCGCGGTGCTGGAGCCGGGCTATCCGGAACGCGCCGAGCTGCTCGGCCGCTACGCCGACCGCACCGGCGCCGATGTCTCCGGGGTGAATTGGTATGCCGCGCTGGCGATGTACAAGCTCGCCGCGCTCTACGAGTACAGCCGCAGGCGGTTCGAGGACGGTGTGGGCGACCCCTACTACGCCGATCCGAAGTTAGTGACCGCGTTCCTGGACGCCGGCGAGCGGCTGGCCGGTGCCTGATTAGCGCCGAGATCGACCAAATGGCGGCTTCTTCTCGAACTTTCCCGCCCAAGTGTGCGTTTGGGCGGTTACACCGAGCGTGCTGCCTTGGCGGCGGCAGAGGCGGCCTTGCTGCGCTCGCGCGCTTCGGCCCAGTCTGCATCGCTCATCGACGTTAGGCCCGCGAAGGTGTTCGGCCCGGCCAGCCGCTGGCCACCATCCATCGCGATGGTCTCGCCGGTCAGGTAGTCGCAGGCATCCGAGAACGCGAAGATGGTGAGGTTGGCCAGCTCGTCGATGGTTCCGGAGCGACCGAGCGGAATCTGATCCGCCTGGGTGGCGCCGACCGAGCTCTTGTCTGTCGGATTGAGCATCTCCCACGCGTATTCGGTCGGAATGGGGCCGGGTGCAAGCGCGTTCACCCTGATTCCGTATCGCCCCCACTCCACCGCCAGCGACATCGTCATCGCGTGGACCGCCGCTTTGGCCATTGCTGACGGGACGACGAATGCCGACCCTGTCCATACCCATGTGGTGAGGTTCGACAGCACCGAGCCGGGCAGGCCTGCGGCGATCCAGCGCTTGCCCACGGCAAGGGTGGTGTTGAAGGAACCTGTCATCACCGTTGAGGTCACCGCTTCGAAGGCGCGTTGACTGAGCGTGGCGGTCGGGGCGATGAAGTTCGCCGCGGCATTGTTGAGCAGCCCGGTCAACGGTCCGTATCGCTCCCAGATCTCGCTAACCGCCGCCTCGACCGACGACGAATCCCGCACGTCGACGGCCTGATGATGCGCCGCCTCGGGGCTGCCGTTGGCGATCTCTTCAGCCGCCTCGGCCAGGACCGCTTCGCGACGACCCCACAGGTGCACTTCAGCCCCATGCTTTACCAGTCGGGCAGCTACCCCGCGACCAAGACCCGTTCCGCCGCCAGTGATCAGGATCCGCTTACCCGACAACAGACCGGGTGCAAAGATCTCACGCGTTGTTGCGCTCATTCCCCGAACCTCCACTTCACAGGACTAGAGGCCGAAGCTCTTGCCGATGATCTCGCGCTGAATCGCGTTCGCGCCACCGTAGATCGGAGGTGCCAACGCCTTGCGCACCTGCATCTCCATGCCGTACTCGACGGTGTAGCCGGCGCCGCCCATCATCTGAAGCCCTTCCAGCGCTACCGCTTTGGCCACCTCGGTGCACTTGAGCTTGGCCATCGAGCCTTCCCGGGCCAACTGGTCCTCCAACCCGGCATCGATCTGCGCCGCGACGTGGTAGACGAAGGCCCGGCAGTACTCGATCTCGGTCGCGAGATCGGCAATCGTGTGACGCACCGACTGAAAGGTGCCGATCGGCCTGCCGAACTGTTCCCGGGTGCGCACATAGGCGACGGTGTCTTCTAAAGATCGGCGTGCAGCACCGAGCGACATCGCAGCGATGATGAGCCGTTCGACGTTCAGCCCTCGCATCAAGCGGTGCCACGCGTCCCCGATCCCGCCGACCACGTTGGCCACCGGCACCGACACGTCGGTAAAAAACACGTCGTTGACCGTGTGGCCGTCCATCGTCTGGATCGGCCGGATATCGAGTCCCGGCGAGTCCGTCGGCAGGTAGAGCAGTGTTAGCCCGTTGTGCTTGCCGATGTTGGGATCGGTGCGGGTGAGCACGAGGAGGTGATCGGCAAGATGCGCTGCGGTGATCCAGGTTTTTTGACCGTTGACCACGAAGCGATCGCCGTCGCGTACCGCGCGGGTGGCCACGCCGCTCAGGTCCGATCCTGCACCCGGCTCGGAAAGGGCGATCGCTTCGAAGTGCCCGCTGCACAAGTTGCCCAGGACTTCTTTCTTCTGTTGCTCGTCGCCATGGCGCAGGTACGTTTGTGCAGCGGTCAACCCGGTGCCGTAAGCGTGGATCGGCGCCTGCCCGCGCGCGGTCTCCTCCAGGAAGATGCACTCCTCGACCATCCCCGCGCCTCCGCCGCCGTAGTCGACTGGTAGCGATACCCCCAGCCACCCCAGCCTTGCGAACTTTTGCAGCAGCTCGGGGCTGTTGGACAGCTTGCCGTCGTCCGTCAGCGCTTGACGCTGTTGGACTGTGGCGCAGCGCTTCTCACAAAACTGCTCGATCGCGGCGGCAAACTCCTGCTGCTGGGTGGTGAACACTACGACGCCTTCTCTTCTAGAGCTAGTTGCCCCGATACGCGGCGAACTCTGGGGCGCGCTTCTCGTTGAACGCCGTGATGCCCTCTAATGCCTCAGGCGTGTCTCCGAACAGCTTCAGGCTGGAGTAAGCCATCTGGCCGAGGGCAGCGAACTGCTCGGTGTCGGTATTGAACGACTGCTTGAGCACCTTGAGCGCCGTCGGTGACAAGTTGAGTATTTCGTCGGCCCACTCACGCACCTCGGCGCGCAGCTGTTCGCCAGGGACCACCTTGTTCACCAGGCCCCATTCGTAGGCCTGTTGCGCCGAGTACTTCCGGCACAGGAACCAGATCTCGCGAGCGCGTTTCTCGCCGATCACCCTGGCCAGATATCCGGTGCCGAAGCCGGCGTCGAACGAGCCGACCCGCGGGCCATTCTGTCCGAAGACCGCGGTCTCCGACGCGATCGTGAGATCGCATAGCAGGTGCAGCACATGGCCGCCGCCAATGGCGAAGCCGTTGACCGCGGCGATGACCGGCTTGGGCACGTCGCGGATGACCCGGTGCAGGGCGTCGATTTCGAACAGACCGCTCGCCGACGGCCCGTAGTCACCGGTCTCGGCGCGCTGCTTCTGATCGCCACCGGTGCAAAACGCCTTGTCGCCCGCCCCGGTCAGGCAGATCACCCCGACATCCGCACTACCCCACGCTTGTTTGAAGCTGTACACGAGCTCGTCGATGGTGCGTGCTCGAAACGAGTTGTACCGCTCAGGGCGGTTGATCGTGATCCACGCCAAGCCGTTCTCGACCTCGTAGGACACATCGGTGAATTCGGACATCGACAGCCACCTCTCGTCGTTGAAAGCGAGACCTTTCGGTCTGACCATATCAAAAGGTTGATGTTTTTACATCGATGGGGCACTCTTAGTGGCGTGAGTCACATTGCCCGGGGCGCGTTCTGCACATGACCGAACCGGCCGCCCCGCCGGTAGGCCTTGCCGACCAGATCGATACCGCCCGTAAAATCGTGGGGTTGACCCAAAGGGGTCCTCGGCGGCCGCGGGACCTCTGCGGCCTTCGCCGACGACGAACCGCAGGCCGCTGACGCCGCGTTGTCGGCCGGTCGGCGGGCCCTTTCCGAGCACCTCGACGTGGAGCGCCCCGACCCCGAGGTGGCGGCGCTGATGCTGGGCGCGGAGTTAAGCCAATATCGCTGAAGGAGGCGATCCTGGCCAGGCGCGAGGACATGGTGCGCGGTGCGCAGGAAGCCCGCGGCGGATTACGCGGCGTCGCATCCGTCGTATCACTCATCGAACACGCACCCATTGCGGCATACCAGATGGGATTCAGCCGGATCCTGTTCTCCAGGATCCGAGATGGCATCTGGTTCCCGTGTTCCGCATGCGCTGGCGAGGACGAGGAGTTCGCCCAGACCATGGTTCGAGTGGGTGCGGCACATCCGCGGCGCCTGGATGGAGTGTTGTTGGAAAGCGAGATGGTGCGGCGGGGAATTCCGATCTTGGTGTGCAGTCCACAGTCGAACCCGCGCGTTCACTCGGAATTGGTCGCCGTTACCAAAACCAGGTCATACGTCGCGGCTCCTGTGCTCGCCTGGGGGAACGCGATAGGGCTTCTGCACGCCGACCGCAGCGCCGAACGACCGGGCGTATGCGAATTCGACCGTGATGCCCTCGGAATGTTCGCCGAGGGACTCGGTATCGCGTTCGAGCGGAACCTGATGATGGACCGGCTCCAGGCAATGCGGCAAGCGGCCAACGAACACATGCGCGCGGCGAACGCGCTGGCCGACGACTTCACCCTCGAAGTCATGGAACTCGCAGGCGGGCGGCGAGGCCCGTGGAGGAGCTACTCAAAAACGGCCCGCAGCCCCGGCGAACGCCAACTGGTCACCAGCCGGGAAGGCTGGGCGACCTGACGGCTCGCGAAGCCGACGTGCTGCGAGCCATGGCCGCGGGCAAGACCAACGCACAGATCGCGCTCAGCCTGTTTGTGTCGGAGGGGACCGTCAAATCACACGTCAAGCACATCTTGCGAAAACTGAGTGCCGCCAACCGAACTGACGCGGTGGCAAAGTACCACCGGATGCGCGGTTGACCGGCGACGAGGTGCCAAGAAGGGACGTGCGATCTCAGTTCTGCTGCTCGTCTAGGCCCCGAGCACTCTCATCAGAGGGATCGAAAAACCCCTGGCCGAGGGACGCGATTGCGGGATATCTGCCCGTACCGTGACTCCGTGCCACCCGTCGACCATGAACTAAACCTCACCACGCAGGCGATCCTGACGTACGGCAGCTGGGGGCTGACCGCCGTGATACTCGTGCTTGCGATCTGGATGGGGTCGCGTGAGCGAACGCCGTTTTACGCGCTCTTGGCGTTGGCCGCTTTGGTCGGCGCCTTCGCCGAACCGCTCTACGACGTGGCAATGATGCTGTACTTCTACTCCACAGACGGCATGTGGACGCACTTCACCGCGTTCGACATCCCGCAACCGATCTGGACGCACAGCGGTTATGTCGTGCTCTACGCCGCACCCGCGATCTATATCGCTCATCTGATCGCCCGCGGAACGATGACCCGCCGCAAACTGTTCCTCTGGGCCGGCATCACGCTGCTTGAATCGGCCGCGTTCGAGATCATCGGCATCAATGGCGGCCTCTACAGCTACTGGGGGCCGCATGCGTTCCGGATCTTCCAGTACCCGTTGGTGATTGGTGTGCTCGAAGCCGCTCAGGTGATGTGCTTCGCGGTGGCGGCATCGCAGCTGCGCGTCCGCTGCGGCGGCCAGTGGCAACTGCTGGGTCTGTTCGTCCTGTTTCCGCTCACGTTCTTCGGGGCCAACTTCGGCGCCGGCTGGCCCACAATCATCGCGATTCATCTCGAGCACACGTCGACCGCCGTGGTCGCGGCGGCAACGGTGGTGAGCATTGGCTTCGCGGTAGTACTTGTGCACGCTGCTGCGGCCTTCCTGCCGCAGCTATCAACCCTCAGTGCCGAGGACTGTTGGGGCGTGCCCGCTACCAAGCGCCCGCCGGTTCCCGGCATGGCCGGTATGGGGTCGTGAGGAGCCCAATCGATGTCCCCATCCACGATCACCAATATTCGACACGCCTTCTTCATCCTTGCTGGCGTCGTGGCGCTGGTGTTGACCTGGCCGCACGCATTTCAGTGGATGGCTGCCGGTGGGAACATCCTCAACCCGGTCGCGTTCTTCGGCGATGCGATCGCAGCTGGCGGCACCGCCGCGTTTCTCAGCATCGACATGGCTATCGCCTGGCTTGTGTTCATGGTGTGGGTCGTGTTCGACTGCAAGCGGATCGGACTGGGGTACAAATGGGGTTGGATCTGCGTGGCATTGTCGTACATCGGCGTATCGATGGCGTTGCCTGTGTATCTCGTCACCCGTGAGCGGTACCTCGATAAGCGCGCTCGGACGGACGAATTGAGCACCTACCAGACCTGACGTCTTACGTGTCAGATGCTTGATGTCTCAAAGAGATTCGAAACGAAGTCCCGAACGTTCGACAACGTCGTCGGACCGTCGGAACTCAGTTCTTTCGCGTCGACCGCGTCCTTCATGAGGCGAAGGATCTGTGGTCCTTCGTCGAGGAGCAATCGGCTAAGCCCAAGCGCGGCACAGGTTCTCAATGCCGGCGCGAAGACGCGCTGCGCTTCGTCGATCTTTCCGGCCACAGCTAGGCACAGCGCCAACTGGAGTGTGGCGTGAAGGTGTGCACGCGGGCGTTTGCTCTGGTCGACATGTTCCAGACGAGCGCGAGCCCGCCTGCACGCCGCCTCGAGTGATGACTCTGTCCCGTCGATCAAGAGCAGTCGGATCTGTGCATCCTCGATGAGTTCCGGCTGTTGAGGACCCGCGCCAGCGATTCGTTGTGCCACCGAGTCGTCGATCGGCCCACCTGACATCGCGGCGAGTCGGACACCCTCATACAGGAGGCGCGCCTCGAGTCGCGGAAGTTGTAGTTGCCGCGCGATTTCCAGACCGTCGACGATTCGTCGATGCCCGGCGGCCGCGTCACCGCGGGCGAGTTTCAGACGCGCCCCGGTGCCGAAAGCCGCTAGCATGAAATCAACGATTCCGCCCTCGGCGCCGAGTTCATAGGCGTCGTCGAGCAATGCCTCCGCTTCGTCGAGTTGGCCGCGTTCGTAGAGAAGCTCTCCCAACAATGATCCGGCGAGCTTGGCGATGTAGGTCGGGTGTCCGGCCGGCGACAGCGCAATTCGTATTGCATGTCGCAGGTAGGCTTCGGCGCCTGCCATGTCGAGCTGCTCGTTGGCGGCAAGCGCCGCGAAACAATATCCGTAGCTCACGCTCAACGTGCCGGAAATTCGCAGATGGTATTGGCGTCCCCACCTCTGCCAGCGAAGTGCGTCGTCGAAGTCCAACGCTCGAAGCGCCCGAAATGACGCGAGATCGGCTGCGCGACAGAGAATGAAGGGGCGCAGGGTATCGACCCTGTCGACACAAGCCGCAACGGCCGAATCGGTGGAGTTGTCGATCCGATCCTGGAAGGCGGCGATCACTGCACGGATCAGGTTCATCTCCGCGTAAAGGTCGCCGGCTTGATCGTCGGGAACCGAAATGATTCCGAAGTCGGCCAACCTGAGCGCTTCCTCGGCAGCCGACAGGCGGTGGAGTACGACGTTTGCCCAAGCAAGGTCGACCTGAAGCCTCGGGCGCGCATCGGCGTATTGCGCCGGCAGCTTGGCCGCGAGCCCGATCAATGTGCTCATCTGGGACTGTTCCATCAGATCCGTGGCCGCCATTTCGACGGCATTGACTGCCTGCGGTGTATCCCCGGCAAGGATCAAGTGATCGACCGCCTGGCTGAGCATCTGGTGCCCCACAAACCATTGCGCGGCTCTGCGGTGTAGTTCTGGTATGCGATCCACATCGTCGCGCTCGAGACGGTGCAGTAGGTACTCGGCGAACAGGTGGTGGTATTGAAACCACGACCCCTCAGCGTCTGTCCTCCGGAGGAAGAGGTCACGTTTCTCGATCTCTTCGAGGAGGCTTCGGCTACGCGGGTTGTCGGTGAGCGCAGTCGCCAGCCCACTGCAGATCTGCCTGGGGATGCAGGTCGAAAGCAGAAAGTCGAGTAGGTCTGGTTCAAGGCTGTCCAGGACGTTCGACGCCAAGTACTCGCCCAGAGCTTCGTCCCGCCCGGACAGATGGTCGATGAGTGCGGCCGGATCGGCATGGTCACGAAGCGACAACGACGCCAGCTGCAAGGCGGCGGCCCATCCGTCTGTGGATTCCTCGAGTTCGGCCACGTTGGCCGCTGTCAGGTCGAGGCCGCATTGATCGACCAGCAGTGCCTGGGATTCGTCTATATCAAACCGCAGATGCGACGCGTCGATTTCCGCGAGCTCACCCTGAACTCGTAGCGTGCTGAGGGGAAGACCGGTGCGGGCCCGGCTTGCGATAATCAAATGTAGGTGATGGCAACTATTTTCGAGCAGATAGGCCAGCGCCTTCGTGGTTTCGGTGTCGTCTACGCGATGCCAGTCGTCGAGGACAAGCACGAGGGTTTGTTTGTCGGAGTGCAGGCGATCAATCAAGGCGTTCAGCACATACTGTTGCGTATTTTCCAAATGCCCTTCTAGCTCTTGTTGTAGCGCGTCCGCAAGATCCGGCGCGGTGCGCCGAATCGCCTCGATGAGATGGCTGAGAAACCAGACCACGTTGTTGTCGTCGCTGTCGATGGCCAGCCATGCGCCTTTCAGACCCTGCCGGGTGAGGACTTCCCCCCACTGCGCGGCCAGGGTGCTCTTGCCAAAGCCAGCGGGTGCGTGAATGAGGACCAGCTTTGGTCTCCGTCCCGAGCCGAGGCGATCGAGGATTCGTTGCCTCGGGACTGTCGGGCGATTGAACGTGGGCGGGCGAAATCGCGTCGGCGCGCTCGGCGGGTACTGAGCTCGCCGGATCGCGCGCGATCCATCCGACCGCAATCCGAGTGGACCTGACTGTCCAATCGCCGCTGAGGTGCCGACATCGGCAGACGATCCATCGGCGTCGGTCGGCGGTGCCGGCAGCTCGAGCGGAACATCAGCGACGGTGAGCCCAACTTGGGCGCCGGCCGCCCGCAGGATCTGCCCTAATGCCGCGGCAGAGCTTGGGCGGCGTGCGGGGTCGGTATTCAGTCCGACCTCCAACGCCGAGGCAACCTGATCGGGCACAGCCTTCGCGCGGAGATCCGGAATCGGACCCGCCATCACGCGACGAACAAACGCGATGGGGTTCTCACCGGATCGAAACACGAACGGCGGTTCGCCACTGAGCAGGGTGAAGACCGTGTCCGCCAATCCATAAACGTCCGCGGCGACCGAAGCGGCTCGACCCTCGAACAGCTCCGGCGCGGTGTATGACGGCGAGCCAACCAAGAGGTTCGCGGCCGTCTC
>Ga0164299_10000102_pt1 | contig 16862 bp, 17 predicted proteins | sample Whisoiple_221_MG_FD_109712 | JGI IMG/M metagenome (GOLD analysis project Ga0164299, IMG submission 109712) | Unamended control soil microbial communities from upstate New York, USA - Whitman soil sample_221_MG | ecosystem: Environmental > Terrestrial > Soil > Agricultural land ...
CGGTTGGTGAACGGGTTGGAAATTCTCGCGCGCATCATCCACCCGGAGACGGTCGCCTCGCCGATCCCTCCCGCGGACGCAGTCACAATCAACTGATATACAAATGCGCCAATACAGCTCGATGGTGGCGCGTCCAGGTTGTTGTAGATCAGCGATTATGTCACCTTATCTGTTCAGCGAAAATGTCACCCCACGGTACGATTGAACCAGCCGGCGATTGCATCTTAGACAAATCTTTCAGGGGGGTACTCTCGGTATTGCTCGCTGCGAAATCTTGCGTAAACGCGATCTAAGGCGATCATTTCTTGTGATTGCTTTTGGGATTTGACGATTTTTCTTAGTTTTGGTTTTAGGCTGTCTGCGCCGTACGGTCCTTAGCGGGGCTTGTACCACGGGAGGGGTTGTTTCCAAGAGCAGTTGATCTTTTAAGTACACCCGCCAGCGTCCATCGAGGAGTTGGCGTACCTCGACGCGAGCTTTAGCATAGCCTCGATGACGCGGGCCTGCAGGGATGTCCAAAACCATTCCTGCCAGGCGGACCGCGTTATCGTTGTCGACAGTGGCTTGATAGCGAAAGCTGCAGACCCGATCGACATCAATTTCCTTGGGCAGCGGTCGCCATGCCAGTTGGCTTTCGCGGGCCGGCTTTGCGAACCGAGCATTGAAATCCGCTTTGAAAACGCCATTGAGAAAAGCGCTTGCCTGTTCAGGGGTGGTAATCCCCGTCAGCCTAAGCTCCTGAACCAAACGGTCTTGGAGTGTATTAAACAATCGCTCGACGCGTCCTTTGGCCTGCGGAGAGAGCGCAAAGATCGGTTCAATACCCAACTCTCGTAGCGCCTGACCGACCTGGGTGGGAGTCTGCTCGCCCGCAAGCTGCTCCTCTAAGCTCCAGTGATCGTCATTACGGCGAAAGATCCCGTGACGATCCATGTACAATGCCAATGGTATTCCCTTTTCGATTAGGATCTGTCTTAAACAGATCAAATAGCTCTGGGCGTCCTCTTCGAGAGTAAATACTCCCTGCAACAATGTTCCGGTGGCGTCATCGATCACCGCCGTCAGATTGCATGGGCCTTGTTGATTGCCGAACCAATAATGCGGGCTACCGTCCCACAATAACAGCGCCCCCTCCTGAGCTTTTCGTTCGCGCCGCTTGTAGTGGCGTTTGACCCCGCGTCTTCTGACCGCAGCGATCCCGGCCTGACGCAAAATCCGACGAACCGTGCAACGTGATAAACCCATCTTCTCTTTCTCCTGAAGCTTCTCGGTCAGATGGGTATCGTTTAACCCTTGATACCGGCCTTGTGCCAGGGCAAGAACTTGCTTTGTTTTCTCTGAGGCCGTCTTGTTCCACGCCGCTTTACCTCGATTCGCGTGCAACAATCCCTCAATGCCTCGCTCTTTCAGCTTGCGCCCCAGCCGCTTCATTTGACGTGGAGAGATCCCCAAAAGTCGGGCCGCTCTTCCCACAGTTTCTCGCCTTTCGATTGTTAGGCGTACCACGTGCATCCGATGAACATCTTTCTGACTCACCCTTAACTCCCACTCGCTCATCCGATCTCCTCCCTTTTTGGGGAGAAGATCCTAACTGAGGGGGTGACAGAATCACTGAACAGTTTTGGGGTGACATTTTCGCTGACCTACTACACGTCAGCTGCGAATTAGTTGACAGGCAGGATGGGGGAGCTATAAAGGTTAAAACCTTAACTAATTTCCCGATTGTGAAAAACGACAGCAAAAATTTGCTTGGCCTCGAACGGGTCAGGAAGTGGCTTTATGCCAAAGACCTTACCGAACGAAGCAGCGGTTGCGTCCTCTGTGGCTCTTGCTACGGACACGGCCCGGCCAATCCGATGGAAGATGAGCCAGGCCCAAAGGAGAAATGCCCGCCGTACGAATACTACCGATTTCAGCGTCACACACCGAAATCACGATGGCTGATGGCACAGCGGGTTTTTCACGGTCTTGATCCGATTACTCCGGAGCTCAAAGAAATCATCTATGCTTGCACGAACTGCCTCATGTGTCAGGAACTTTGCGGCGTGCGCAATGACGGCTACGGTCCGTGGGATATCACCGTCGCCATGCGCGAGGAGATCACCGAAAAGGAAGGACCACTGGAAGCGCATCGCTCGATCTACGACGGCCTGCAACGCCATGATAATCCATGGGGGCAGCAAAAATCGGAACGCGGTGCGTGGTGCGAAGGTCTTGGGCTAAAACAATTCGGGGCGGCGAGCGCGCCGACTTTGCTTTTTGCCGGTTGCTCCGCGGATCGCCCGAGCGGCCGGAGCAGCGCTGTGGCGCTGGCGAAGTTGCTTCAGGCTGCCGGCGAAGACTTCGCCGTTCTTGGCGCAGACGAAAAATGCTGCGGCCTATATGCATTCGATCTCGGATTTCGCCGCGAATATGAGCGACTAAAGGATTCTAATCTAGCTACAATCCAGACTGCCGCAATCACCAAGGTCGTTACTGCTTGCGGCAGTTGCCAGCGTATCTGGCGCGAATATGCCAAATCAGACGAGGCCACGTTTACAGTGCTGCATGGTATCGAATATATCGACCAGTTGGTAGCGTCAGGGCGGCTGAAATTCACACGCGTTATGCGGAAAAAAGTGGCCTACCACGATTCCTGCCACCTTGGTCGGGGTGCGGGAGTTTACGACCCGCCGCGCCGTCTGCTCAGCGCAATTCCCGGCGTCGAACTGATGGAAATGCCGCGCAACCGGCGCTGGGCATGGTGTTGTGGCGGTGGCGGCGGAGTTCCTGAAGCGGATCCCGCGCTCGCTCAATGGAGCGCGGCAGATCGCATGACCGAGGCGCTCGCGACCGGTGCCGATGTCATGCTGACCGCCAGCGCGCTGTGTCAGCGGTCATTTGCGGAAATGAAAGAGCACCGATTGCCGGTGCAGGATGTTCTCGATTTTCTTCAGCAGTCACTCTGATCATGCTCATCAAAGAAGCTCATTTCACCCCGCAACGCATGCTTGCGATGCTTGGCCTGAAGGCAGACTCCTTCGGCTCCCATGCTCTCATTCCCGGCCCGAAGGAGCGAAGTGAGACGATTCTCAAGCTGCTCAAGGATCCACAAAAGAATTTCACGTTTCTCGATTACGAGATGTACACGGGCTCGCTCGACGGCAAACGGATTACGGTGGGAAACGGTGGGCGTTATGCTCCGGATACGGCGATCACGACAGAAATCCTTTGCGGCGGCGGCGCGGAAAATCTGATTCGGGTGGGCAGCTGCGGCTCGCTGCAGGAAAACGTTCAGATCGGCGATCTGGTGATTGTTACCGGCGCGCTCCGCGGCGAAGGCACCTCGCGTTATTATGTGGCGGAAAATTTCTCCACAGTTGCCCACGGCGAAATCATTAATGCGCTAAAGCGAGCCGCCGATAGTTTAAAGGTGCGTTATCACCTCGGCTGGATCTTCACCACCGACGCGCTATTTCAGGAAACCCCGGAACTGATTCAGCAATTGAACGAGCAGCAAGTCTCGGCCATCGACATGGTGACCTCCACATTTTTGACCGTCGCACAGGTGCGCGGGAAAAAAGCGGGCGCGATTCTTGCCGTCTCGGACGAATGCCTCTATGGCGAATTTGGCTTTCGCGATCCGCGCTTTCAGGAAGCGGAGAAAAACACCATCGAAGTGGCGCGCAACGCGTTGCAATATCTGTAACTGAGCGACAGGACGGAATGATCAGCATTCAGCAAAGCCCGCTGTTTGAACCGGTGCTGTGGAACGACGACGGCTTCAAAATCCTCGATGAGCTCCTGGTTCCGGAGCGGATCGAGTACATTCACATCACCCAAGTCGCACAGGCACTCGACGCGGTGCGGCAGATGAAAACCCGAGCCTTCGGGCAAGTGCTAACGTTTTTGTACAGTGGGGCGCTGCTGGCGTGCGCGTACCGCGGCAATAAAGCCGCGCCGCTGCGCGAAGACATCGCGGCCATGACGGAAGCCTTTTGCAGCGCTCGACCGACCTTCGACTTCCGCGGCCTCGCCGCATTCTTCGACGAGTGGTTCAGCAAAGTGAATTCCGATGGCGCGGTGGGCGAAACGATCGCCTGCCGCGCGCGCGAGTTCGGCCGGCAGATCGTCCGAGCCCGGCAGGCGCGCGCCAAGCGCGCCGCCTCCATACTGCCGAAGCGTGCGCAAATATTGACCCATTGCAATATCAGCGGGGAATTGGTCGAGGTTGCCCGGCACTGCCAAAGCTTAGGAAAGGAACTTACGGTAATCGCCACGGAGACCCGGCCGTACCTACAAGGAACGCGCTTGACCGCTTGGGAACTTGCCCGAGCCGGGGTCACGACCTCTATCATACCCGATTGCGCCATAGCGCAGGTCATGGCCAGCGGCGAAGTCAATGGGGTGATCGTCGGCGCGGATCGATGCGCGCGAAACGGCGATGTCATCAACAAGGTTGGTACGTATCCGCTGGCACTGATGGCGCGGGAATATAATGTGCCGTTCTACGCTCTAGTACAGGAGTCGCGCTCGTTGGAGCGCGGCCTCGATGTGCCCATCGAGGAGCGGCCGGCGGCGGAGCTGCTTACATTTCGCGGACAGCCGATTACGCCCGCCAGCAACACCGAGCTCGGCGCCCTCTATCCATCGTTCGATGTGACTCCCGGAGATTTGATCACCTATTTGATCGGCTTTGAGGAGACTTACACCCTGGAAAATTTCCGCAAATTGTATGGCGGGTCCGGCTCGTCTGTGCGCGTCAATCCGAAACCGGAAGCAAAATACGTCTTGATCTACGGCGTTCCTCCGCCGAACCATTACGCTTTTTTTCGCACCGCGCTGAAGACAGCAGATGCTGAGACGGTGCTGGTGCCCGAGATGCGGCCAGCGCTTTGGGGTGCCCAAGTCGTGGCTCCGGAGCTTCAGGTCCAGCGCGTGCCGACGACACTTATTTCGGACAACATCATGGGGACGCTTTTCGCCCAGGGTGAGATCCGCAAACTCTGTCTCTTTTACGACAGTTTGAGCAGCGAAGGACCGATTGGGATCTGCGGGTCTTTGCTTGCGGCTCGGCTCGCGCAACTGCACGGCGTTGAGATCGAGCTTTTCAATGGCGCTCAGGAAAAAATGCCCACAGCGGACCGAGATGTCTCGACATTTCTGGGCAACAATATCTTGCCTGCGGAAGTCACAACGCGAAGGGTCGAACCCGAAGTGATTCCCTGGAAATTTCTTAAAGGCTAGTCGATGGTGAACCTCGAAAGCGAGATGATCCGCTGGGGCAAGTTGCTCTTCGAGCGACGGCTGATCAGCGGCTGGGGTGGTAACTTGAGCTGCCGGCTCGCCGACCATAAATTCTTAATCACTGGTCAGCACGCGCCGTTGGGATTTTTAAGGACGGAGGAGTTGGTGCGCATCGATCAAGACGGCCGACCCGAGGTGGAAGGCCAAAAGCCTTCAAGTGAGACCCCCATGCATCTTGGAATTTACGCCGGAACTGATGCGCAAGTGATTGTTCATACGCATCCGCCTATGGTGCTGGCATTCTCATTGACACACGAGAGCTTCGTGCCGATCAGCTTCGAGGAAAAATACACCATCGGAGAGGTGCCGATTATCTTTCAGGACACGCCCACTGTAACGCAGCCGGAAAAAGTCGTTACCGAGCTCAAATATCACCCGGTGATCATCATCAAAGGGCATGGAACCGTCGCGATCGGCAAAGACTTTGAAGAAGCATTTCTGTTGACGGACTTGCTCGAAGAGGCCGTGCACTGTCAATTTTTCAAAGAGCGGCTGAGCGGCGCCACGGTATCCGGCGGCGCTGCGCCTTCAAAAAGCCAACCGACGCCGAAGGTTGCGCGAGGAGAGGGCTTTGCGCTTTTTTCCGAAGAACACATGCAAGCGCTGGTGGATGGCGCAAACGCCGATACGGATTTTAGGTCTCGCGGCGCGGAGACCCGTCTCACGACCTCTCTGACTCTTTTTCTCGAAGATCTCGAACGAGCATGGACGGTGCAATTTCGCGACGGCACCATTACCGCGCTCGAATCGGGAGACAGCGGCAAATTTTTGATTAGCGGCAACGCGGAATGGTGGAATGCTGTGTTTAGTAACCGGATCGATCCATTCTTGGCGACGCAGCAAGGGAAGCTAAAACTCAAGCGCGGTGATCTGGCCGATCTGTCGCGCTGGTACAAACCATTTCAGAGGGCATTTGCGCTATGGCAAACGATCCCGATTCACTAGGCTTTTTTGCGGCGGTCGCCTTGGACATTATGGCGCGCCGACAACCGCACAAGACCGCAGTCGTTTCTAAGGACGAGGAGATCACGTTCGCGGAGTTGAATCGTCGCGTGCATGCGCTGGCGGCGCATTTGCAAAAAGAAGACGTTCGGCAGGGCGATCGGGTCGGTATATTGCTGCCGAATTCGACCGCAGTTCCGTTGAGCTATTTCGCCACGCAGAAGATCGGCGCGGTGACGGTAATTCTCGATGCTCGGCTGAAAGGCAAGGAACTCCAAGCGGTTCTAAAAGACGCCGATCTGAAACTCTTGATTGTCCACGCACAATTGTTTAGCGAGATCGAAGAAGCGTTCAAAGCGATGGCGGCGATACCGCTGTGGGTCGTCGGTGGTCAATGCGAACGGAGCTTCGAAGAGCGTTTCTGTGCGCCCGCTGATGCCATTTCGTCACCCAGATTAAATTCCGCTGATGACGCGTTGATTCTCTATACCTCGGGCACTACCGGAGAACCCAAGGGGGTGGTTTTGAGTTATCAAAACCTAGCTCAATATCCGCAGGTGATGCGCAACATGGGCATCACTGACGGATCGACCATTCGTGGCTGCATTCTGCCGATGTCGCACATTGTCGGGCCGGTGGTTTGCAATGAGCTCGCCGAACGAGGTTATACCCTCGTGATTTTCGACCAGATCAATCCGGTTACCCTGCTCGAGGGCATTCAGAAATATCGCGTGACTGTTTTCGAGAGCGTACCGATCGTTTTCCAATTGGTATTGGGGGTAAAAAATCTCTCGAGCTATGACACGAGCAGCGTCAAAGTTGCCGCCATGATGGGCACGAGCATTCCGCTGCCCTTGTTAAACGCGTTTCAAACCGCACAACCTCATATAAAGGTGATTCAAGGCTATGGATTGACTGAAACCTCGCCGATGATCACTTTGGTAGAGCCGGATAGAGCGCAGGAAAAACTCGGCAGCATCGGTCGAGCTGTGCCCGGAGTCGAGATCAAGATCGTGGACGAGAACGGGAAAGAGCTCGGGAATGAAGAGCCGGGCGAAATCATTACCCGCGGACCCCATGTGATGAAAGGCTACTTTCGCCGGCCTGACGCGACCGCGGCGCGCATTCGCGAGGGTTGGCTCTATACCGGCGATGTCGGCAAGCGCGACCGGGACGGCTATTTTTACCATCTCGGCCGACGGGACGATATGATTATCACCGGCGGACTGAACGTTTACCCGGCAGAGGTAGAGAATTTGATTTACACCTATCCGGGCGTACAGGAAGCAATCGTTTTTGCGATTCCAGATATCAAGCGCGGCCACGTGATCGGCGCCGCCGTCGTGGCTCGTGGAGGGGCTCATCTGGTAGAAAAGGAACTCCTCACTTTTTTGCGCGCTAATCTGGCAAACTTCAAAGTTCCAGACAAGATCGTGCTCCGCGAATCCCTACCACGCACCTCCTCGGGCAAGACGGTGCGAGATGCCGCGGCGTTACTCACCGATTGAGGGCTGCCTTGGCGGCGACTCAAGATGAAGAAGCCGTGGCGATCCAAAATGCCGCCGGGTTGATCATTGCCGTCACGGAGCAGCGAAACTGGATCGAAGTTTTTTTCGAAGGCGATCTGATGCACACCCGGACGGTAAATTTTCCGTCCGGCCGGATGTTCGACATCTATGTCGAAGAGATTCCGCACAAGACGACTGTCTATGAACACCCACGAACGATGATTTTTTTCACTGGACCGTGCGACCTGCAGATTGCGCGCGACGGAGATCGAGTTGTCGTTACTTGCAGCGCGGCGTGGCAAAGTCTGGCGTGATCCGGAAATCGGGTCATAGCGGGACTAAATGACTATGTCAGGCGCGATTCATTGAGCTAGTCACTCAGGAAAGGATACGAATATAGCTGCAACAACAATTTGGTCTCTTGCCGCCGCTGATCTTACCCTCGGCGCAGACGAAGTCCATGTTTGGCGGATTGACGCTTTTAGCCATGACACCGATCCCGGCTTCTGCGCCGCTCTCTTGTCAAAGGACGAGCAAGCTCGCGCGGGGAAATTCAAATTCGAAACAGATCGCCGCCTGTTCACCGTCGCCCATGCGGCGCTGCGCTCCATCTGCGCCAGTTATTTGCAAACGGTCCCGAGGAGCGTCGAATTTGCCGAAGGCCCGTACGGCAAGCCCAAACTGGCATCGGACTCGCGCAGTGGTCTGCAGTTCAATCTCTCCCATTCAGGAGAATTGGCGCTGATCGCCACAGCTTTGCAACGCGAGATCGGAGTGGATGTCGAGTCCGTCAGAGATTTCGATTTCGGTCAAGTTGCCGAGCGCTTTTTCACAGCCCGTGAAGTGGCGACTCTGCGCTCTCTTCCCAAGCCTCAACAGCGTTCAGCGTTTTACAAATGCTGGACGAGCAAGGAAGCTTTTTTAAAGGCGAAAGGCACCGGCTTGTCCGGGGAACTGGACGAGGTTGAGATTACCTCGACCGACGGTGATGATATTCGGATCAGCTCGTTTGTGCCGGGCTGGTCACTGGCGGAATTGCCTGCCGGCGAGGGCTATATCGCGGCGCTCGTCAGTCAGGGAGCACCGGTCAGAGTAGAGCTTTACCGATGGACATCGGCCTTTATGGTGTCTCAATGAATGTGGCGAATGCTCGCACGAATTCGTAAGCCAATCGGCCTTTCTCACTGCCTCGGTTTTTGACCACGTACAAAACAATCGCTTCACGCAGCTCGTCCATGGAATGGGTTCGGGTGGAGTCTCTGTCTATCACCAGAACGACGTTCGGAGAGGCGGCTTTTTCAGCCCATCTTTGCGCAAGTGCAGCGCTGCCGCTTTCGAGATCGGGCCAAACTGCGAGCACCGGCAGGTTGAATTTTAGGGCGGTTGGTTGCAGCTGCTCGGCGATGATCTGCAAGCAGATATCCACGCGTGATCGATGCCGGCGAGACGCTGGCAACATCAATCACAATCATCATTTGCTCCGACTGGCTGTGCATGCGCAGCTCGGCGATTTGCGCTTCGATTTGATCGATCGTCATATTGGGCGCACATTCAAACAAGTAAATCCTATCGAGCCAGTCTTTGGCTTCTGCCGCGACGCCCTTTAGTTTATCCCAGCTCGGCGGCAATTCGTCAGGCTCGCGGGCGGACAATCGCGGCACACCGTACCAGTGGAGCAGATAGGCGCTGCCACGCCGGATTTCGCGCTGATCCAGTCCGCTCAAGCGCGCGAACGTCCTGATACGTAGCTCTTCTCTGGTTTCCGCAAAGCTAAAAAATATTCCCGGCACGTGGTTGTGAAGAGCGACCTGATCGAGCAGTTGTCGCGCAAAAGAGGTCTTGCCGATGGCCGGCGCGCCGACGAGCAAATAGAGTCCCGGCCGGATCCCATCCAGAGCCCGGCTCAAGTTCCTAAAGCGGAAAAATTCTTCGTTCTGCCCTCCGTAGATTACAAGCGTGAAAATATTCTTACTGGGGGTGAGATCGTAACGGAAATCATCGTGCCCGCGCCCAAGCCCGATAGCAAGGGTTTCTACTACAAAGTACGGGAACGGCTCGCTTGGGACCACGCCATCGTTGCCGTCGCGACCATCGTCGAGAGCAGCGGCGGAGCCGTGCGCGACGCGCGCGTGGTGATGGGCGGCGTAGCGCCGATTCCCTGGCGCGCAGGGAAAGCCGAGGAATTCTTGCGCGGCAAGGCGATCAACGAAGCCAATGCGAGGCGCGCCGGTGAAATTGCCCTGGAAGGTGCCAAGTCGCTCAAGGACAATAGCTACAAGATCAGAATAGCCCAGGATCTGATTCAGCGGGGCCTGCTCGCTTCCGTCTAAGCGGTTTATCGCGCCTCTGAAAACTCTGCGAAATCGGCAGATGTCGGGTCCCCGCTCCTTGCGGTTGACGCCTTCCCGGTAAGCCCTTAGACTTGGGGGCTCATGTTTCCGGAACTGGCAAAATCACGAAGCTGTCAAGCAGCTGCGATTCTTCTGCCCCTGGTGGGCCTTTTTGCCCTGAAAGGTTTTGTTTCTCGGAGCGCGTCATCGTCTTTCAGCGCAGCTTCGCGTGCAACGGACGGCTCCGATGGGATCGCAAAAATGCGCGCGAGCCTCGAGGCCGAGCGCGCGCTGCTGGTCGAGTACGAGCGGAACCAAAGCAGGTTGCGCGCGTAAGTCATCACAAAGCGCAAGCTCCATCACGACGGACAAATCTCGCAACAGGAAGTCAAAGAAGCCGAGCAAGCATTCGTCGCGGCACTCAATCAGGTTTACACCATGCGCCATTCCGTACTCGAAACCGATATCGCCCTGACCGAAGCGGCGCTCGGCGAAAAAGTGGAGCGTATGCCGCCATTGCCGATAAACGGTTTCAGTGAAAGCACCGACCTGACTCGTTTTAATGGGAGTTTTAAATGGTCGCTCAAGGAAGCACCGCAAATTCAACGATATTTTGCCCAGAGTTTTGGGCGGCAGCTGCCCGTAACGGCATTGGGGCAATCCGAGACTCACAACAGGTTGGGTTTCGATCATCACGACTCGATGGATATTGCCCTCCACCCCGATAGCACGGAAGGTAAAGCGCTCATTCAACAACTGCGCAAGATGGGTATTCCATTTATCGCGTTTCGGGGCGCGGTTCCCGGCGCGTCCACGGGGCCTCACATCCACGTCGGTCGCCCATCGGGTCGGCTCGCGCGCGGCTGACAGGGATCTCCACCGCGCGCTTGTTCCTTTCTCCGTTAGAAGGTTTCTTCTTCGAGACCCGAGGTGACGTTTATCTAGGTCGAAGCCGGTCTTGACCAAGAACCGCTTACTACCTAGACTCGGGAACGATCAAAGAATGAGGCAACGTTTTGTCTCTCAGAAATAAAGAAGTATTGCTTTTCATCGTGCTTTTGTTGTCGTCGCACTCACCTGGTGAAGCGGCTGATGAGCGTCTAAGCAATACCTCCCTCGTTCCGCGGGCCAACTCGAGCGAATCGGAACTGGCGCGCGCCCGTAACGAAGTTCTTCAGAAAATGCGGGAAGCCCGGGAAGGAGCCGAGAAGCTTTTGGTGCTGCATGAAACCGCGCGGCAACGATCGGCGGAGGAATATGAGCGGCGGCGCGAACTGTATTATCAAGGGCTAATCGCTCGGAACGAGGTGCTGCAAGCGGAACACTTGCTTGCTGAGGCGATCACTCGTGTGGAGGAAGATAAGCGCTGGTTGGCGGAGAGCGATATGGCGCTCACGGAATTCGCTATGCGCGATGAGCTGCTGCGGTTGCCCCGTCTTTCAGTGGGCGGATATAGCGCGACTGGCTCACTGATTCGTTTTAATGGCGAGACGGCATGGCGGCTACCGGATGCAGCGAAAATCGAAAAATTTTTCCTCAACACATTTGGTCGCGCACTGCCGATCAGCGCACTGGGTCAGACCGCGACACACGAGCGTCTGCGATTCGACCACCGCAACGCCATGGATGTGGCGCTTCATCCAGACAGCAAAGAAGGGCAATCTTTGCTCAACTATCTCCGCCAAGCAGGAATTCCCTTCATCGCGTTCAGAAACGCTGTGCCAGGCGCGGCAACCGGCGCCCATATTCATATCGGCAAGCCATCGCCGCGGGGCTGAAAAACTAAACCAGGCGATCGTGATCATACCGGTTGGGATGAGAGCTTTACCCTGATGCCCGAGGCCGCCATTCCTCAGCCCGCGTCGACAGTGGTGCTTTTACGGCCGAACGCAAACACCGGCTTCGATGTCTATTTGAATCGAAGGCCGGATCACTTGGATACCTATGCCGGTGTGTTCGTCTTTCCAGGGGGACGAGTTGAAGAGAGCGATTGCTCCGCAGCGATGCTGGCCCTCACGCGTGGTCTTAGCCCATACGAAGCGCAGCAAAAGCTCGGCGTATCGTTGCCAAAAGAAATTTGCCTGGGTTATTGGGTCGCGGCTGTAAGAGAACTTTTCGAGGAAGTGGGGATTCACTTTTTGCTTTGCGGTCCGGGAACTGCTGATTCATCATCCGACGCTCTCTACCAACGAATGGCTGAACGCCGGGCGAATTTGCAAAACGGGGAAATCAGCTTTGCCGAGCTACTCGCATCCGAACGGGTATATTGTGATTTGAGCCGTCTGACCTATTTTTTTCATCGCGTGACCCCCGAACACTACCGGGTGAGATTTGATACACGATTTTACATCGCGGCTCTTCCGCCCGAGCAAACTCCCCTGGCCAGCTCTGAGGAAGTTGTCGAGAGCCTGTGGATTTCGCCTCAACTCGCGCTCGAGCGTTTTGCTCAGAATGAGTTTCCAATGATGCCGCCGACGGTGATGGTGTTACGCTCGCTGGCTAAGTATCGCTCCTGGATAGAACTGCGCGAACTGTTGGACGTTTGTTAACTTGGGAAAGAACCTAGTTTCCGCAAGCGACGACTTTTTATTAGCTCTTCGGTTTCGTTTCACTTACCCGGCCAGTCTGGATCGCAAGTGCCGTTTTGTCCGTAATGGCACTATCCTTGCGTCGCCACAGCTAATTGCCCGTGTGAGTTCCTTGTGTTATGGCTAGATTAAGTTCGACACTTCGGAGAGACTGGGTACATTGTCGCTTCCTCTCGCATCCACTCGATCGATTGCTTCGTAATTTCGTCAAATAAGAGCAGCGGGTTATGACCAATTCATTGCCCTCCACGGGGACCATCGCTTATTTGTCCATGGACATCGCCGTGGATTCAAAAATCCCTACTTATAGTGGCGGTTTGGGTGTTTTAGCCGGTGATATGTTGCGTTCCGCCGCTGATCTGGCGATTCCGATGGTTGCCGTCTCGTTGGTTCATCGTAAGGGTTACTTCGATCAACGCCTGGATGCGGGCGGAAATCAGCTGGAGAGCCCGGCTAAATGGTCCCCGGAGAGCCAGCTGACGCGTGTATCACCAAGGATTATTGTGGCACTGGAAGGGCGCGAAGTGCGCGTGAGTGCCTGGAAGTACTCGTTTCAGGGGATCACCGGATACTCTGTTCCGCTTTATTTTCTCGATACAGATCTGGAGAAAAACGATCCTGCAGATCGAGGCCTTACGGATTTTCTCTACGGCGGTGATGAGCGGTATCGATTGTGCCAGGAAGTAATTTTGGGGATCGGCGGCGTCGCCATGCTGCGTGCTCTCGGCTATGCCGAGATTGGTGTTTTTCACATGAACGAGGGACATTCGGCGTTGGCGACGCTTGCGTTGATGGAAGAACAAGCAGGCGGCTTGCCGGATCGAAGTTATACCGAATTGGAAGTGAACGCCGTCCGACGTCGCTGTGTATTTACGACCCACACACCGGTTCCTGCAGGTCATGACCGGTTCAACGCCGATCTCGTGACTCAGGTTTTGGGCAAACAGCGTGCGGATGCGCTGACTCGCTTGTCCGTTATGGATGGCGCTCTGAATATGACGGAACTGGCGCTCAGGTTCTCTGGGTTCGTCAACGGCGTATCTTTGCGCCATGGCGAAATTTCCCGGGCGATGTTTCCAAACTATACGATCGCGGCCATTACCAACGGCGTGCACGCAACGACCTGGGCGAGCGCTCCATTCGCGGACCTTTATGATCGAGCACTGCCAGAATGGCGGCGGGACAATTGCTATTTGCGCTATGCGATCGATATACCGCTTGCGGTAATCCGACAAACCCATTTGGAGGCGAAAAAGGAACTGCTTAACCATGTTCGATGGCTCACCGGCGTTCAGCTCGACGAAAGGGTTTTTACATTGGGTTTCGCCCGCCGGGCGACCGCGTACAAAAGGGGCGATTTGTTTTTTACGGATCGGGAACGTCTGCAGCAGATTGCCCGTCAAGTTGGTCCGATGCAGCTCATTTATGCCGGGAAGGCGCATCCTCGGGACGAGGGCGGCAAGGCGATTATTCGCCGGATCTTCGAGTCGGCGGCGGTGCTCGCCAACGATGTGCGCGTAGTCTATCTGGAAAACTACGATATGGCGCTCGGAAAGCTACTTTGTTCGGGCGTCGACATTTGGCTCAACACGCCTCTTCGCCCGCAGGAAGCTTCAGGAACGAGCGGCATGAAAGCAGCCTTGAACGGTGTGCCCAGCTTCAGCGTTCTGGATGGTTGGTGGGTCGAAGGTCATGTGGAAGATGTCACCGGCTGGTCGATCGGCGATAGCGGTATGGAAAACAATTCCAATGCGGAAGCTCTCTCGCTGTACGATAAATTAGCTGAAGTGATCCTGCCGCTGTACTACAAGGATGCAGATAAATTCGCGCAAGTGATGCGCTCTGCCATCGCGCTGAATGGCTCGTATTTCAATACTCAACGGATGATCTTCCAATATGTGAGGAATGCTTACAGCAATGTCGGCGCTCAGGACGGCCAATTGGATTGAAGTTGGCTGTGAGCGGGTAGAACCTTTCAGTGCTTCTGCTCGCCGCGCAGTTTCCATTCTAAGCCGTCAATAATACACTCGATACTAGCCTGGAGAATATCGGCGGCGACTCCCACTGTTCCCCAACGTTCTCGATCATCGGTGAAAATTCCCAAAACCCGCACCAGTGCGGCTGCGCCGTATTCCTCTTCGCTTTCGACCGTACCGTGCAGCAAGCGCACGTCGAATTCCACCAAGCGAACCTCGGCGAGCTGCGGATAGTGTTTCTCGAGAACTTTTCGCATGGCGTTATCGACGGCATGCACAGGGCCTCGTCCAGTGGCGGCGACAAGTTCTTCGGCGCCGAACATCTCAATCAATAGGCTGGCTTCGGTTGTGCTCCGTAACGATTCGCTCGCGCGAAAATCGACCTGATCGTCAATTTTGCAACGCAGCACACGAAACGGCTTCAAATAATCATCACGCTTACGGATCGACATGAGCTCGAAGGAAGCCCATGCACCATCGAGTCGAAAAAATTCTTCCTTTAATTCTCTTGCCATGTCCTTCTCCCTTACCGACTGTTGCTCAAATGCTACCTGAGCCAAGCCAGCTCGCTTCAAAGTGCCTGAAAACGAGGTATCGCGCTGCCGCGGTTGACGATCTATTTCCAATTCCAATGCTGTAAACCCGCGATGTTAGCGAGGCAACAGCCATACTATATGGCGAGTCGACCACGCATAGCTAATTCGGCAGCGGCATACGTTCCAATGAAAAAAGCACCTTTTCAGTTTATGGCAACTTTGCTATCATTCTGTGGTGGCGATGCAAGACCGAGATTCCAACCCCCGGCTGCAGGATTTCTTCGTTAAAATTGTGCGTCAGAGTTTTTGGCAATTGGGGATTTACGACGCCACTGTGGCCGGGTATGTCGCCGACGTACTCGCCGCTTTTGCTCGTACAGATAATCTTTACAAACTTCGCGGACGGGCGGGTCGAAAGATCGACAACGTCGCGGAAATGCTGCTGCGGCAACCGCTCGCGCGTAACGACGAGACCGATGTTCTACGGGAGCGCTCGTTACGTAAGTATGTCGGTGATTATGCGCTGTTCATGAGCGGCATGTTTCGAAAGCATGTCGAAGGCAGCGGATCCCTCGATTATTACATTCAGGAAGGCAGCCGTTCCTACTGGACGGTTTCGGAGCTCGATCTCTCGCTCTACCGTACAGGCTACTTCCTGTATCAAGAGCTCTCCAAAAAATTCGAATACTATTCCGGTGCGCTCGACTATACGCGCAAAGCCTACTTTGCCGCGGCTCCGGGAGAGGATCCGTTTTCTGGGTTTGTGCGCCAAATCGAAGGCTGGATGAAGGTCAATTTAACCGAAAATTGATCGGCAATAGCCCTAAGTGACGCGTCATTTAGCCCGCCAGCCAGACTAATCATGAAAGCTTTACGTGCTACTCTATTTGCGACAGTGATTTGCCTTGGCCTTTTGGCGGGCACATTTCTCCACAACATCTTCTATTCTACTCCCGCAGCAGAAGCTCTACCGGCGGAAGTTCGGATTGAACAGGGTGACTCTTTCGGTATAGTGGCGCGCAAACTGCGCGCGCAAAACATTATTTCAAATGCAATCTTTTTTTCGCTTTGGGCGCGTGTTGTCGGCTCCGACAAAAAGATTCATCAAGGTCTCTATCGTTTCACCGATGAAATCTCGCCGCGGGAAGTTTTGGAACGGCTGGTCACGGGTAAGGGCATTTTTCAAATCGTAACAATACCTGAAGGTCTCACGGTCAGAGAAATTGCCGCGCTGCTAGACAAAATGCAGATTGCCAGCCAGGAGAAGATTCTCGAAGCAGCTAACGATCCAGCGCTGCTGGCGACGATGGGATTACGGGGCAAAGGAATAGAAGGCTATCTTTTTCCGAATACCTATCATTTCGTTCCCGGCACGCCTGAGCGAGATATTCTGCTCACCATGACCGAGCAGTTTCGAAAATCCGTGCAGCCGCTTTTGAACCAAAACGTAACGGAGATGACGCCACACGAAGTCGTGACGCTGGCCTCAATTATAGAAAAAGAGACCGGAGTTGAATCGGAGCGGCCGCTCGTCTCTGCAGTTTTTCACAATCGTCTAAAATACCAGATGCCGCTGCAAAGCGACCCCACGGTCATTTACGGGCTGAAGGATTTCAATGGCAATTTGACTCGCAAGGATCTCAGCGATCCGAGTCCGTACAATACCTACAAAGTTGCCGCGCTGCCTCCCGGGCCC
>Ga0164299_10000105_pt1 | contig 16694 bp, 14 predicted proteins | sample Whisoiple_221_MG_FD_109712 | JGI IMG/M metagenome (GOLD analysis project Ga0164299, IMG submission 109712) | Unamended control soil microbial communities from upstate New York, USA - Whitman soil sample_221_MG | ecosystem: Environmental > Terrestrial > Soil > Agricultural land ...
ATTGTAGAGCAATTGCGGCGTCCACTCGGTGGTATGAATTTTCGCGATCTCCGCCGCCACCACCAAACGGGCAGCTTCAAACAATTCATCAGCGGTGACGTCTTTATAGCGGATGATGCGCGATGGGGTAGCTGGATTTCGTAGACCAGAATCCGCCTCCGGTGTTTGAGTGGCGCGCTCATAGAAGGCGTCGACGAAAAGATTATGCTCTCGCGCGAAAAGATTATGGAAGAAGCTCAGACCCACCGACCAGTTGTCCGCGAATGCCACCGATTCCTGTCCGGCCCACTGAGGGTTCATGGGATCGGAGCTCTGGAGCAAAGGCAAATAAGCTTCCCCTGACGGGTCGTTCACTAAGAGAAACTTTGCCGGATCCCGCGGATCGCGTTTGACCCGCTGGCGCGAATTTTCGTCAAAGCCGTAGAGCTGCGAAGCGTCCCACCACGCCGTATTTTTATTTGCCGTCGCTTTGGGCGCCCGGCTCAAATACTCCTTATCGGCATAAGTGAAGGTCGATGGTTGCGTGTCTATGGCGATCAACCCTTTGTCGATTCGATCCTCGGGCCGGCAGCTTAGTTGTTTCACCCGCTCGGGCCTCAATGAATTCTCGACCCCGGCTTCGATTTCAGTTGCACATCCCATCGGCATCAGTTCTGCGCCGTTGCTTCCCTCTTCAAGATGGGAAAACCAGTCATGGGTCATAAACTGCACCCAAAACGCGGCTAGTACATTCAAGAAAGACGCTTTCTTGTAATCGCAGTTGGCTTGGGGCGCATTGCCCGCCAAGCCTTGTCCGTTGTTGCAGTTTGCCGGATCGGATTGAACCCGTGTCAATAATTTCCGGCTGATCACCTGCGGATCGGGCTTGAGTAATCCCAGACGATCGCCGTGCCGGTTCTTGACAAGCACATTGCTTCCCGAGTCGGGAAAGGTTGTATCGAATTCCACGTTGCGCGCGAAAATTTGCCCGGTCGAGCCCATCAAAGGATTTTTAATATCATTGCAAATCCCGGTAAGCATGCGCGCTCGGATGAGCTCGCCGCGGCAAAGCTGGGGTCCATCGCCGCCTACTGCTGCATAAAAAGGGCTGTTTTTCGGCAGCCGCATTTCTTCCCAGGTTTTTAGCGCTGCACCGTCGATGTGGTCGCGGCCCCGAAGATACTGCTCGAAGGTGCCGCTATTATCGAAGAGATTGAATTTGATCAACTCGATGCGCTGGTATTCGAGGTCGAGCAGCGCCCCGTCAATGCCGCGGCCATTCGGGCTCAGATGAACGTGGTCTCCACTCGGACCCGGAGCTTTACTATCGCTGTCACCCGCCGCCCAATAATGTTGCCAGTCGACCCACGGCATCGAGTGAAAAGTCACCGCTCGGTCGCCACCGCGACAGCGCGCCGTATCGTCTTGAACTTTGCCCAGAAATCTCTGGGCGCGCTCATCGGCGATCTTTCGAAATCCGGCGACTACATACGTCGTGCAATCCGCCAGATCGACAGTGCGCCCGCTGCAGGCGCTCATGCCAAGCATGAACGCTGCGACAAACCCAAGTCCCCGCACCGCGCGAGCCGTTTTTTCCTGGAAAATCAGTGCAGCACGACTAGCGATAACCAGGTGTTTCATCGCTGATTTCAGAAGTTTTTCGCTTGTCGCTTGGCACTGCCAAACGCTTGCTGCACCACGCCGATGCGGCGATAACCATCAGCACGGTCACTCCCAGAATGACCCAATTCACGAAATCCTGTCGGCGTAAAAACATTTCCAGCTGCACGCCGAATAAGGTGAGCGTGATAATACCTGGAATTCTGCCGACCGCCGTTGCTAAAAGGAAAACCGTAAAGCCAATCCCCGAACCACCCACGAAAAGATTAACCACCGTAAACGGCGCGATCGGGACCATGCGCGTGCTAAAAACAGTTACAAAACCGTGGCGCGTAGCGCGATCAAAGGTTCTCTCGAGTCCCGTTCGGGCGATTTTTTCCACCCATTCACGTCCTAAAACCCGTCCAATGCCGAAGCCGATGCTCGCGCTACAAAGCCATCCAGCGAAAGCATATAGATTCCCCGTGACCGGACCAAACGTCATTATCGTCGCCACATTGAGCAGCGTCACCGGAAACAGAACAAGACTACTGATTACATAAATGCCGATCACCCAAAAAAATGCGGCGGGATAATTCTTTAGCGATTCCTGCCAGCCGACAATGGTTTCAAAATTGATGGTTTCTCTAAGTGGAGTCAATCGCCACGTGAGCGACACCGAAACGAGCAGCAAAAAACACACGGACAGCTTGACCAGAGCTGTTTTGCGATTACCTGATTTTACTCTATTCGCGTCTTGATTGGCTCGATACTCGAGTTCGCGTGCCATTTTTTATTCTAGGTAGCTTAAACGCCCCAACAAAGTCTGATCAGTGGTTGTCCGCTAGCACAGATGAACACCCGAAGGGCAGGTACAATGGCGACAACTGCAGTACAAATTTGGTAGTGACGACGTCAGCTTTTGTCATCAAAACCGCAGGGCTTTCGTACCTCTTACTCCCTTTAATGCTGGTATGCTTTATGCCCCCCACAGATCACATGAACTCTTTACGATGGTTTCGGCGCGGTCTATTCATAATAACGCTTTACAGCATCGGACTGAGCGAAGCTTATTATCTGCCGCGCTACGGCTATGGTATTGAATGGCTGCTCGGAGCGCTTGGGGCGACAGCGTTTCTCGCGGGTTTTTGGATGCGAGCGCATCGGGATATCTACTGAATCGCGCGACAAACATCCGAACACTCACTAACGACCCCGTCGGCTCGCTCTGCATCAAAACACCGAAATCCTCGGATGCCGGCGGCTTCAATCGGAAGCGCTTTCTCGCCTGCGACTGAGAACTCTCAAACGAGATCTCACCAGCTTCTTCCATTTTCGTTGAACCGTTTTGTGGCCGCCACGCACTAATCGGGAACTGATCGCCGCAAGCCGCAGTCATCACCACAGCACAGACAATAGAATACTATTGTTACGTTCCATGGATCAGTGGGATTTCGTCATCTCCGCTTGGAAAATCCGGCCCGTCCATCGCTATGCCTCTTGAAGACCTCGAGATCTCGTCCGCGCGGAGCATTTCATAGAAGCGCTCTTGAAAACGGAAGCCGGGTCCATTTGTGCTTATTTTTCGCTCGTAGGGACCGTCAGGCTGCATCTGCCATGCTTTGACCGAGTCGATCAGTTGAAGCTCTAAAATCTCCTTCAGTTTCGCCTGCAACTGCGGATCGAGCACGGGAAACGCGATTTCGATGCGCCGTTTGAAATTGCGCGGCATCCAGTCCGCGGACCCGAGCCAAAAAGTTGGAGTGCCGCCGTTGTGAAAATAAAACACTCGGGCGTGCTCGAGATAGCGATCGACGATCGAGGTCACTCGTATGCGCTCCGAGACTCCCGGCAGTCCCGGCCGTAGACTGCACATCCCACGCACGATGAGATCGATTTGCACTCCTGCTCGGCTTGCGGCGTAGAGCTCTTCGATGACCGAATCGTCAATCAGGCTATTCACCTTGGCGATAATTCGGGCCGCTTTGCCGGCGCGCGCCGCCTCCGCCTCGTTGCGAATCAAATCGACGAAATGTTCACGTAGCCCGGTGGGCGCCAGGACCAGGTGATGAAATCTCTGCGGCCGGGTGTAGCCCGTTAGCAGATTGAATAATTCCGTCAAATCCTCGCCGAAAGTGGGCCGGCAAGTAAACAGTCCAAAGTCGCTGTAGACGCTGCTCGTGCGCACGTTGTAATTGCCGGTCGCGAGATGACAGTAGCGTCGGATGCCATCGACGTCCTGTCGAACCACCAGGCAAACTTTACAGTGCGTTTTGTAGCCGACGAGCCCGTAGACCACATGCGCTCCCACCTCTTCGAGTGCCCTCGCCCAGGTAATATTCGCCTCTTCATCAAAGCGCGCCTGCAACTCCACCAACACCGAAACTTCTTTGCCCGCTTCGGCAGCGCGCGCCAGGGCCGTTGCAATGGGCGAATTGGCGCTCACTCGATAGAGCGTCATTTTAATGGCCAGAACTTTGGGATCTTTGGCCGCTTCTTCGACGAAGTGAGTTACCGCATCAAAGGAGTGATACGGATGAAAAACCAGAACGTCATTGCTGCGAATGCTGTTCCAAATGTCCGGACCCCGCTCGAAGCACGGCACCGGCAATGGCGGCTGGGGCTTATCTTTGAGCCGGGGAATGTTCGCTGCGGCATAAAGCTGAAACAGATCGGTGAACGCGGTAAAGCCCTGGCCGGCGTACAAATCGTCTTGGGTCAATTCGAGTTCTTCGATCAGCTGCCGCAGAACTTCGCTGGGCAGGTCGAGATCGTATTGTAGGCGAACGGCATCGCCCATGCGCCGTTCTCGAATTCCCTGTTCAATGGTCATCAGTAGATCCTGGTCGCGCCGGCGCACCAAACCGAACTCCGCATCGCGAGTAACCCGCACCGCATGTGTCGAGACGATCTCAAACCCATGATAAAAACGCGGCAAGTATCGTCGCAGCACATGCTCCAGCAAAATGAAGGCGTACTGTCCTTCCTTGGCGGGCAGCTGAATAAATCGCGGCACGACCTGACCTGGAATATGGACAATTGAGAGCTCGGTGTGCGGCAACGGAGAGGGAACCACGGGCCGGAGCGATACGACCAAAGATAGCGATCGATTTGTGAGATATGGAAACGGATGCCCTGGATCGATCGCCAAAGGCGTGACAATCGGATACAGCGTGCGTTGGAAAAAATCTTCTAGGAATTGCTCCTGCTCGCGGGTAAGCTCTTCGGGGCGAACCAGATGAAGCCCCTCCCCCGTGAGCGGTGGAAGCACGGTCTCGAGAAAACAGCGATGCTGTTCGTCTGTGAGTTCATGCACCCGGCGCGATATCGCGCGTAGAATCGCTTCCGGCGCTCTCCCGTTCGAATCAGACATCGGGTCGTTCGCGAGTTGGCGCTTCAGACCCGCAACACGAACCATGAAAAATTCATCAAGATTGGAACTGAAAATCGCGAGAAATTTCACCCGCTCGAGAAGCGGCACTGCAGCAGACTTGGCTTCCTCCAAAACGCGCCGGTTAAACTCGAGCCAGGAAAGATCGCGATTGATCAATAACTCCGAATCCCCACCCATAGCCATCCCAGTCTAACTCTTTCCTCGTTCTGAACAACGGACACCCAAATGCGGCTTACACTTTGGCTGTGCTAAGTTAACCAAGATTGACGATCTATCGTGAAACTTGACAAACGCGGGGCGAGCAGATACCCCGATCTGACCATGGCCGGAACTTTCAAACTGCTTGTTATCGCGCTGTTTTCGTTGGCCAGTTTCGCGCCACCGGTGAGCGCCAATGATGTTATCCGGATTGGAATTATCAGTACCACTTTCGGCTATGCGCCGGTATTTGTCGCCAAAGAGAAGGGATTCTTCAAACGCGAAGGCCTCGATCCGGAGATCGTTGTCATCAGTCGCAACGAGCAAATCGTTCAGGCATTGATTTCTGACTCGCTGCAATTCGGTAACGTTCCGCCCAATCTGCTATTCGTTCTGCGCCAACAGGGCAACAGTGACATCAAACTGATTGCCGGTTCGTTTAACGGCACCACCTATTCCCTTATTGCCCTCGCCAAATACAAAAGGATGGAAGATCTCAAGGGCGGTACCCGCTTGGCAATGTCGGGCATCACCTCGGCCGCTGCTCTCATGATGAAACAAATGCTCAAGGAACGTGGAGTTCTGTATCCAAGAGACTACAGTCTGTTGTCGATTGGCGGATCCACGCCGCAGTTCACCGCGTTGCAAAGCGGCCAGGTGGACGCCGCTCTGCTGGCGCAGCCGCTGAGTATCATGGCGGTGGAGCAAGGTCTCAGCAATCTGGGCGACGCCTACAAGCTCATGCCCGATTACCAATTATCGGCGATCGGCGTTCGTGAGGGCTGGGCACAAAAAAATCGCGGTTTGGTCGTCCGTTATTTGAAGGCACTGGTATCGACGTACCGCTGGCTGCATGACAATCGAGATGAGGCGATCAAGCTGTTACCGGGAATAACCAAACTCGATCCGAAATATATTCCAAAATCGTGGGAGACCTACACTCAGACGCAGATCTGGCCACGCAACGGCGAAATCAACCTGAAGGGCGTGCAAACTGTTCTCAACCTGATTGCCGAAGAAGGCATGCTCAAGAAGCCTTTGCCCAAGCCTGAGGATATCGTCGATTCGAGTTTTCTCGACGAAGCCAGAAAAGCTCTCACTCGATAGAGAATGTTCGTTTGACTTAGCGGGCGATGGTTGCGTATGTTCTTTCCACGGCAAGGCCCGCGCAAGGCAACACTTCTAACTTAAGGTCTGTATGTGAAGCGTGTATTGGCGATCATTTTGGGAGGGGGCGCGGGAACCCGGCTTTATCCGTTGACCAAACTCCGAGCCAAGCCGGCGGTCCCCCTCGGCGCCAAATATCGTTTAATCGACATCCCCATCAGCAACTGCATCAATTCCGAGATCGAACGGATCTACGTCCTCACTCAATACAACTCCGCTTCGCTAAACCGCCACATTGCGCGAACTTACCATCTGGCCGGCGCGGGTTTCTCCCAGGGTTTCGTAGAAGTATTAGCAGCGCAGCAGACACCGGAAAGCCCGAGCTGGTTCGAAGGCACCGCGGACGCGGTGCGGAAATATCTCTGGTTATTTGCCGAATGCGACGTCGACCAGTATCTGATTTTGTCCGGGGATCACCTGTACCGTATGAACTATGCCGATTTCATCGCGCGCCATCGCGAAACAAAAGCGGACATTACCATCGGCGTGGTGCCGATGGACGAAGCGCGGGCGTCCGATTTCGGCTTGATGAAGATCGATGACACGGGACGGGTGCGCTCTTTCAGCGAAAAGCCGAAGGGCGAGGCCCTGAAAGCGATGCGTGTCGATACCACCGTTCTTGGCTTGACGCCCGAAGAAGCAGAGCGCACGCCCTACATCGCTTCAATGGGAATTTACGTTTTCGAAAAACAAGTGGTCCATGACCTATTGAACCGCGACCGCGATCGAGCCGATTTCGGGAGAGAAATCCTTCCCGACTCTCTATCCGCCTACAATGTTCAGGCTTATCTATTCAACGACTACTGGGAAGATATCGGCACCATCGAGGCCTTTTACAATGCTAATCTTGCGCTCACCGAACAGCCCGATCCGCCGTTCAGCTTCTATGACGAAAAAGCGCCGATCTATACACGCTCGCGCTATCTGCCACCGACCAAACTCCTCGACAGCCACGTGACCGAATCGATGTTGGGCGAAGGATGTATACTGAAAGAATGCACCGTAACGCGCTCGGTGATCGGGATTCGCTCGCGCATCGAAACGGGATGCGTGATCGATAACGCATTGCTGATGGGCTGTGATTTCTATGAATCGCCGGAACAACGCCAACAGGCGCTGGAGAGCGGCAAAGTCCCACTCGGCGTCGGCGCAAATTCAACGATCCGGCGCGCCATCGTCGACAAAAATACCCGCATCGGTCGCAATGTGCAGATCATCAATCGAGATCATATCGTGGAGAGTAACCGAGAAAATCTTGGCTTCGTCATACAAAACGGCATCGTCGTCGTAATCAAGAACGCAACAATTTCTGACGGCATGATCATTTAATCCGTGAAGACTGAACTAACCTTCGCCCTTACGCTTTTTCTCTCGTCATCCTGCCCGCAACCATTCTGTACTCGAATAGACGGCATTCGAGAGCGCCGTTGAAGATTGGTACGCGCCTGGATACTGCCAGGTGGATGAGTTTGGGGAGCCGCATGTCGGCGCTCAGCAAAAACACGCGCCACCCCGTGAATTGTTTTTTGAACAAGTCGCCGAGCCTGGGATAAAACTCCGCCAATACCTGTTGTTCCCCTAGACGTACGCCATAAGGTGGATTGCTGAGGATGATGCCTTCGCTGGCCGGTGGGGTGATGTCCAGAACATTAGCGCACTGCAGGGTCACGCATTCTTCCACTCCCGCAGCGGCAATATTTGCATGCGCCGCCTTCACGGCCGCGGAATCGATATCGCTTCCATATATCGCCTGAAGCTTTTTAGGTTTTTGACGCGCCGCGGTTTTCCGGCGTAGCTCGCGCCAGCGCTGGGCATCAAAATTTGCTAATTTTTCGAACGCAAACTGCCGTCCCAATCCCGGCGCAATATTGAGAGCGATCAGCGCCGCTTCAACGAGAATCGTGCCGCTGCCGCACATGGGATCCAAAAGAGGAATGCCCGGATGCCAACCGGCCAGCCGGAGAATACCCGCAGCCAAATTCTCGCGCAGCGGTGCCTCGCCAGTTCTTTTACGTAGTCCGCGCTTGAACAGCGGCTCGCCGGTGGTGTCCAGATAAACTGTGAACTTTCGATCGGTGAGATGCGCTTGAATTGGAATATCCGGTGCGCGCGTGTCTACGTTGGGCCGACGCATCGAGAGAAGGCGAACTTTGTCGCAAACTGCGTCTTTAATCTTCAGCGTGATGAAGTTGAGACTCGTGAGTGGGCTTTTGATTGCCGAAACGTCAACGCGAATCGTGCGCGTGGGCTCGAACCAATCGGTCCAACGCGGCGCGAAAGCTATCCGATAGATGTCCTGTTCGTGACGGTAGGGCCCGGCGGTGATACGCCAGAGAATCCTGCTGGCGATACGACTTTCGAGATTGACGCGATAGCAGAGAAAAAAGTCGCCGCTGAACAGCACACCGCCACCCACCGCATGCACTCGTTGCGCGTTAAAGGCTCTGAGCTCTTCGGCTAGAACCATCTCGAGCCCGCGCGGACAAGTAGCGAAGAATTGCTCCATTGTTGTTGTACTGCCCCTGACGGCGGCAAAAAAAAGGGCAACCACAGGGTTGCCCTTTTGCAGTCGATGCTTTGAAAAACTTACCAGCGGTTGCGTCCGCTGTCCCGATTCCCTCGTCCGCCATCACGATTACCGCCGAAGTTGTCGCGCTTGGCCATCGGCTTCGCTTCATTGACCGTCAATGTCCGGCCATCGAGCTGTGTACCGTTGAGGCTGTCGATCGCTTTCTGAGCTTCGCTGCTCGAGCTCATTTCGACGAAGCCGAAGCCCCGCGATTGCCCGGTAAATTTATCGGCAATTACATTCGCCGACTCCACGGTGCCGTGCTCCGAAAAGATCTCATGCAACCGGTCACCGGTCACTGCGAATGGCAAACCACCGACGTATAACTTGTTACCCATGTTCTCCTCCTAAGAGAATGTTAATAGTCTTCGACCCTGACAAATGAACTGCTAATGGGAGCCGAACATGGGGCTCAACTGCTCAACCGCACGCTGATCGGATTGTCCTTTAGATATCAGTTTTACAAGGAGAGAGACTGACACGCGACCTTCAACTTTTTCTCTGTCCTCTATCAGAAGGCCGTATACTGAAGAAGATGCATCATCCTAACATCCGTGTTGTCAATGTCAACAAGCTCGATCCGCTGCGCATCAGATCAGCAATCTCTTGCTTCGACAGATCGACAATAATACGGTTGAGGGGCTCTGTTCATGTCCGACACCTGTGCTCATCCATAGATTGCCGATTTAGGAGGCCTCATGCACAGCGTTAGCCGTTTACTCTTGTTACTCGCGCTTCTCTGGCAACTTGGGTCGAATTTCCAGACTTATGCCGAGGATAGAGTCCGCATCGGCGTTCCGCTTTTCCCGACGGTCTCATACCCCGTCTTCATTGCGCAGGAGCGCGGCTTTTTCGAAAAGAACGGTCTCAAAGGAGAAATCATTCGAATCAATAGCGAACCGACGACCTATCAGGCGCTCATCTCGGGAGATATCGATGCAACTTCGGGCGCACCGACGGGGTTAGTGCAATCGAATATTCAGGGCGTTCCGGTTGTGTCCCTCGGCAGTTGGGACAATTTCGTCTCCTATACGATGATCGCTCGCGAAAAAATCGACGATCTTTCACAGTTGAAGGGCAAAAAAATCGGCATCAACCGGCTCGGAGGCAAGTCATCTCTCGTGCTGCGCGTGATGCTCGAAGATGCTGGCCTCAACACGACAAAGGACGTGACCTTGCTGCAACTCGGTGGTTCTCAGGAAAGATTGGCCGCGCTGATTCGCGGCGGCATCGACGCGGCACCGGTCGACTTTGCATTCGAGCCCAAGATGAAGCAGATGGGCTTTCACCTTGTGCTGGGCAGAAAAACTCCTTTCATGAATGGTCCCATCACGGTCACGTTTGCTTCGCTCAAAGCCAATCGCAACAAATGGGTCCGGTTTGTCAAAGCCTATCTGGAAGCAACCCACTACATGACCACCAACAAAGAGGGATCCCTAGATGTACTCAAACGTATTATCCCGCCGGATGACAAGGAAACCCTCGACCACGCCTACGAGGAAATGCGGACGCGAGCGACGGTCGATTTGCTTCCGCCCGATGCTGCAGTCGAGAATTTGTTGAAAATGATGACCTATGTGGACAAACGAGCAGCGACATTGGACCGGAGTAAACTCGCCGACTATTCGATCTTGAAAGAGTTGCTGCAAAGCAGAACGAAAAGATGAATCGGAGTACTGGAGTGATGGAGTATTGAAGTACTGGGCTTCCCAAGCCCAGTACTCCATCATTCTAAGACTCCATCACTCCGTTTTTTTCACCATGAGCGAAATTTCTTTCATCGATACGACGTTGCGCGACGGGCAGCAAAGTCTCTGGGCCTTGGGAATGAAAACCGATGCCATGCTTGGCGCCGCGGCGCAGATGGATCGCATCGGTTTCGAATCAATGGAATTTTTTGTTTCCATCATGATCAAGAAATATGTCCGGGAGCTCAAGGAAAATCCTTGGGTTTGGGTGCGTGAAGGTGTGCAACGTTTTCGCCACACTCGCCTGCGTAATCACGGCGGCCTGCACGGATCGGGCGCGATGGAAAAATTGCCACATGCCGCGATGAAACTTCTTGCCGAAAGGCTCGTATCCTATGGCATCACGCTCACCCGTACTTCGAACTGTTGGAATGATTTCGACGAGCTTCGCGACGAAGTGCGGGATCTGCGCAGCATCGGCATGGAAACGATCGTCAATCTAATCTACACGGTTTCACCGCGTCACACCGATGCCTACTACGCACAGAAAACCCGTGATGCCGCTGGCATAAACCCATATCGCATCTGCTTCAAAGATGTTGGCGGCCTTCTGATGCCGGAGCGTGCGCGCACGCTGATTCCCGCGATTTTGCAAAACGCCGGTGCTACGCCGGTCGAATATCACGCGCACTGCAACAACGGCCTGGCGACCCTCTGCTATCTTGAGGCAGTGCAGCACGGCATCACTTCCCTGCACACTGCCGTGCCGCCTCTCGCCAACGCGTCATCGCAACCGTCAATTATAAACGTGGCGCAAAATCTTCGTGCTCTCGGCTACACAGCGCTCGTCAATGAAGACCAAGTCAAACCTGTAGAAGAACATTTCACCGCGATCGCCAAGCGCGACGGCTTGGCCATCGGGAAGCCCTTTGCCTATGACGTCTCGCAATACTCACATCAAGTCCCTGGCGGCGTCATCTCAAACCTGCGCCATCAGCTGCGCGTGATCGGAAAGGAAGTTAAGCTGTCAGAGACACTGGAAGAAGCAGCTCGGGTGCGCGCCGACTTCGGTTACCCGATCATGGTGACGCCTTTATCTCAATTTGTCGTCAGTCAGGCGGCGATCAATGTGATTGTGGGTGAACGCTACAAAGAAGTCACCGACCAAGTGATTCAATATGCGCTCGGGATCTGGGGCCGCGAAGCCCCTGCACTTATGAACCCTGACGTCAAAGACAAAATATTGAACCGCCGCCGCGCTAAGGATTGGCACGGCTGGACGCCGCCGGATCTGAGTCTCGATCAAGTGCGGCAAAAACTTGGCGCTACGGTTTCGGACGAAGAACTGCTCTTGCGCGTCTATGCCGGTCCACAAGCGGTCGATGCGCTCAAGAGCGCCAGCGTGCCAAAATCGCAAGTGAACGGCACGCGAACGCTGCTCGAGCTAGTCGAACAGCTCAGTAAAAAGAGGGATTGCCATCAGGTTTATATCAGTAAAAAAGGCTTTTCGCTTAATTTAGGTAAGCAACAGCCCCGTTAGATTTTCCATCGAAAAAGTTCGATTTGCGGCGGCGTTTAGTTGACGTTTTTGATGTCAATTGCGCAATAGCAATTGCCTGGAACCCAAAACTCGATGTCGCACCGAAAATCATGACAAGGCGAAAGCTTTTCCAAATGGTGCCAAATCCGCGAGAAATTCAGGTTCACGCTCACCGGATCAGCTTCGCGTCCTGCCGAAGAAAGTCATAGATATCATGCGCCATCGCTTGGTAACCCCGCGCGTTCGGATGACCATTATTGCGCGCTCGTTCATAAATGCGGCGATTTGGAATGATCCAGGCGTGCTCACGTTCAGCGATATCGGCCAGGAGCTTCACGTGCGAAACATAGAGCTCCCGATTTCGGGGTGTATCCTCGACCGTGTGCCAGGCGACCTCCCAGGCGTAAGAGCCGGCTTCAGTCTCGTTCAACAGCGCCACTTTCGCGCTGCTTTGCCGAGCGATCTGGATGAAGCGGGCTGTCACCGCTGCGTGCAAGCGCCACGCCGGAGATGTCGGGTCGAAATGCCGCGCCTCAGCGTACTGCTTCGGGTGGAAAGAGAGGTTGTTCCAGGTGGACTCGAGCATGCGCAGGATTGCCTCCCGATTGGCAGATTGCCCAGCCCGATCAATCAATGCGCTCAGGGTCTCTTCTGACATCGAGGTATCAATCGCTTTGCGCAACGCTTGGATCAGGTGTGCGGATTCGTCAATGTGGAGTACCAACTTCACATGTTCGATGCGCCCGGCCTTGATCGCGTAGTGTGGTCGCGGGCGAACGCCGTCTGCATCCGCTTTGGTTAACTCTGCATTGTCGCGCATCTGGTATGCGCGGTAAAGCATGATCGGCGTTCTCAGAATCTCAATGTGCTTGGCCAAATTTTTCACCCGGTCGTATAAGGTTAGCGCCGGTGGATCGGTATTGAAGAGTGGGTTTACGTGACGTTGCAGCGCGCCGGATGCGTCAAGCTCATAATAAAATGGTTTCATGCGGCGTGTAGCCTCGTCATTCGCGGTGAAGTACTCAACATCGGACGGATCGTTGGTACAAAATTGCAGGATGACGAGATCAGGTTTGTAAGCGAGCCCCTCCAGGGACAACGCCTCCAGTTCCTGATCAGCTCCCCACCCGCCGTAGGAGATGTTAATCACCTCGGCATCCACACCGTTGGCTCGCAGCTTACGCTCAAGGATCGCCGTGTAAGTGTCGGCCTGACCGACAATCGCGCCATACGTCACCGAGTCCCCGAGCACCAGGATGCGCAACGTGTTGGGTCGCCTTTGTAGGCTGCGCTCGCGATCCCGCCATCCTTCGGAGTTAGCGTAATCGGTATAGACCACGCCAGTATCCGGGTCGAGGATCTTAATTAACTGGTGCGGATTGAGTGCCCACCCGTAGCGCGCCGCCTTGGGAGCATCTCGAAGGCCTATCGTCGTGACGCGTATCGGAAAAACAAATCGCAACACGAATTCCATGCCCAGCAGACAAAAGGCGGTTGAAACCGCAAGCAGCAGCAGTTTCTTTCCGGTCTGTGATTTAAGCATGGCTTAGCTGTTTATCGCGATACGACAATCGAGATTACAAACCTCTCGTCAAACGCGAGTGGGTGAGTTTATCTCGTTTAAGTAACTAGGGCGCGGGTTTCCGTGTGCCGCCTATTACACGGTTGAGAATCGGGCTACTCATTGATCTCGATAGGCGTCCTGAAGGAGGGGTGGGACAATGATGTTTACGAACAATCTAACCGCAGGGAACAGGAGCGACGCAGAAAAAGCCCAGCTTGGCGGATTGGAAATTTACGCTGACTTTTCCGCCGGCTTAGCCGCGGGCCGATTATTCCAGCTCGCGACGCGGAGCTTGGCCTTGGGACTAAGATCAGCAGCGGTAGATCGGCAAATCGTTTTCCTGTTTCGCCCTAAAAGAGCGTGTATATAAAAGGAGCGATAGCAGAGCTTTGCGCGAAAACGATTAGCCCGCCAAATACAAAGAGAACGAGCAGCATCGGCGTTAACCACCACCACTTATTATTCCAAAAAAAGCCGAAGAGTTCGCCTAAGATGCCGGTACGATTCACTAGCTCGTCAAAAAACCGCATAGGGTCGTCCCCCCCTGAATTGTTAATTCGTCAACGCTGACTTATCTACCAAGTAATTCCCCAAAACAAGCATATCCATTCCGCTTCGAGTAAAAGTTTGAAAAGCTTCTTCGGGACTATTGACGATCGGCTCTCCCTTCAAATTGAAAGACGTATTCAATACGAGCGGCACGCCGGTGGCCTGGCCAAAAGTCTCGATCAGCCGGTAATACCGCGCATTGTTTTCCTTACGGACGGTTTGCAGTCGGCCCGTGCCGTCTACGTGCGTAATCGCTGGAATTGCGTCTCGCTTGTTTCCCTTTACGTTCACGACATAGAGCATGAAACGAGCCGGATAGTGCGTCGCCGCGTTGTCCAACTCGAAATAGTCCTGAGCTCGCTCGGATAGGACGGAGGGTGCGAAAGGACGAAACGGCTCGCGAAATTTGATTTTGACATTGACGATGTCTTTCATGTCCGCTCGGCGTGGATCCGCTAGAATGCTCCGATTCCCCAATGCTCTCGGACCCCATTCAAATTTCCCTTGCAACCATCCCACGACCTTGCCGTCTTGAAGATGATCGACGACGCGCTCGAGGAGCTTTTCCTCTTGATCAAATCGCTCGTAAGGTATCGCGTTTGCTTTTAGGAAAGCTTGAATGTCGTCAGCGTTATGCTCCTGTCCCCAGTACGCGTGTTCCATGACGAATTGCCGCGGCTTACCCAAAACCGTGTGGTAAGCATAGAGCGCGGCTCCAACTGCGCCGCCTCCATCGCCGGCAGATGGCTGAATATATAATTCCTCGATTGGCGTTTCACGCACGATCCTTCCATTCGCAACGCTATTGAGAGCAACCCCACCAGCCATGCAGAGCCGTTTTACACCGAACTCTTTATAAACTTGTCGAGCCATCTTGAGGAGAATCTCTTCGGTGACCGTTTGAATGCTTGCCGCGATGTCTGCGTAGTGTTGGTTTTCTTTTCCAAGTTGCTGATAGTTCGTCGGTTTGTCCCCAAAGTACGACGGATAACCGGTGTCCGGAGTAAAAAACAGCGCTTTGGGATCACGGGGGAGACCGAAAAGATCGACGAATTTCCTATTAAAGGTTTGGTCAGGCGAGTGATGAAACGAGAAATAATCCATATCCAGTTCAAAGCTGCTGTCGTTCGCCACTCGGATAAGTTTGTGCACCTTGTCGGCATACTTGGGCTGGCCAAAAGGCGCCATCCCCATGACTTTATATTCTCCTTCGTTCACCTCGAACCCGAGAAATGCGGTGAATGCACTATAGAGAAGCCCTAACGAATGGGGGAAGCGGATCTCTTTGACGAGCTTAATGTCGGTACCCTTGCCGATGCCCATACTCGCGGTGGTCCACTCTCCGACACCGTCGACGGTAAGGATTCCCGCTTCTTCGAAAGGCGAGCATAAGAACGCGCTTGCCGCGTGGGAAAGGTGATGTTCACTGAATAAAATCTTAGATGCCGGTACGCCGAGCCGCTTCTGAATCAGCGTCTTGATCCAGAGCTTATCGCCAAGCCAGGTAATCATAGCTTCCCGGAAAACACGGTGCGAGCGTGGAAAGGTTTGCATGCTGGAAAGCAACAATCGCTCAAACTTGATGAAGGGCTTTTCAAAAAAAGCGCCATAATCGAGATCAGCGGCACTGATCCCGCTGGCTTTGAGACAAAAATCGATCGCGTTCTGCGGAAATTCGTAATCGTGTTTTTTCCGGGTGAAACGCTCTTCCTCAGCGGCCGCAATGAGTTTCCCGTCGCTTAGGAGAGCAGCCGATGCATCATGAAAATAACAAGAGATTCCCAGAATATTCATGTGTTCAAAACTGATTCATTGCCCTTTTCAGCGGTGGATCTTTGGGCTCGGTTTTTACCCGCCATGCCTGTTCCGCGCCCTTTTTCAACGAGAGTGGATCGCCTGCCCAACGAAGAATCAGAGCGAATGGCCCAACGATGATGAAGTAAAACACACTCAAAATAAGCCGGGCCTGGAAATCGCCAATTGCCTTTGCGATTCGCTTCCAGCGCTCCCAAAGCCTTTTTCTCATGTGTTCACCCTACGACCAGATTTGGTACGGACAAACAAGCGATTTGCCGACTGGACACCTCCCGCGCTTGCTGCCACATTCGAAATTGCATGGTCTCAGCTAGGCTAATCGCCCAATGCGTCCAAGTCAAATCTAGATTACACGCACCGACGGCGGATAGCAGTGGATTACGATGAGAGCACACGATGCCGGCGCTTAGCTCGGGCAATGGAACGTAAATACAGAAGCCGCGTAAGCCGCATGGTTAAATCCCAAGATAAGCGCGGCGCACTTCGGGATCTTGAGCAAGCTCGGACGCGCTGCCGGTTCGGACGATTCTACCCGTTTCCAAGACGTAGCCTCGATCAGCAACATGAAATGCTGAGAAAATGTCTTGTTCGACCAAGAGAACCGTCACTCCGTTTTTGCGCACCTCCGCCAA
>Ga0164299_10000115_pt1 | contig 15768 bp, 19 predicted proteins | sample Whisoiple_221_MG_FD_109712 | JGI IMG/M metagenome (GOLD analysis project Ga0164299, IMG submission 109712) | Unamended control soil microbial communities from upstate New York, USA - Whitman soil sample_221_MG | ecosystem: Environmental > Terrestrial > Soil > Agricultural land ...
AATTCAGTTTTTTTCTTGTTGATGACGTAGCATGAATCAGTGCTAACCTTGTTCTTTAACGAATTAAAATTGAACCTCATATACAAGCTGAAATTAATAAGTTTAAAATGAAATCAAGTAATGGCAGTAATAATAATAATAACCTTAGTTTTTGCTTAGAAGTTTGGGGCACAGATTATAACAAAATAAAGGACACTTGTATATTAGCTGAAAAATTAGGATATGATGGTTTCTATTATGGTGAATCATTAGCAGATATTGATCTGGATTGCTGGACTATAATATCTAATTTATCCGCTATAACTAACAAAATAAAGCTAGGACCTGTTATAACATATTTGTTGCCGCAATATAGAAACATCTTTCTTTTAGCAAAACAGGCTATGACATTACAGGAAATCTCTAATGGAAGGTTGGAATTCAGAACAGGTGCAGGAGCAACCCTTCAATGGTCCTCACAATGGTGGCATCCGTATGGCATAGATTATCCAAATAATGCAGAAAGAGCGTCTATACTTGAGGAAGGTATTCAACTTATAGATATCTTGTGGAATAAAAAACAAACAAGTGTCAGCTTTGAAGGAAAGTATTTCAAGGCAAATGGAGTGACGTTGCAGAAAACAACATCAATACACCAGAAAGGAATTCCTATAACAATTGCTGCAAAGCGAAACAAGACTATGCAGATAGCTGCTAAATATGCAGATACATGGGAATGCTCCTACATTACTCCGGAGCAATTTGCTTCATTAAACAAAAAGTTTGATGAAATGCATAAACAGTTCAATAATGATAATGTTGGTAACATAAGCAAAAAAATGAGCAAATCCATTGAATTAGATGTTATTATCTCTGATTCTGATTCTGACTTATAATATAAGAAAAGAATATTTTCTATGGAAAGAGGTCCTAGTGTTGCTTACCAGATACTCAAACATGGCCTTGTTGGAAAACCAGATAATATAGCAGAGAAACTGAGGGAATATAGGAATGCAGGGGTGGATCAGTTCTTTCTTGCATTTCAGGATCCTTTTGACCACAAAGCATTAGATTTATTCATGGAAGCAGCGGTAACGACATAGATCATAATCATAAAGTGGTTTATCAATTCCATCCTTCTGTGGCAGACCAATAATATGGTTAAAGCAGCAATTACCATATGTTCTTATATCTTCTTGCCTGTGCTGTTCAATTTAAGTCATGATTCTAGCTAGAACCACTCCTTTTTCGAACGCCTAAAACGATATCTTTTGATAGTCACAAAGTCCGCTCGTCCCACTGGTAACAGGGGGTATGAAGACTATATAATGCAAAATCTTATGGTTTTCCTTAAATATAATATAGCCAATCTTTTATAGACGGTCTAAAATTACGCTGACTTTAACCTATTACTTTAGGTGTGGCCTTGAACCAGTATCGTTTGACCCCATTCCTCCAATACAAATATTATATCCCGTGATATTATTAGGAAGGTATTTATCGGCACATGCCTGTCGTTGTTGAAAAGTGCTTGCGTATGCTGTATTGGTATATAACAGGTTTCCTATCAGAATTGCTGTAATTGTTCCTATGACTATCAATATCATAGACATATTTTTTGTCAATCGCATTAAAAGAATCGAATACTGGAAAGTATATAACATTAACTGGGCACAATGTCTAGAAATGGAGTGGTTTTTAAACACTGTATACCACTTACCTACATATACACGTCTGGCTCTTCTAATGGAACAAACCATAGTTTGTGTCCAGGTTTAGGCTTCGGAAGCTCTCCAAGCCTTGGAGTCAACCACCCTGCACATGACCCATGCGGCAACGCGGGACCAGCAGCACATAATCCACACTGCCAATAATCAGCACAAACTACGCATAATAGGATAGACTAAAATCCTAATTTTTTGTTTTACGTAGGTCTGTTAAACGTCTGGTTTTTAGACTCGATTATCATTAGTGATATCTCTAGTAATTTCACGCTTGAGGCTTTAGTCCTTTGATAGTAACGATTTATGACAACAGTCTAAAAATGGTCTAATGGTTTATTGAACTTATTTTATATCTAAGAGTGCGCTTAGTGCCTGTCTTGCGTCTATATCCTCAGTGTGCTTCATACAGAAATGTTCCCATATATCCGGACTACTTTCGCTTATTTCTTCTTCACATTTTTTACAAATTATCATTTTACTGAACCAAATATCTACCAGTCTTTAGTAAATTTTTCATGGTCTTTTTGCGATGCTTTCTTTCGCTCCAGTTTTCTTATCATATACGCTATGACAACAACCACAATAATAACAACAGGTAAGGAATATGGAAAAGGTAGGAATAACGATATCCCAAGCCCTACAACAATCCATAAACCTATGATTATACCTACCCATTTCAGGACTCTTAGTGTCGCCATTTTGCTACCAGGTTAGCCCTTACCTGCCTAAGTCCATACTTCAGGTTGTCTATCCCTCTATCTTGAGGAATTCTACTAGTGCTTCTTTAGCCTCTATATCATCGTATGAAGAACTGAAGGGCTCAAACACATTCGGGTGCTTACGTTCGAAGTGCGTCCATATATCCGAACTATTATGACCTACTTCTTCCATACCACCCGTTTGGGGGTCTACACATACTCTACAATAAACTAGCATTATTGATTCAAATACCTATGCAGATATTATTAAGCAGATATGGAATCTAGTTATCTAACCAGATTCGGATTCGGCTAGTTGAGCTTTTGCCTTATTACGATTAAATGCAGGAATTTTAATAGCAGGGACTCCTTATTGATTAAAAATCACTTCGCTTAATGGCTCGTTTGCTATAATTGCTGCATTAACTTTATCGGCCAATAGTGCAACCGCAGCCTTCAGTTAAGCAATATCGTTATCTCGTTCAAAAAGTTTGGTCTTCATTTCTATATTTTCTTCCATGTTTTTTTTGCTCAGAACCGCAGCTTGTTTTTGCAGTTTGTTTTGATTATTTATTGTCAGGGAATCTACAGCTTTAAGATAGTCTTCCAAAAGTTCAGTCTCAGTAGCTCGATAGTATGAATCAGAAATGCCAGTTGAATGATTCATTAGAATTTCTATGTTAATTTGCTTGATACCTGCCAACTCGCAGCGAGTCTTAAACCACTTTCTCAATCCATGATCTGTTTGAAATTCGTGACGCTTTTTATTTGAGTCAAGTTTTTTTCTAAGCCCTTGAGTCCATAATGCATCTTCTACCAACCTCTTTACACCTTCCGTTTTTAGTTTTATAGGAGCGCTAACTAGACCTCTAGTGTAACCTTTCTTTGTATTCCATATGTTTCTCATGATCCAGCTGTTGGTTTCAACCGACTCGCCAGACTGTAATCTGTAGTCTTTCCATTTTTCTAGTTCGTTATAGGCCTCAGGAGAAATAAATGTGAAATATTCCTCGGGTTCACCGGCATAGACTATCAGCTTTGCAGCCATAACCTGACCATTATTTTGTATTGGGATAATGTGTTTCCATTTCAGGTAATCCCATGCACCAACACGAATACCAGATGAAGCCATAGTGTAGATAATGACTTTAATCCTTCTATCTAGGTATTCTATGATTTTACTAGTCTCTTCAATTGTTGGTGCTCTATCATCTGCAAACTTCCTGCTTTTTGGAAGGCCTCTTCTTATCCTCTTCCATGGAAGAGAAATATCTGACATTTCGCAAAAGAGTTTTATAACTTGAAAATAATTCTTAACAGTTCGGGCAGTTATCTCATTTCTCTCAGCTCTTTCTTTTTGATGTTGAATATACCGTATAATACAGCTAAAAGTCCACCCGTTACTATTATTAGCATTATTTTTTGCTCTATCACGGAACACTTTGGAACGCTCTACCATTGACTCTCCAGGAGTACCAAAAAGTCAAAAAACATCCGCAGTCTTCCTGTGCATTTCTCTCTAGTCTTAGGTGACCTCATTGTAAATAGGAACATTGAATAGGGATCTGTTGTTGACGTTGAATCTTCTACTCCTTGTATTTGTACTCCTTTTATTTCCTCAAACACACTTGTTTTTTTCTCTCCTTTTTGTTCACATGGAATCCTAATAAAGGAGTGTTAACACAGCGGGTTCGGTGGAATGCGAACCAAAATTGACTCACTTTTTCCACCCAAGAACGATGAAATCGTGACAAAATAAAAGAGAATGCTATTAGACCAAGTCATGGCTTTAACAGCTAGAATGCAAGAGATTGAAAGAAAGAAAACAATCAATCTAATAACCCTAAACTAGATTATATAGCTATTCTCATTGAGAAGATACGTTAGGCGGTATATAATAATTTGTTACAGGAGAACCATGGTGATGAATAAGTAGCCACTGATTTGTTGGCTGTTCACTTTGCTCAAATATATTAGTAGCAATAACACCAATCTTAATCACTCGGCCATTAGCAGAAGTTGTTTCTATATTCTCTAGACATACGACCACTGCGACTTTATCAAATGTTCTTATTTTTGTATTTGTAATTGTAAACTTTATCATCGCCGTATTGGCAAATATTGTTATCCAGCTTTCTCGTATGGCCAGCCAGCCAGTAAATAAATCCCAACCTGGATGAATACAAACGATATTTTCGTCATGCTTCCACAAATTATCCATCATTTCTATGGATAAGTTTTCAAAAGCACGGTAAAGCTGAGTATTAGCCTTATTCACTTTTTCCACAATTTCATCGTCTTCTTCCATACATAGCAAATAGAGCAATAAACTATATTATTTGCAGACGAAGTACAGCGCAATTACTGGAAATTCCGATGCTTCTATTTTGTCAACTGCTACTAACATACATGACAGCAGAAAGTCAAGCCTCCTATCGTAACGGAGAATATATGAGGATATGGATGGTCTATGTCTAGCTGGGGGAATTAGGTTTTGCATTAATAAATAATAGCTATCTGCTGGGGCGGGGAGAGAAGAGAAATGCCCTCTGATGTATATGATATATATGATACCCAAATAGACAAACTAACTAGACACAAAATTCTATTGGGTTGGAAATGTTGCACCTATGAGGGTGGTCTTCTTGCTGATGGTACAATTGATGCTTACGAAGTTAAATGCCCTTGGCATGGCTCTAAATTTGATGTCAGGACGAGAAGTAACAAATCACTACGACCATAAATGATATGTACATTTCAAAACTCCTTAAATGTGCAGCCAGATAAATGATACTGTCGATCCATGACGAACAAAAAATTACAGCTAAGCGCTCGAATGAAAATTCGTGAGGGTGAATTAGAGGGGTTCAAACGACAAGCTGCCGTATGTATTTCGTATGTAAAAGAGAAGGATCCTGGAACACTTCAATACGATTGGTTTCTAAATAGTGATAATACTGAGTGTGAAATTCGTGAAGTATATGAAAGCTCTGAGGCCCTATTAGCTCATAGAGCTAATCTTCGTGAACCTCTGGGAATACTTTTTGAGCAATATGCTACAGATCATTATGTGGTCATTTATGGAGATCCATCGCCTGAAGTTATGCAAAGCGCAGCTAAAATGTGGGGATTCAAGACATATTCCTTTCTTCAGGGACTTGATTAAATGTATAGTGATATTGATTTGATAAGCTACAACTCAAACTTTGAGTTTTGAGGGAGGAAATTAGTAATGGCTCACATTCCTCGCCATAGACTCTTTAAATGCTACCGTTGCAGGAGCTTATCTCAATTGGGGGTTTTACATAACTGCATCACAAGTCGGGTTTTTCTAAGCGATAATATATGATACATGATCTAGACCTCAAAAACTGATCAAGATATCAAGGATTCAAGGAAGCCCAAAGACAAATTGTCGTTCTTCACTGCCTCCAATAAACTCAACAAAGACTCTATTGCTATGACCTTTACACCTTTCTTCTCTGCTAATTCGATAGAGTGAACCAATGTTTTGCTCTCGGCTGACGTAAAAATAACTGTAAGTATTCTTGGTTTATGCATGATATCAGCGAGATTATTTTCAAAAATATTCGCGATATCGTTACGGAAGTCTATGAGGTTAGTTAGTTCTTGTTCAGCCACCCAAGACTCATGCTGTTGATTCCAGTGATCTGAGCACAAATAAAAGTAATTTATTCGAAGAAATTGGTTAAAAACTAAGACATATGTTTGGTGGCTAAGTTAAGTTAAGTTTAATGTTAGGACATAGATCGCCTGCCAGAAATACTGATGTCGCTGTATCGAGTTATCGTTATCAAAATTTGCATACTGACGAGAGATTATATAGTTATATCTGGCAGCAGATTTGTCTGGGAGTCTTTACAAAATCTGCTATACGTAAAGGCAGCAGTGCTTATGGTCTTGTTGTGGAGTTTGATGAATATTTTGCTTACTGTTCAATTATTAGTAGAAGTTAATGCTTTGATTATGTCAGTTTTAGTGATTATACCTACTAGGCTATCGGCATCATTTGAAGACTGCACAACTGGAAGACCGCTTATTCTATTCGTTGTCATTATTTGTGCAGCTTGGGCCAAATCAATATTCTCTGCAATGGTTATGGGGTAATGTTTCATTATATCTTCTGCTAGGAAAAATGCCTTTATACCAGAGGGCATATTTCGCTTACGAGTCAACAATTCGTCTTCAGTCGTCCAATTTTTTCTGGCTGTTCGAGTTCCAAACAGTATACTGAGAGGTAACAAGTCATGTCCTGTTATGATTCCAACAGGCTTCCGATTTCTTGTTACTATAACTCTTGATAGATCTCTGTCAGCCATAAGTTGGAGGATCATATGTAGATTGTCATCGGGAGACACTGTGATGACTTCTTTAGTCATGTAATCCTCTACCAAACTCTTCGTTGGATAGTACTTTGCATATGTATCTACCAGATCGCTTTTTGTGAATATTCCTTTTAGTTTCTTATCATTATTATCAATAACTATTATAGAGCTGATTTTGTGCTCTAACATCAACTTTGCACAAAATATCAAATCATCTTCTTCTGTAGTTACTACCAGATTTCTGTTCATTATCTCTTCTAAACTAACTTCGTAAAGGCGTCTGCGTGGCAATTCCCTGAATAAGAATCTCGATATATCTTTTTCTGTAACAATTCCCAATGGTTTGTTATCTTTGGCAACAACAACTCTGCTAATATTATATCTAAGTAAGACATTGCGAGCGTCATAAAGTGTGTTATTTGGTTCTAGTGTTATGGCTTGTCTAACTAGATTTTTTGTTTTTAGTTGCATCTCTAATTTGTATGCTATAGGACTTGATAAAGAAACCTTTTTAATGTAATTTCCGTCTACTGGAATTATTAGGAATTTCGGACAACCCTGTATATGGTTATGTCTACAACTTGTTCTTAAACACAGTTAAAACAGCAGGTGGGATAATGTTTGGATTTGCATTTTTTGCAATTTCAAGAAAAATTAGTCATGTTCAACTAAAGCAATCTATAAATATGACTGAGATAGGCTTATTCTTCTATTTGGTGCAAATGCCTCATCATTGATTATAATGACTCCTTATCCCCCATGGGGTATTATATCAATTACTTTTATGATCGTAGGTGCATACTTCATCGTGATTGGTTTGGACTCAGCAGGGCTTTATCTAGCGACAGATTCTTCCTTACGCAAAATCATTCAAATATCGCCCCTAAAGGACTACGACATATTGAAGTAATTGGGTCAAGCGAAAGTGCAAAATGCCGTATTAAGTAGGGTACAGCATATATCCAAACAAGTAATCGATGAGCTTGAGTCAAATAATCTTGTTCGTACGTCTCTTGAACCAGTCGACATCAGACAGTATGTTCAAGAGGTAATAAGAGAAAAGACCACGATAGACCTGAGCCTCTCACAAAAACAAAAAGACAGAATATCTGACTGACGCTTACACAATACAGCTGGATTTCTCATTGTATATCCCCTCATGCGGCCTTACGGAGTCATGAGATAACCCGTATCCGATCAAGGCTTAAATTGCCTGGTTTTCTAAATTCGCATTTAATTTTTTCTCTGTTTCGAACATTACTCAGCTACATTAATTCTACAAAATTAGAGATGTTAAAGTGCTCTTTATCTTGACAACTTGCACATATCTGCTTATATAAAGAATTTATCATCTCTAACTTCACAGTTTTTACATTTAAAGATATCAGAATGTCCTAGCCGATAGATTGTGCTAGGTCTGAATTCCTGATGAAATCATAGTGAAGACAATCGCTTTTAATCTTCTATCTGGATAATCGATTAGCTTTCGTATCTCCTCTATACTTGGTGCTCTATCATTTGCAGCCCTCCTCCCTATTGGTAATCCTCGAGATATTTTCTTCCAATTTAACAATAGATCATTCATCACACGGAAAAGTTTGGTTGTTTTGTAATAATTCGTAATTGTTGATTCTGCTATTTCACCTCTCGCAACCCTTTCCTTTTGAAACTCTATGAATGACATAAGGCTTTGTTGTGCCCATTGTGGATCTATTCTTGCATTAGAGATAAACTGCTTTGCTTGGTCTTCTAATATTCCTGGCATTTTTAAGAAATCCAAAAAGTATTGGCACCTTCGAGGATACTGCCTTCTAGTATCAGGAGCCCTTAATCCATATCTGAACAAGTCCATAGGATCCTTTTTTTCAATATTGTACGTCATCAGTCGTTGGCACATAAATCATAGGTGCGGGCCTAAATAAAGTGACAAGTTTGATTTGGGCCGAAAGGGAGTTGAACCCTCGACCTTTCGATTATCAGTCGAACGCTCCACCAAGCTGAGCTATCGGCCCATCCTAAAGTGTTAAAAATTGGGGATATTTAATCTTGTGGCTCTCAGTGAGTACAAGACTACCGTTGAGAGGACAAGATTATTTACACACATCAAATAATTTCCCTTCTACAGTTACATCTAAATGCATTTAAGTGAAACAATGTTGATACTTTTTGTCGCCTATGGATAAAGAGATCAAAAAAGTAGCAGTAATTACCAAGGTAAATAGTGCAGAGGCTGAAGGTGCAGCTAGGCGAATAATAGGCATACTTTGTTCCAGAGAAATCGAAACATATTCCATTGTGCCATTTGGTATCGATGGCTGCGTCCTAGTATCTCCTGACGAATTGAGGAATCTTAATTTAGATTTACTTATGGCCGTGGGTGGCGATGGGACAACACTTAGGTCATTTAACCTAATTCCTTGTGAAACACCTTTGTTTAGTATCAATGTTGGGGGACATAGGGGTATATTGTCCGAAGCAACCATAGACTCGATTGAGGAATCTCTAAGCGCGATACTCGCAAAAGACTATGTTTGCGAGTCCCATCTTAGAATCCAAGCCACTATTGATGATAACATTACAACTCGTCCCGTATTGAATGAAATCGTCTGCGCAAGGCAGAATTTGACAAGAACTCCAGTATTTTCTATTCAATTGATGAACGACGAGATTAGCCAGAGGATGGACGGAATTATCATATCTACTCCAACAGGATCAACTGGGCATTCGCTTTCAATTGGTGGATCAGTTCTACATGAGGATCTGGAGTGTCTAACTCTTGTTCCAATCGCTTCAGTTAATAGAATGCCACAGTTAGTAGTGCCTATTCAACAGATAAATATTAGATGCAGCCATGACCTAAGTTTAATCTTAGATGGACAGGAAGTATTTGATATTATTGCAGGCCATCTCATCAAGATCACGCGGCATATTTCAGATGCTCGATTTGTCAGGCTAAGAAAAAGGGGATTGAGACAGCTTAGAAAATTGGGTTTCTGATACTGAACCAGTCCTAGATGCATCGGCATTCTACGCTGGGGTTCCTTTCTTGTCAGGTTTAAGATGTTTCACTAGCGCCCTAGTTTATGACGAGATAAGACACATAAAGAAATCTCACAGTGCATTGGATGTTCTAATTGACTCTGGCAATCTTGTCATTATGCAACCAGAAGCACTATCGATAGCAACCGTTAAAACAGCGGCAAAGAAAAGTGGTGATTTGGCTATGCTCTCCAGAGCAGATATCTCTATCTTAGCACTTGCATATGAGCTGAAACGAATGTTGATCACTAATGATTATCGGATAGCTAACGTTGCACCAAGCCTTCAAGTTGTAGTAAAAACAATAGCTATTAGTGGTATAAAGAGTATAAGACAGTGGATTGCCATCTGTCCAGCATGTGAAATAATATATACTCCAGATTTGACTGAATGCAAGAATTGTGGAAACAGACTAAAATACAAATACACAACAAAGCGAAAGGTGTGACTTCTGACGCAATTTGATTATTTTCTCTAGTTCAATGAAAGTCAGTTATGGAAATGTCTTGAATTGCACCGATTTCATTAAAAATAGACAGACAGTTTAGAGATGGTATAGATCACCGATCTTATGTTTGCTCTTTCTTCTGATATCGATACAAATGAATACTACTAAAAATAAACTAACTTGAAAAAGTCAATTGTCTTCAGTTACAACAATAGATCCAGATTTCCTTAAAACATTTATTATTCCAAGATTGCTTGATTCCAGAAAAGGTGACAACGGAACAGTTCTCATTGTAGGTGGTAATAGAATCTATCATGGGGCACCAATTCTTGCGTCGCTATCTGTTCTAAGATCAGGTGCTGACCTAGTATACACTGCAGTACCAAGATCTAATATTATCCCTGTCAGGTCCTCATCACCTAATATTATCGTTCTCCCGCTGGCTGATGACAAGCTTACTGTTGGTTCAGCCAATAGATTAGTTGCTATGCTTCCCAAAAAACCAGATGCTGCCGCCATAGGAATGGGGCTTACACTTGCCAAGAAAGAGGCGCTCTTGACGCTAGTAAAAGGCCTGCAATCCATAGGAACAAAGCTTGTATTGGACGCATCGGCTTTAATTCCCAGTATTCTGACTCAAATTGATAATACTGAAACAATTGTCACGCCTCATTCCGGCGAATTTAAGAGAATTTTTGGCAAAGTAGTCGGAGACACTAAAGACGAGCGAATTTCTAATGTTCATAAGACTGCCAAGCTTCATGGCATCACGATCCTACTTAAAGGATGGATTGATATTGTTTCAAGCAGCGAAAGGGTTGCTGTGAACACTACACATAACTCCGGAATGACCGTTGGAGGAACCGGCGATGTGTTATCTGGATTAGTCAGCGGGCTTCTTAGCAAATATTCTCCATTCGAAGCAGCAGTACTTGGTGTGTTTATCAACGGGAGTGCAGGAAATTTGGCTTTAAAGAAATTAGGATTACACTTAGTCGCTACAGATTTAATTTCAAATATACCAGATGCAATGAAACCTTTTGATCTAGTCAAAAAGTAATTTTGGAGAGCTTGATGTATATAACTTCTTCTGAATAATCTTTTAAATTATGCATAGTTTTGGATTCGTAGCCATTTTGCTCGAGTAAGTAACAAAGCAAATATGCCCAAGGAATTACTTTTCTTTTCTCAACTAAGCACCTCATTTTGATGCTGCTATTGTTTCTATCATATGATAGAGTACCATACGAAATCAGTCTCAGTGAATGATCAACGACTTTAACTATCTCTTCCAAAGTCTCACCCAATAATTTTACACCCAACTTCTCAACTTTGTTTAATATGGATCGCAATCTATCAGCCTGTGAGTTAGTGCACTCAGTGGTAAAATCATAATATAGTAAGGTTTCCTTCATGATCCGGGCTAATTTTGTTGATTTTAATGCCATTGTCATATCCGAATTTTCTGCAAACTTCACTTCAGTTGCATTATTCCAGTCTTCTTCGAAATGTCTTATATAAGAGACACCTATGACATCTAAAGAATTAAAAAGTGCAGCCTTCCCATTTTTACTATCCGTTAAAACCATATTGACTGAATCGATAATTATTTTACTTGACCTTATATTTCCAATCCTTAAATTGATGTCTTCTGGCAACTCTAGAAGACTCTCTTCATCCAGAGACTCATAGCCTATAAGCAATCTGAATTTGACATTATTTGTCATCGCCTTAATTATCGAATCTTTACATTGTGAGAGCAACCTTACTCCCCATGTATCCAAAGAAGCATTAATTGAAAATTTGCAGCATGCTATCAAGTCATTTACCTTTGAAAAAGAGGATTTAGCATTCAATATAGTATACCTTTTCTCCTCACATCCAACGGGCCTATGTATTTCGTCATTTACCTTTTGAAGAGTTTCTACGATTTTTTTCATATTCCTAATTCTTCTTTCTGAAAGTTGCAAGATCTCACGGAATGCTTCCTCAGGAGGAACCGGACTAAAGATGAGTGGTTTTTGTTGAGAGATGACTGACAATCTCTTCTTCTCCAATTTTTTCAAGACTGAATAGACCTTTGTCCTTGGCAGATTGCTATAATAAGCAATCTCGCTCGGGGCAAGAGATCCTTTCTGGATCAATGTTAAATAAGCACTTGACTCATATTTTGATAATCCCAGTTCCTCTAAATTACCAACAAGGTCATTATTCAGTGTCTGATTGGAGCGCATCAAAATTAAGGCTAATTGTTGGTAGACCTGGAGATAAAAGGCGACAGTTAAATTCATTTAGCCAATGTTAAAAAAATACTAAGCTGTTACCACATGGAGGTGTAACTTCGGTGACAAGAGTGGTCACGACATGCTCCATATTATATGAATCCTGTAATTATCCTAGCGGGAAATCAAGATATGCAAATGAAGTCCAAATGGATCAAATCAGAATCTATGTTAGAAGATCGAAAAGGATTGATGGTGAAGACTATTGCATTAAAGCCTCGAATAGAAATTGTGCTTAATAATATTAAGAATGAAGTTACCAAATTGGCATACATATATACAGAATTGGGTGGGATTGAAATGAAAATTCGTGAATCTACTAGTTCATACTCGCCAAGCGATGAGACATTCAGGCATGGCAATGTCAATTATGCAGAGCTATTTCAGTCGAGGAGAAAAGGCATAACTATAATTATGTCAATGATATCTCTCGAAATAGTCGCTGATAGATTGAAGACTGCTAAGGATATCGGTGAAGTTGTCAACGCTCTGGCGCCTGCAATAGCAGTCATGAAAAGTATTAGATCAGCTCTTATTCGATATGTATCTAGTACTCACGAGGAAATAGCTGACATAAGTGAGATACTTGAACTCATACTTATAGACTCCTGCCAGCTTGTTAATGGCGTCCTTGACTTTAAGGAAGCAAATCAAAAAGCTATCTTGCTTCTTAATGACGCACAACTGAAGGCAGTACAAAAAATACGCGAAGAGTTTCCTAGTCTTACAAAGATTTTCAGTAAGCGTGATTCTTAAGCATAAGCGTGAATTTATTGGAAGCTGGACACACGCAAACATCTTTCTTATTTTTCTTGCATTTTCATGAATTCGGGGTCGAGATTTGGCAGTCTCTATATTGACGTTATCCGTTCCATTGATCGGACGCTGTCAACCGGGGTGTGGCAGGCCAACCCCCATAATTAACTCTATAGATGAATAGGCTGAGATGCTCTCAAGCTTGTAACAATAATCTGTTGTCTTTGTGCAAATTTTTTAGTTTGTTGCACAATATAGATTTACATCGTAGTAATTCAAAGCTTTATCTAATTTTAGATTGCAGTAATAATTATGAGTTTAGCTCCCCAGGTATTAGAAAATAGTGCTAGCAAATTTGCCGCGGAAGCAATTAGACTAGACTCTCAGGGTTCTCACAACGAGGCCATAGAATATTATCAACGCGCTATCGAAGCCCTTGTAAGATTAGTTCAAATTTATCCTGAATATAAATTAAATAGGATATATACTGAAAGAGCAAATGCCTATCAAAATCGAATAAAGGCACTTCTAGTGTCGCAAATTCCCATCACGGATAAGTCTTTGAGTAGAGAATTGGACTCGAAAAGAGCACCAGTTACTAAAAAAGATACTGAGAGCACAGTCGATCGTACTAGGGGGGCAGAAAATCATTTTTCTGATAAAAGCGACAATACGAGAACAGATGCCGAGAGGATGGATTTCGATGACCTGATAATGAAGGAAAAACCGAAGGTATCATGGGGAGAAGTCATCGGTCTTGAAGATGCCAAACGTGCAATAAGGGAGTCAATAGTATATCCGACTAAAAGACCAGATCTGTTTCCTCTTGGTTGGCCCAAGGGCATTTTATTATATGGACCACCAGGGTGTGGCAAGACGCTGCTTGCAGCAGCTGCAGCAGCAGAAATTGAAGGTTATTTCATAAATGTTGATGCCGCAGCGATGATGAGTAAATGGCTTGGTGAAGCTGAGAAAAATGTTGCTAAACTGTTTTCAATGGCACACACATTAAGCCTGAATGAAGGTGTAAGTGTAATACTTTTTATAGACGAGATAGATTCGCTTCTAGGTACTCGCAGCAGTGAAGTGGGCGGGGAAGTCAGAGTAAAAAATCAGTTTCTGACCGAGATGGACGGCATTAACGGTAAACTTAGAAAATCCCAATTATACGTCATTGGCGCAACGAATAAGCCTTGGAGCCTCGAAGCAGGTTTTCTTAGAAGATTTCAAAAGAGAATTTATGTTACGCTCCCAGATAAAGCGTCTAGATTAAACCTTTTCAACCAGTATACTGCCGCATTACGTAGAGACAATGGTTTCAAACAGGAGGATCTAGCAAAACTGGCTGAAGGATATAGTGCCAGCGATATAAAAGACATGTGTCAGTCTGCCCAACTTCGTGTAGTTAATGAGTTATTCGAAAGCGGGAAAGCATTAGAATCAGATGAAAATCCAAGATCAATTACTATGCTCGATTTCAAGGAAATATTTAAGATGAGAAAGCCTAGTGTAAGTATTGAAATGATAAAAGCATATCTGGGATGGAGCGAGCAGTTTAAGGCATTATAGATCTAATAGTAACCTAGGATTAAAGGAATCCAGTTTTTGATTGCCTTATAGTGAAGGATTCTCACTTGAACACATGATATATGAGTTTATCCTTTAATCTAGAATAAATTACAACTTATGCAGATTTAGGACAAATAATCAAAAAGAAATTTGATTTAAATTCTCGGCCTGTGTAACCTGCTAACCAGATTGAACACTAGTCTTCGAGATTTTCCTTCAGAAAAATAGGGGATCTTCAACTCATCCCAGATTATCAAAAAAGTTCATTAGGAAATTTGTTTTTGGAAACACTATGAGTTGAAATCATAGAAAAAGATTCATTACCCAGCCGATGTCCCAATATACAACTATGGTTTCAAAATGCTTACTATCTTCGCTTCAAATTTGAGTAATTATCTGCTGCCGCTTTAATTTTTTCTTTGGCGGTTTTCGCAGTACCCCAGCCAGTCACTTTAACGTACTTTCCTGCTTCTAATTCTTTATAGTGTTCAAAAAAGTGTTTTATTTCATTTTGAATATCTGTTGGGATATCCTTTAGATCAATAATCGCAGAATAAGCAGGATCAACTTTATGATGTGGAGCCGCAATGATTTTAGAATCTTGGCCTTCTTCATCTTCTGTAAGCAAGACGGCTACTGGTCTAGCCTTAACTACGGATTTGGGAATAAATGGATCTGCGCCAAGCACAAGAACATCGATTGGATCACCGTCATCTTCTACTGTTTGTGGAATTATACCGTAATTGTGTGGATAAGTCATAGAGGTGAGTAGTCTTCTGTCAACATTTAGAGCTCCAGTTTCAGTATCGATCTCGTATTTTATGTTGCTATTCTTTGGAATTTCGATCAAGACATTAAATTCATCGGGTATTTTCTGTCCAGGGTTTAACCTATCTATAAAAGACATTCTATTGAAATTGGTGTCCA
>Ga0164299_10000117_pt1 | contig 15694 bp, 10 predicted proteins | sample Whisoiple_221_MG_FD_109712 | JGI IMG/M metagenome (GOLD analysis project Ga0164299, IMG submission 109712) | Unamended control soil microbial communities from upstate New York, USA - Whitman soil sample_221_MG | ecosystem: Environmental > Terrestrial > Soil > Agricultural land ...
AATGGTGCCGGCCTTCGCATCATGCCCGGTCACCGGCACCTGCAGAACGATGCCGGTCTTCGCATCGATCGGCAGGAACGGCGAATAAGTTGCCGCACGCTCCTCGCGCAGCGACGGAAGCATGATCGCCATCACTTCATCGAAGCGTGAAAGCACCTTCAGCAGAGCCTGGTCGAAGCGTCCCGACTTGTAGCATTCGGTGGACGACAAGAATTCGTATTCGAAGCCGAAGTGATCGAGAAAGGCGCGCAGCCGTGCATTGTTATGCTCGCCGAAACTCGGATGCGTGCCGAACGGATCTGGTACCTTGGTCAGTGGCTTGCCGAGGTGCTGCTCGAGCATCTCCTTGTTCGGAACATTGTCCGGCACCTTGCGCAGGCCATCCATGTCGTCGGAGAACGCAATCAGTCTCGTCTTGATCTTGTCATCGGTCAGCACCCGGAAGGCGTGACGCACCATCGTCGTGCGCGCGACTTCACCGAAGGTCCCTATATGCGGCAGGCCAGAGGGTCCATAGCCGGTCTCGAAGATCACCTCATTTTTTGAATGCTTCTTGAGTCGCGTGACGATCTTGCGCGCCTCCTCGAACGGCCAAGCATTCGATTGCTCGGCGGCCTGACGCCAGATTGCGGCGGTTTCGGCGACTGCCATCATGATCTCCGGGCGCGGACACTAGAAATGCCGCGCGAAAACGTCAAATTCGAAGGCTCAAAACGGACTGACCGGGAAATAGCGCAGCCACAGATCGGTGAAGCGGCCCTTCTCCCAGATGCGGAACAGCGCCCAGTTGAACGCCTGCCGTAAAAGATCGTTGCCGCGCCTTACAGCAATGCCGACGCCTTCACCGAAGAAGCGGCTTTCGAGATAGGGACCGCCGCGAAATTCGCAGCAGTTCGCGGAGTCGGTACCGTTAAGCCAAAAGGCAAGTGAAATCCCGTCGCCGAACAACAGGTCCACCTCACCGCGCTTCAAAGCAAAACGTGCCGCGTCCGCATTGGGATACGGCCGCATCTCGGCCTCGGTAAACAGGGTTTTCAGGTAAGCCTCGTGGGCAGTGCCGGCGACGACCGCGATCTTCTTGCCCTCCAATGCCTCCGGGCGCACATCGTCAATCGGACTGTTCCGGAGCGCAACGAAGCGCGCCGGCGTGCGGTAATAAGGATCACTGAAATCGACACGCGCGCGCATCTCCGGCGTTTGCGCGATCGAGGCAATAATTGCGTCGCCGTTGTTACTGTTGAGCGCGCTGATCAGCGTGTCAAACCGGCGCATCTGCACGGTGCATTGAACCTTGATCTCTTCGCAGATCATCCGCGCGAGATCGACGTTGAAGCCAACCGGATTGCCGTCAGGGCCGGCGTAATTGAACGGTGGATAGTCGATCTCTGTGAGAAAGCGAATGATGGTGATGCGGGAAAGATCCGGCCGCTCGGGCCGGCGCCGAGGATCCCAGAAGCCGGGGATAGCCATCGGGTCGGATGTCACGGCCGGCGTGTTCGGCACTGCCGGGCCGACGTTCGGAGGCGGTGGGCCCAACTGCCGCGGCGTCTGGGCATGCGCAACCGTGGCCGCAACGAGCAGCACAACGATGGCGCATGCGGAGCCGCCACGCGGCCACGTGCTGAATTTCGACGTCATCCCGTTGGCCCTTCCCCGGAATCGCGCGGACCATATCATCGCCGTAGCGGTCGGCTAGTCATATTCGGGGTTTGATTTTGCCGGTCAGACGGCGGTCAAATGCCGTTCGATCTCATCTACCGGCATTTTGACGAAATCCTTGTCGACCTCCGCGCGCACAGCGCCTTTTAATGTCTGGGAATAGGCCGGGCGGATCATGCCCAGCGCACGTGGTGGCGCCACCACAATGACAGACTTGGCCTTCCCGGCCGTAACAGCGCTGTCCAGTTGCTGCGCAAGATGAACAAGGAAGGTCCGCTCCGACTGGTCGTGCCAATCGGTTTGCTCGACCGCACTGCGCGCACTGCTGACGGAATTAATGGTGCGGCCGGGGGCGTCGGTGTGAAGCGCGTGCGTCGGCAAATCTCTTTGTTCCAGCACTTTGATGGTCTTCAGATTGGGAAACCTGGTGTCGCCTGCATTTTCCAAAATCAGCGCCTTGGCACCATCGCAGACCACAACCCACTCGCCATGACGTATCAACAACTCAACCATCGACTGACCTCCAACTACCGTCCGATAATACGCCACGCGAAGGGCTGACATTTTGCTCTAAGTCAAACCTTTAGGGGTCCGATTTGTTGGCGAGGGCGGGTCAGTTCGTGCCGTCGAGCAGCCGCCGGGCAATGACCTGCGCCTGGATTTCGGCGGCACCCTCGAAGATGTTGAGGATGCGGGCGTCGCAGAGAATGCGCGAAACCGGAAATTCGAGGGCAAAGCCGTTGCCGCCATGCACTTGCACGGCATTGTCGGCCGCCGCCCAAGCGACCCGAGCCGCGAGCAGTTTGGCCATGCCGGCCTCGAGGTCGCAACGGCGCCCGGAATCCTTCTCGCGCGCCGCATAATACGTGAGCTGGCGAGCGATCATGATTTCCACTGCCATCATAACGATCTTGTCGGCCACGCGCGGAAAGCCGACGATCGGGCCGCCGAACTGCGTACGATTCTGCGCATAGTCCAGCGCTTGCTCCATCGCCGCCTGCGCGACGCCGATGGCACGTGCTGCCGTCTGAATTCGGGCGGACTCGAACGTCTGCATCAATTGCTTGAACCCGAGGCCCTCGGCCCCGCCGAGCAAATTCTCCGCCTTCACCTCGAAGCCGTCGAAGGCAATCTCGTATTCCTTCATGCCGCGATAGCCGAGCACCTCGATCTCGGTTCCGCTCATGCCTTTCGCTGGGAATGGATTCTTGTCGTCGCCGCGGGGCTTTTCGGCAAGCAGCATCGACAGCCCGCGATGGCCGCTCTCCTTGGGATTGGTACGCACCAGAAGCGTCATCAGATCTGCACGCACCGGGTGCGTAATCCAGGTCTTGTTGCCGTAGATCTTGTAGACGTCTCCCTCACGCACTGCGCGCGTTTTGATCGAGGCAAGATCGGATCCGGTATTCGGCTCGGTGAACACCGCGGTCGGCAGGACCTCGCCGGATGCGATCTTCGGCAGCCATTTCTGCTTCTGCACATCGGTGCCGCTGCCAAGGATCAGCTCAGCAGCGATTTCCGAACGCGTGCCAAGCGAGCCAACGCCGATGTAGCCGCGTGCCAGCTCTTCTGAGACGACGCACATTGACTCCTTGCCGAGCCCCATGCCGCCGAAGTCTTCAGGAATGGTAAGGCCGAACACACCCAGCGCGGACATCTGCGCGATAACATCGAGCGGGATGTAGCTGTTAGTGAGGTGCCATTTCTGCGCTTTCCCTATCACCTCGGTGTCGGCGAACTTGCGCATCTCCTCACGGATCGATTCGAGCGTATCGTCGAGTCCGCACGCCCCGACAGTGGCGGCATGGTGTGCGCACATTAATGCGATCAGGCGGGCGCGCCGCTCGGCACTGTTGCAGCTGACCATGAGGTCCTCAACTGCTGGGGTCATCCGCGCCGCAACCTGCGCTCGTGTCACGCCAAGATCGGTCAAACGGACGACTTCGCCCTGGCTCATCGGAATGCCGCCGAATATCTGCGCCAGATATTCGCCGAGGCCGATGCGGACCAGTAGGTCTTCTGTTTCGCTGAGCTTGCCAAGCCGACCGATGCGCTCGGCGTAGGTGGCAAGTTGCCGGACGGCCTCGACATAGGTCGCGAGCCAGGCGAGCCCGTGGGTCGCCCTTTGCTCGCGATCGAAATTCGCGCCGTCTACCTGCCCTTTTGACGACACGCGCTCGCGCACTTTCACCGTCGCTTCCGCCAGTAAGGCGTCCAGAACGGCCGTCGCCTCACGGATTAGCCCAATCAGTTCGGAGTCTCTGTTGATACGGTTGGCGGCAGTGGACATACAAATTATTGAGCGATGGCGACCTTGGAGACACTACGCGTGCAGTGCACAAAAGCAAAGCCGTAGGGATTCCCGGCAGTTATCAGCGCCCCGCCCCGTCGTTTACGGAGAATTGCTATAAAAATTAACCATTGCGGCTTTACATCTTTACCTCTGCGCAGCGCCACACTTCCATTTGGCGAGACCAGATCCAAGCCGTATGCAGCTCACCCAATTTTTGCTTCCTTTCAATTGGTTGACGCGGATGCTCGCATCGTTCTCGGTGCGCACGCGTATCGTCCTCCTGGCGCTTATCCCTGTCGCGGGCTTTGTAGCGAACGGTTTCACCTACACCTCCGGTGAAGTTGACGTTGGTCGCACGTTCGACACGTTCACCCGCTCGGCCGCGCTCGCCGATGCGAGCCGCGACTTCAAAAGTGCGGTTGCGTCGATGCGCATCGTCGTCAAGGACTTCAGCGTGAAGCCCGGTGACAATCTGGTGGCGGGCTTCGAATACGCGTATGCCGTGGCACTGAGGAACCTCGATACGATCGAGGCATCGATCGACAAAAACCGCGCCGAGAGCATTGCCGGCATGAGCCGCGATCTGAATGCCCTACGCGAAGAGTTCAACAATCTTGTGCGAGAACAGAATGCGCTGGGCTTCGACGAGTCATCCGGCCTGCGCCGCCAGCTGCAAGTAGCGGGCAGAGCCGTCGAGCGCATCATCAACGACAATGTGTCGTGGCTGCCGGAAGCCGATGCCAGCAAATTGATGGTGACGCTTCTGTCCATGCGGCACCACGAGGCCGACTTCCGCGTGACCGAGAGCGAGCTGGCACGCCAACAATTTCAGCAAGCGTACAAGGCCTTCACTGACATCATCCGGCCAATCAACGCCACGCCAGAAATGAAGGCTGCGCTCGATCAAGTGGTGAAGACCTATGCCGAGACATTTGACAAATGGGTCGACGGCTATGACAAGGTACGGCCGTTGCATGCGATGATCGACATCGACAGCCAGAACATGCTGCCGCGCGCCGACGATATCATTACCTACGCGCGCAAAACCGCCGAAAACGCCGGGCAGCAGCTCACCAAATCACAGGACCGCACGCGCAACGGTATTATCAACGTCGGTATCGCCATGGTGGCGCTGGGACTCGGCTTCAGCTGGCTGATCGGGCGCAGCATCACGCGGCCGCTGAACGGTCTCGCCCGTGTCATGACGCGTCTTGCCGACGGCGATACCACGGCGCGCATACCGGCGACCAGCGCTCGTGACGAGATCGGCGATATGGCGCGCACCGTCATCGTATTCCGAGACAACATGATTGAGCGAGAACGGCTAGCGCAGACGCAAAGTGAGGCAGGCCGTGCGCGTGAGCAACGCGGCGAGGTAATCGCGTCGACGATTTCACAGTTCAAACATTCCGTCGAAAGCGCGCTCGGCAAACTTCGCGGCGCGTCGATGAAGCTGGAAATGAGCTCATCCGACCTCAATAAGGCTGCCGACATTGTCTCCTCTGAGGCGGATACTGCGACGAGCCGGGTGACCGCCGCTTCCGAGAACGTCACAGCGGCTGCGAGCTCGGTCGAAGAGCTTGCGGCTTCGATCGGCGAAATTGCCGCGCAGGCCGCGAAGTCAACCGACGTCGCAGGACGCGCCGTCTCCGAAGCGCAACGCACCGTCACGACGATGTCCCAGCTCGGCACTGCGGCCACGCGCATTGGGGCGGTGGTCGGGCTCATTCAGGCAATCGCCGGGCAAACCAATCTGCTCGCGCTGAATGCAACGATCGAGGCGGCGCGCGCTGGCGAGTCCGGCAAGGGCTTTGCCGTCGTTGCGGCCGAAGTGAAGTCGCTTGCGGGACAGACCGCCCGGGCGACAGAGGAAATCGCGGAGCAGATCGGCTCAATTCAGTCGGCAGCGACCGATGCGTCGCAAGCCATCGGGCAAGTCGACGCCATCATCCGCGAAATGTCGACGATCGCCACAATGGTGGCAGCCACCGTGGATCAGCAAAATTCCGCTGTCGCTTCCATTGCCGAAGGCGTCAATCGCGCTTCGGGTGAGGCTCGCGTCGGGGCGGAGGCAATGAGTCGGGTGGCAGGCGTCACGACAGATGCACGGTCTACGGCCTCCGACGTCAAAGATCTCGCCGACGCGGTCGCCATCGAAGCTGAGGGTCTCGAGGCCCAGGTCCGGCAATTCCTGACCGACGTGCAGGCCGCCTAACTTACGTTTCGCCTGCGCGGGCCGACAACGGCCTTGCAAAGCCAGCGCCGATGGATGATCTGAAAGGCGTAAGGCCTGTAGGAGCAGTCATTGAAGCGGGCAATGCAAGTTGCGGCCGGGGCCTTCCGGCATTTTACCGATGACGACGGCTGGGCGATCGCAAGTCATATTGCGCTATCGACACTGATGGCGTTGTTTCCGTTCCTGATCGTCGTTACGGCACTTGCCGGATTTTTTCTCGGTTCCAAGGAACTTGCCGACGAGGCTGCGCGCCTTTTGCTCGAGGCGTGGCCGAGCCAGGTCGCCGAGCCAATCGCCCGCGATATCACCGGCGTTCTAACGTCGACCCGCGGCGACGTGCTCACTCTCGGTGTCCTCTTTGCGCTTTACTTCGCTTCCAGCGGGGTCGAGAGCCTGCGCATCGGTCTCAATCGTGCCTATGGCATGAAGGAGTTGCGCGCGTGGTGGCTGCTGCGCATCGAATCGGTCATCTATGTGCTGGTCGGCGCGGTCGCGATTCTGGCATTTTCTTTCCTAGTCGTGCTGGCGCCGTTGATCCTGGCAAAACTCGTGCGCTTTGTGCCGGCGCTGGAGCGTTTCGGCGATCTGATCACGTTCGCGCGCTATGGCGTAGCCGCACTGGTCCTCGTGTTCGCCTTGATGATCTTGCATTTGTGGCTGCCGGCGGGCCGGCGCTCATTCGGGCAGATCGCGCCCGGCGTCATTGCAACGCTGCTGCTTTGGCTCATTACGGGTGCCGCTTTCGGCCGCTACCTGGCCAACTACGCCTTTGCCTACGTGTCCATGTACGCGGGCCTGGCGTCGGCGATGGTCGCGCTGGTGTTTCTCTACGCCTGCGCGTCGATCTTCATTTACGGCGGTGAATTAAATTCTGTAATTTTGCAGGCCCGTACGAAGAAGAGCTAACGCGCCGCTTCCTGCGCGTCCTCGAAAGTTCTCAAGCCGGTGCGCGGCGCGTTCACCATCACCGCCATGTTGCCGGGCGGATGCTGGTTCTTCCACATCTTGACGTGAGCGAGTGGGATGCTCTCCCACGGGAAAACTTCGCTCATGCAGGGATCAATGCGCTGCTCAAGCACGAACTGGTTTGCCTGCGAGGCCTGCTTGAGATGCGCAAAGTGCGATCCCTGAATACGCTTCTGTCTCATCCACACATAGCGCGCATCAAACGTGAGATTGTAACCCGTCGTTCCCGCACAGAAGACAACCATGCCGCCGCGCTTGACCACGAGGCATGACACCGGAAATGTCTGTTCGCCCGGATGTTCGAAGACGATATCAACATCACGTTTTCCGGTAATTTCCCAGATCGCCTTGCCGAAGCGGCGCGCTTCTTTCGTCCATTCGCCGAATTCCGGCGAGTTCACCGCTGGCATCTGTCCCCAGCACTTGAAATCTTTGCGGTTGATGACGCCCTTGGCGCCGAGGTTGAGGACGTATTCAATCTTCGACTCGTCCGAGACAACCCCGATGGCGTTGGCGCCGGACGCAGCGACTAGCTGGACACCGAATACGCCGAGCCCGCCCGAGGCGCCCCACACCAGAACGTTGTCGCCGGGCTTGAGCGTGTGCGGAGGATGCCCGAACAGCATCCGATACGCGGTCGCAAGCGTAAGCGTGTAACAGGCCGATTCTTCCCACGAGAGATGGTTCGGCTTCGTCATCAACTGGCGTGACTGCACGCGACAGAACTGCGCAAACGATCCGTCTGGGGTCTCGTAGCCCCAGATACGCTGGGACGGCGAAAGCAAGGGATCGCCGCCATTGCAGTCCTCGTCGTCGCCATCATCCTGATTACAATGGACGATGACTTCGTCCCCGACCTTCCAGCGCTTGACCTTGGTGCCGACGGCCCACACCACGCCAGAGGCATCGGAGCCGGCGATGTGGAATGGATGCTTGTGTCCGTCGAGCGGTGATATCGGAATACCGAGGCCAGCCCAGACGCCGTTGTAGTTCACGCCACCTGCCATCACGTAGACGAGCACTTCGTCGTCACCGATCGGCCAGGTCGGCACAACCTCAAGCTGGAACGACTTGTCGGGTGGTCCGTGCCGCTCCTTGCGGATGACCCATGCGTGCATCTTCTCCGGCACGTGCCCGAGCGGTGGAATCTCCCCGATCTCGTAGAGTTCTTTGAGCGGAGCCACCCCCCGCGCTTTGGCGACTGCCGACATCACTATTCCTCCCTGTCCATAACAATCTGACGTAAATTATGTTGCATCGCAATAATACCTTTTGCGTCCGCAAAAATGCTGCGGCGGCAACCGGTTACAAAGGCTGGGACTATTTCCGGACCCGATATAAGGCGAATCGGGGCGCTTCCATAACGAACGCGAGCCGGTCCGGCATCGGGTTCGGGATCGATGGGCCGATCAGATAAAGGTAGTCGAAATCGCGCTGCCAGTTCTCCACGAACGCTGGAGTGCCTGCGGGCGTGCCGCGCTCGGCGATATGCGTGAGAAACTTGACCGGCAGAAATCCACGTTCGGGAAATTCGAACTGTTTCCAGGGCGTGCGCGGTGAGACCGGCTGTTTCCCTGGCATAGTGAACAGGTGCGGCACGAAGGCATCGGCATAGTGAACGGCAAGCGTTGGCACGTTGAACATCGGGTAGATGCGTAGGTCGGCAGGTGGATCACCGCCGTCGCCGGTCTGCGCCGCCAGCACGACGGCGCCTTTCGGAAGAAGCTCGAACGATTTCCTGGCTGCCGCGAAATCGTCGCGGTACGAGAGCCACACGCTCGTAAGCTCGGCAACGTTGATGATCGTGATAGCGGCCGCGAGCGCAAGCGCGATGCGTCGCCAGGTTAGGTCTGGGAACGACACGGAAACGAACGCCGGCATGATCAGCCCCAGGACAACGATTATTCGCATGTCGACGAACGCCGTATCGAACAGTCTGAAAGGTATCGCAACATAGAGCGCGGAAAAGCCAGTCAGCAGCCACACCGCCGACTGCTCAAATCGCAAGGCACTCCGGCGAGCGAGCGCAACGATCAACCAGATCAGCGCGAGAACGCCGATCTCTGATACGATCATGCTATATCCGCTAAGGATATGCAGGATCCATGTCGCCTTGTAGCTGAAGGCCCACACGTTCCCGGAGCCACCGACACTGCTGTGTGCAGCAATCATCAAGGCGGCGAGCAACATGGACGGAATCGCAAGGGCGGAAAAGCGCGCGAATGTTTCGCGCAACGAAGCGTGTCGCGACCAGGCCCGCCAGAGCTCGTGCAGGCCGACAGCAAAGCCGTAAATTCCCAACGCAAACATATGCGCCACGAAAAGCAGCGCGATGAACGCGGTGTGCGCAGCAAGCCGCACAAGCCATGAGCGGTCCTGCAGCCACATGGCACAAGCAAATCCCCAGAGCGCACAGCCCAGCCCGAATTCGAAATTCTCGAAACCAAACGCGAACGGCATGCTGTAGAGGAAAATCAGCGCGACGAACCCGGCAATTTGCAGACGCCCCTTGACGGCGCGCTCGAGCGCCATCGCACCCGTCACGATCAGAATCTGGCTGAGCAGATAGAAAAGCCGATTCGCCATCTCGACGCCGACGTGACGGCCAATTCCTGGGACGATCAGGTCCATCGCCAGATTGGGAATGAGCGACCAAGTGACCTGATAATAGGGATGGGCTTGAGCGGTGCCGTCGCGGGCGAGCACGAACATGCGCGCGAGATGATTGTTATAGTCCACCATCGCCGGAGGAAGGTTCGGCCAAAGGACCGGCATTACTGCCGCGACAAACAGCAGAGCGAAAACGACAACGGCGCCGTTAAGTCCCGCGCAGAATTGTCTCGCGCTAGAAGCGGAGACGGCAGATTGGCTCATGAACACCGTCCACTGCACCCGTGGCTTCGGCGACATCATCCTCGGGCGGCTTTAACAACGCCTTTCCGCACGGCGACTTTCACGCCTTTCGGACACCGGTCGAAAATCATTGCAATTCAAAAGGTTATGACTGCTGTTCTCCCGGCCGGCGCCTTAAGGCTTTTGCAATGCAGCGCCCCTAGCGTGTTGGGGATCAACACGAGCACGGGATGTCAGAACAGACCCTTCGTCGCGTGGAGCGGATCGCGGACCTGCGAGCCGCGATGCCATGGCTTGTCGCCGCAGGCATCTATGTTCTGGTGATCGCGGTCGCGCCGCAGCTGCTCGGCGACCCCGACACCTACTCACACCTCGCGCTTGGCCGCTGGATCCTTGATCATGGCGCCGTGCCGACGGTCGATCCGTTCTCCGCCAACTTCCGTGGAACGCACTGGCTCGCGTTCGAGTGGCTTTCCGAAGTTGTGTTCGCGCTGGCTTATGCGGTCGGCGGCTGGATGGGCATGGTGGCAATCGCATCTGCCGCGGCCGCAACGGCGTTCGGCTTGTTGACGCGCTTCCTGCTGCGCGAACTGCGGCCGACCGCCGCGCTGTTCGGTATCCTTGTCGCTTTACCTCTTACAGCCCCGCACATTCTGGCACGGCCGCACATCCTCGCGCTTCCATTCCTTGTCGCCTGGATTGCCGCATTAATCCGTGCGGTCGATACGCGGACCTCGCCGTCGTGGCTCATACTGCCGTTAATGACGCTATGGGCAAACCTGCACGGCAGTTTCACGTTCGGTCTCGCCATGATCGGGGCAGCCGGCGCCGAAGCGCTTTTTCGCGCCAAGCCTGCCGAGCGAATGAACGTGATCCGTCAGTGGGGTTCGTTCGGCGTGCTCGCTTTGGCCGCGGCCTGCCTCAATCCGTACGGCCCCGAGATGATCCTCGTGACGTTCCGCACTGTGGCGCTCGGCTCGGCGCTCGCAACGATCAGCGAGTGGCGACCGCAGGACTTCAGCCATATCGGCAGCTTCGAGATCATTATGTTGGGCGGATTGGGCCTGGCGCTTTATCGCGGCGTCAAACTGCCACTCTTCAGAATTCTCATGCTGCTTGGCGTGCTGCACCTGAGCCTGTCGCATGTCCGGCACGCAGACCTGCTGGGAATGCTGGCGCCGATATTTCTGGCGCGGCCGCTCGCAAAGCATTTCACGGATCTTTCCGCAGGACGCGCTGCAGCGGCGCTGCGGCCCGGTCCTCTGATCCCGGCGGCACTCGCGTCAGTGATGCTTGTCGTCACCGCGCTATCGGCATTCCGGAGTGATGTGGCTCCGCCGGCAAAAATTACACCAGCCAACGCGGTGCATGCGCTTGGCAGCGTCAAGCGCGACGCAATTCTCAACGACTACAATTTCGGCGGCTATCTCGATTTCGTCGGCGTCGCTCCTTTCATCGACGGCCGCGGGGAGCTATACGGCGACGCCTATATGCTTCGCTACGACCAGGCGCTGAACCTGCGCAACATTCCGGACTTCTATCGCCTGCTTGACGAATACCGCATCGGCGCAACCCTGTTGGCGCCAACAGCGCCGGCAGCCGCCCTGCTCGACCGGTCGCCCGGTTGGCAACGTTTCTTTTCCGACGACGTTGCTGTCGTGCACGTCCGCCGCCGATAGCGGCTGCGGCCGCTAACGCGAAGCCTGAAAGATTCATATTGCGATGCAGCAAAAAAGGCGGCACTTTGCCGCCTGAAGCCTGACGGCGGCCATGACACGCGAGCGCCCAACACGCGATAAGCCTTGGATTTTCCGCACCTATGCCGGTCACTCGACCGCGGCGGACTCCAACGTACTCTACCGGAAAAATCTGGCGAAAGGTCAGACCGGGCTATCGGTTGCCTTCGATCTGCCGACACAGACCGGCTACGACTCCGACCACGTACTCGCCAAAGGCGAGGTCGGTAAGGTTGGTGTGCCCGTCTGCCATCTCGGCGACATGCGCACACTGTTCGAGGGCATCCCTCTCGACACAATGAACACCTCTATGACCATCAACGCCACCGCCGCGTGGCTGATGGCGCTGTACATCGCGGTTGCCGACGAGCAGGGCGCGCCGCGCGCAAGCCTGCAGGGCACGCTGCAAAACGACATCATTAAGGAATACCTGTCGCGTGGCACCTACGTCTTTCCGCCGGCGCCGTCGATGCGGTTGATCAAGGACGTGATCCTGTTCACGACCAAGGAAATTCCAAAATGGAATCCCATCAACGTCTGCTCATATCACCTGCAGGAAGCCGGCGCGACACCGGTGCAGGAACTAGCATTTGCACTCGCCACCGCGATCGCGGTACTCGACACCGTGAAGTCCTCAGATGAGGTGCCGCCGGAAAAGTTCGGTGAGGTCGTCGGTCGCATCTCGTTCTTTGTCAACGCTGGCCTGCGCTTCATCACCGAGCTTTGCAAGATGCGTGCCTTCACCGAGTTGTGGGACGAGATCACGCGCGAGCGCTATGGCATCACCGATGCCAAGCAGCGGCTGTTCCGCTACGGCGTGCAGGTGAATTCACTCGGGCTGACCGAGCCACAACCGGAAAACAACGTCGCGCGCATCCTGATCGAGATGCTGGCGGTGACGCTGTCGAAGAGCGCACGCGCGCGTGCGGTCCAGCTGCCGGCGTGGAACGAAGCGCTTGGGCTGCCACGTCCATGGGATCAGCAGTGGTCGCTGCGCATGCAACAGATTCTCGCCTATGAGACCGATCTGCTCGACTACGGCGATATCTTCGACGGCTCCGGCGAAGTCACGCGCAAGGTCGAAGAACTGAAACAACAGGCGCGCGAGGAGCTAAAGCGGATCGCGGAAATGGGCGGCGCAGTCGCCGCCGTCGACACCGGCTATTTGAAGCAACAGCTGGTCGAGTCGAACACGGCGCGTCTTGAGGCGATCGAACGCGGCGAGCAAGTTGTCGTCGGGGTTAACAAATATCTCGAAAGCGAGCCGTCGCCTCTGGCCGCGGCCGCCGACGCCATTCTTACTGTGCCAAAGGAAGCTGAACGCGGACAGATCGAGCGGCTGGATGCATGGCGCGCGGCGCGCGACAACGGCGCGGTCGCAGCAGCGCTAAAGGACCTCAAACGCGCCGCCATGAGCGGCAGCAACATCATGCCGGCCTCGATTGCATGCGCGAAAGCGGGCGCCACAACCGGCGAATGGGGCTGGACGCTGCGCGAGGCTTTCGGCGAATACCGCGCGCCGACCGGCGTCGGATCCGCCATGCGCAACGATGTCACCGGGCTCGACGATATCCGCGCCGACGTCGACCGCGTTTCCCGCAAGCTCGGCCGGCGGCTCACGTTCCTCGTCGGCAAGCCAGGCCTGGACGGCCACTCCAACGGCGCCGAGCAGATCGCAGTGCGGGCGCGCGATGCCGGCATGCAAGTCGTTTATGAGGGCATCCGGCTGACGCCGGAGGAAATCGTCGACGCCGCGCGCAAGGAAAAGGCACATGTCGTGGGGCTTTCCGTGCTGTCTGGAAGCCATCTGCCGCTGGTCGAAGATGTTGTCGGCCGCATGAAAGAGGCCGGCCTCGACGTGCCGGTGATCGTCGGGGGCATCATCCCGCCCGAAGACGCAGCGGAACTGGAAAAAGCCGGCGTGGCAGCAGTCTACACACCAAAAGATTTCGAACTGAACCGCATCCTGTCTGACGTGGTGCGGATCGTCGAACGCGCCAATGGCGCCAGCAACGTCTGATCAGCCCGTGCTGCACTCTGCCAGTGCCTGAGCAAGCTTTCGCGGGCTCACTGGTTTTACAAAATAGAAATTCATCCCTGCATCGCGCGCAGCCGCTTCGTCACCGCTTTCGCCACGGCCGGAAATTCCAACGATCGGCGTAAGGCCTGCCTCTCCCGGCAGCGCGCGGATGCGGCGCGCCGCGTCGATGCCGTTCAGACCCGTGAGCGTGACGTCCATCAGCACCACGTCGTAACCGCCGCGCTCCACCGCCGCCACGACGGCTTCGCCGGTCTCGGCGAAATCAACCCGGTGGCCCAACTCGCCGAGAATCGTGTTCATCACTACGCGGCCATAGGGATTGTCTTCCGCGCAAAGGATCGACAGCGGCCGAACAGGCGCCGGCCTGCGGTCCTGTCGCTGTGCCGTTGCTCGCGCTTCAAGCGATTCAACAAGCACACTTAAACGGAATGTGGAGCCGCTGCCTTTTTTGCTGGTCACACTGAGGTCGCCGCCCATCGCCTGGGCAAGACGTTTGACCAGCGAGAGCCCAAGCCCCGCGCCGCCGTAAAGTTTCGAAATCTTGACGCTGGCCTGCGCGTACGGACGAAACAGCTGCTTGAGTTCGCCCGCGCTGATGCCGATGCCGTCGTCCGCAAAACTGAAGACCAGGCGCATGCGGCCGTGCTTGGCCTGCTCGGCTGTTGCCGCAAACGTCACCTGTCCCTGGTGCGTAAATTTTATGGCATTGTCGGCGAGGTTCTCCAGCGCTGCGCGCAAGCGCAAACCATCGCCCGACGCCATTGCCGGCAGATTTTCGGCAATTTTGATGTTGGTCTTGAGATCCTTATTGTGGGCACGCGCCGCGAGCGCCACGCCGACAGCCTCGGCAAGCGCACGGGGTGCAAAAGGTTCGTTGCGAAGAACGAGTCCATGGGCCTTTGCCTTTGCCGCATCGACAATGACAGTGGTCAGGACCGAAAGGTGATCGGCGCCGCTTTTGATCGCGCTTGCCCACTCGCGCTCGCGCGTACCCAGATCCGACGACACCAGCAATTCGGCAAGCGCCACGATTCCGGTCAATGGCGTGCGGATATCGTGCGCGATGCCGGCAAGCGCAGCCTCGATCGCGCGCGGCGACGCTTTTTCCGAGGGCGATCTGGGCGTGCGGCGTGGACGGCGCCGTCGCGGCGTTTTTTTCCGGACCTTTGGCATAAGTCCCTTACCCGGGGATGCGACATTGACATGGAAGACGGACTCAATCGAGCCCGGTCAAGCGGCGAATATCGGTGGGCGTTACTCCGCGCGCGCGAAGCTCGCGCAGGCCGGTGGATTGCGTCGATTTCGACAGCTTGTTGCCGGTCTCATCGGAAACAAGCCGGTGATGATGATAGCGCGGCGCGCCCAGACCGAGCAGCACCTGGAGCAAGCAGTGCACCGCGGTTGCGTGAAACAGGTCGCGACCTCGCACCACGTGGGTCACGCCTTGCGCGGCGTCGTCGACGACAACCGCAAGGTGATAGCTAGTGGGGGTTTCTTTGCGCGCCAGAATCACATCGCCCCATGCTGAAGGATCGGCCGCAATCGTACCGGTTTCGCCGCCCGGTCCGGCACCGGTCTCGACCCAGGTCAGAGTGCCGGCGCGTAGCATCGCTGCGCGCATGTCGAGCCGCAGCGCATATGGCTCGCCAGCTTCGATACGGCGGTTTCGTTCAGCCAAGCTCATGTTTTTTGCATCACCTGGATAGAGCGGCGTGCCGTCGGGGTCGCGCTGCCAGGGTCCCTGGACCTCACGGTCAATCACGAGGCGCGCAATCTCAGCGCGGCTCTCGAAACTCGGATAGATCAGACCCATGGCCTCAAGGCGGGCGATCGCGCCACGGTAGTTGTCCCAGTTGTCGGATTGCCGGCGGATTGGGGATTCCCAATGCAAGCGGAGCCATGCCAGATCT
>Ga0164299_10000119_pt1 | contig 15633 bp, 12 predicted proteins | sample Whisoiple_221_MG_FD_109712 | JGI IMG/M metagenome (GOLD analysis project Ga0164299, IMG submission 109712) | Unamended control soil microbial communities from upstate New York, USA - Whitman soil sample_221_MG | ecosystem: Environmental > Terrestrial > Soil > Agricultural land ...
CGATGTCGACGAGCGCCTCGGGAGCCGACAGCCGCAGCTTCAGTGCCGGCACGAGCGAATGGCCGCCGGCCAGCGGAAGCGCGCCGCGGCCCATGTGCTCGAGCGCCTCGGCGATCGAGCCGGCCCGCTCGTAGGTGAATGCCTCGGGAATCATCAGTTGCCCGCCTTCGCCTGCTGGATGGCCTCCCACACGCGCCCCGGCTGCATCGGCATCTCGAGGTGCCGGACGCCGATTCCCGAGAGCGCGTCGACGGCCGCGTTGACGACGGCCGCGCTGGCCGCGATCGTGCCCGCCTCGCCGATGCCCTTGACCCCGAGCGGGTTCGAGGGGGACGGCGTGACGGTGCGTGCCGTGTCGAAGCGCGGCAACTCTGCCGCCGACGGGATCATGTACTCCACGAGCGTGCCCGTGAGGATCTGCCCGCTCTCGTCGTAGACCGTCTCCTCGTAGAGCGCCTGCGCGATGGACTGCGCGATGCCGCCGTGCACTTGCCCGTCGACGATCATCGGGTTGATCACGTTGCCGCAGTCGTCGACCGCGGTGTAGCGCTCGACCACGACCTTGCCGGTCTCGCCGTCGATCTCGACCTCGGCGATGTGCGTGCCGAACGGGAACGTGAAGTTCGGCGGGTCGTAGAAGGTCGTCGCCTCGAGGTTGGGCTCCACGCCCGTGGGCATGGAATCGCCGGCCCAGGCTGCGTAGGCCAGCTCCTGGATCGTCTTGGCGCGCTCGGGCGAGCCCTTGACCTGCCACTGGGTACCCGACCACTCGAGGTCGTCGGCCGCGCACTCGAGCAGGTGCGCCGCGATCAGGCGTGCCTTGTCGCGCACCTTCCCGCACGTCAGTTGCAGGGCCGTGCCGCCCACGGCCAGCGAGCGCGAGCCATAGGTACCGAGGCCGTACGGGGACTGCCCGGTGTCGCCGTGCACGACGTCGACCTGATCGAACGGGATGCCGAGCTCGCTCTCGACGATCTGCGACCACGAGGTCTCGTGACCCTGGCCATGCGCGGAGGAGCCGGTGACGACGGTCGCCGAGCCGGTCGGGTGCAGGCGGACGATGGCCGACTCCCAGCCCCCGGCGCCGATCCCGATCGCCTTGGTCACCGCGGACGGCGCGAGGCCGCAGATCTCGACCCAGGTCGAGAGCCCGATGCCCCGGTAGTTGCCGCGCGCGGCGGCCTCGCTGCGGCGGGCCTCGAAGCCGGCGTAGTCCGACAGCTCGAGCGCCTTGTCCAGGGCCGCGGCGTAGTCGCCGGAGTCGTACAGGAGGCCGGTGGCCGTGGTGTACGGGAACTCGGTGGCGAAGTTGAGCCGCCGAACCTCGGCCGGGTCCTTGCCGAGCTCGTCGGCGAGGCGGTCGACGAGGCGCTCGACGAGATGCGCTGCCTCCGGCCGCCCGGCGCCGCGATAGGCATCGGTCGGCGTCGTATTCGTGAAGACCTCGTCGAGCGTGATGTCGACATGCTCCAGTGCGTAGGCACCCGGCACCATGATCACGGTCAGGTGGGCGATGCTGGGCGTGAGCAGCGCGAGGTAGGCGCCGCAGTCCTGCAGGAGGTGCACGCGCAGGGCCAGCATGCGACCGGACTCGTCGGCCGCGAGGGTGGCCGTCTGCAGCTGATCGCGGCCCGCCACCGTCGCGACCATGTGCTCGGAGCGCGTCTCGATCCACTTGACGGGCCGGCCGGTGAGGCGCGAGACCTGCGCGAGCACGAACTCCTCGGCATAGACGTCGATCTTCGCGCCGAAGCCGCCGCCCACGTCGGGCGCGACGACGCGCACCTTGGCCTCGGGAATGCCGCAGATGGCGGACACGAAGGTGCGCACGAAGTGCGGAACCTGCGTGGAGGTGTAGAACGTCAGCTCGCCGCTCGAGGAGATCCAGTCGGCCACGACGCCGCGCGGCTCGATCGGCACGGCTGTGAGGCGCTGGTTGTCGATCGTCAGCGACACCTTCACGGGCGCGGCATCGAAGACCGCGTCGAAGCCCTCGGTCTTGTGCTCGATCGTCAGGCAGTGGTTGCCGGGCGCTTCCTCGTGCAGCTGCGGCGCATCCGGCTTGCCGGCGTTCTCGGCGTCGATCACGACCGGCAGCGGGTCGTACTCGACGACGATGCGATCGGCGGCATCACGCGCCAGGGCGGCCGTGTCGGCCACCACGACTGCAACCAGCTCGCCGACCATCCGCACCTTGCCGTCGGCCAGGATCGGCCGCTTGGGCTGCTTGGCATTGCCGAACGGGTTCGAGGCACAGGGCACGCCGGCTTCGAGCCCGAGCGTGTCGTAGGTGAAGATGTCGACCACGCCCGGCATGGCCGCGGCCGCCGCCGTGTCGATGCCGCGAATCACGGCGTGCGCATGCGGCGAGCGCAGGAAGGCCGCGTGCGCCATGTTGGGCAGCTTGATGTCGTCGACGTATCTGCCCTGGCCGGTGATGAGCGGCGCGTCTTCCTTGCGCAGGACCGATGCGCCGATGCCGGAGTCGCTCGCGGTGGTAGCCATCGCTCTACCCCTTCGCCGCGGCGAGCACGGCATTGACGATGTTGTGGTAGCCCGTGCAGCGGCAGAGGTTGCCCTCGAGCCCGTGGCGGACTTCCTGCTCACTGGGGTTCGGGTTCTGCTCGAGCAGGTACGCGGCGCTCATGATCATGCCGGGAGGGCAGTAGGCGCACTGAAGCCCGTGCTCCGCGTAGAAGGCCCGCTGCACGGGGTGCAGCTCGCCGTTCCTCGCAAGCCCCTCGATCGTCGTGATCTCGGCGCCATCGGCCTGCACCGCGAGCACGGTGCACGACTTGACGGCCTCGCCGTCGATGTGCACCGTGCAGGCGCCGCACGACGAGGTGTCACAACCGATGTGGGTGCCGGTCAGGCCGAGCTGCTCGCGTAGGAACTGCGCCAGCAGGAGGCGAGGCTCGACGTCCTCTTCGACACGCCTGCCATAGACGGTCAGGCTGATAGTGCGTCCCACGCGTCCTCCTCGGGGCTCGTCGGTGCGAGAAAACTGGCGTCTTCGAGCCGATGCTACACACGGGCGCACGGCCGTCCAAGAGCGCATTTCAGAATGAGCGTGAGTGATCGGGGGGCTCGAAGCGAGTGGGAGCGGATCCCGGCTCGCCGATCCGGTTGGAACCCATTCAGGTGCCGGGATCCCCTCCCACGAAGCCCCTTGGATCGCTCGGCTCTTTGAGCGGGCCAAGGGTCGCCGCAGGTCTGGTCGTCGGGCGCCCGCCCAGCGCGTCCGAACCACCGCGGCGCCCGACGATCAGACCGGAGGCGATTCGAGACCCCCGAACGCCGCGCTCATTCTGAAATGCGCTCGAGGAATGCGCTCGAAGAACCTTTACGAGTTGGGCGCGAGGCCGTGACTAGACTGCATCGATGCGTTTGCGCAGGCTCTCGGTCGCGGCGGCCCTGCTCGCGCTCTCCCCGGCTTCGGCATGGGCGAGCGGCGGCGTGTGGACGCCTGTCCGCGTCGCTCCCGTGATCACGCGCGGGAGCGCCGACCTCCCCCGCCTCGCACTCGAGTCCGACGGCACCGCCGTTGCCGCCTGGACGGAAGACGGCACCGTGCGCGCCGCGACGCGCGCGCCGGGCAAGCTGTTCGCCACGCCGCGCGCGATCGCGGCCAGCTCCACGCTGGCGTTGCCCGACGACGCCGTCGCGCTCGGCACGCGAGCGCTCGTGCTGCTGCACGCGCAGCAGGGCACGGGCGCAACCCTGATCGCCGCCTCGGTGGCCGGGGCTTCCGTCGGGCCGCCCGAGCAGGCCGCCGCCACGACGGCGCCGATCACCGAGGCGGCCGGGGGGCTGCGCGCCGATGCCAGCGCGCTCGCCGTGTACGCCGTGGCCGCCTCGCCGATGACGATCTCGAGCGCGGCGCGCACGCCCGCGGGCGGCTGGTCTCCGGCCGGGGACATCGCGCTGCCCGCGTCCGTCAGGCTCGTCCAGCAGTTGCAGCTCGTCCTCCTGCCCGACGGCGGCGCCGTGCTGCTGTTCCTCGGCCAGGGCCCTGCGGCCGGTGACGTGCCACGGCCCTACGCGGCGGTGCGATCGGCCGCCGGCACATGGGCGGCGCCGACGGCGCTCGACCCGACAGTCATGGTGGCCTGCGCCGACCCCGGGCTTGCAATCGACGCGAATGGCGTCGTCTACGCAGTCTGGAGCGTCTCCGACGGGCGCGTGCGCACGTCGACGCTCCCTGTCGGCGGCGCCTTCAGCGCCGCCCAGACAACGGCGACGGCGGCCCGCACGCCTCGCGTCGCGGGCGCGTCCGGCCCCACCGGCCCGACCGGTGGCGGCGTCCTGCTGGCCTGGCTGGACATCTCGGGCCAGCCGGTGCTGCGCACCGCGGAGTGGACGCCGGCCGGAATCGCCACCGCCGCCTCGACACCGCTTCCCAGCACGGCGACGACGCTGGAGAGCCTCGCGCTCGGGCCGTCGACGGCCGCCGCGGCGATCGTGACGGAGACGACCGGGAGCGGCGCGGCGCAGCGCTCCGGCACCGACGTCCTCGAGCGGCCGGCGACTGCGACGCCGTGGGCGGTGCAGAACGTCCGCACCGGTCTGACGGAGCCGGTCGGCTCGCCTCAGCTCGCGATGGGCACACTGGGGGCGCTCGCGCTCTGGGTCGAGGGCAACGTGGTCGTCGCTTCGGGCACGGACCACACCCTGCCGCGCATCGAGGCCCTCGCCAAGCCACTCAAGATCGGCATCGGCGTGCTCGGCCCGTTCTCGGTGCGCGCCAGCGACACGTGGTCTCCGATCGTGGACGTCATCTGGCGCTTCGGCGACGGCACGAGCGAGCACGGGACGAGCGTGCGGCATTCCTTCGGGCGTGCCGGCGCATTCCACGGAACCGTGGTCGTGGTCGATGCCGCCGGCAACACGGCGCAGCGCGCGTTCGTGGTCACGACGTCGCCGATCGCCCGCCCGCTGGCAGCTACTGCCACGCCGCGAGGGCTGAAGGTGTCGATCGCCTGCCTGCCCTCGAGCCCGAGTGTGACGGGCACGGTGACGGCCGTGGTGCCGGGGGCGAAGAACACGCCCTTCCGCTGCACCGTGCCGGGTCGCGGCAGCGCGCTCGTGCCCGGGACGGTCAAACGCGGCCAGCGCATCCTCGTGCGCGTCAGCGGGCTCGACCTCGCCGGCCTCCCGCACATCTCCGCACTGAGACTGCCGGCCAGGTAGCAGACCATACTCCGACCGTGAAGCGCATCAGCGTGAGCGTGCCGGCGTCCTCGGCCAACCTCGGTCCGGGGTACGACTGCCTGGGCGTCGCGCTGCCGCTTCGCAACCTGCTCGAGGTCGAGCTGCGGCCCGGGCCACTCGAGGTCAGCGTGAGCGGCGAGGGCGAGGGCACGCTCCCCGCCGACGCGACGAATCTCGTCGTGCGCTCGTTCGCGCAAGTCTGGGACGGGCCGCTCGAGGGGCTCGCCTTCCACATGCACAACGCCGTGCCGTTGCAGGCCGGGACGGGCTCGTCGAGCGCGGCCATCGTGGCCGGGCTCGCGGCGGGCCTCGCGCTCCAGGGCAAGCCGCACGGCGCCGACGAGCTGATCGCGCTGGCGGCCCCGCTGGAGGGCCACCCCGACAACGTCGCGGCGGCGATCGCCGGAGGGTTCACGCTCGCGCTGGACGGCGAGCGACCTCTGTTGCGCCGCATCGAGCCCCCGCAAGGGCTCGCGTTCGTCCTCGTCGTGCCGGATCATGCGCTCGGCACGACCGAATCGCGCAAGTTGCTCCGGGCCGAGGTGCCCCGCGCCGACGCCGTCTACAGCCTGCAGCGCACCGCGCTGCTCGTGCACGCACTCGTGACGGATGACCTCAGCGCGCTCCCGCGCGCGCTCGAGGATCGCCTGCACCAGCCCGATCGCGCGCACATGACCCCCCTCTTCTGCAGGCTGCAAGAAGGCCTCGACGCGCTCGGCGCCTACGGCTGCACCCTGTCTGGCGCCGGTCCGAGCACGCTGCTCTGGGTCGATGCCGACGAGGCCGAGGACATCGCCAGGCAAGTCGCCGGGCAGCTCGAATCGCTCCAGCTCGACGGGCGCGTCATGGCCCTGGCGTCCGAGCCGGACGGTGTCGTCGTCAGCTCTGAAGGCGCCTGAAGAGCGCAACCGAGGCAACTGCGAGGACAGCCGTCAGCACCAGCAGATGGGCCGTCCCGCCGAACACCGTCGAGAGAGGCGCGGCGTCGAACAGCGCCGCACCGAACGCGCGCACCGCCGGCGTGAACGGGAGCAGCTCGGAGACGCCGGCAGCCAGTGGAGAGACCTGGCGCGGCACGAGGCCGACCAGCACGGTCGGCGCGACGAGCGCGCCGCCGACGAGCGAGGCAGCGCGGAGATCGCGCGCGGCGGCCCGCACGACGCAGACGAGCGCCCCGAACGCAGCACCCGCGGCCGTGAGCGGCACGAGCAGCAGGGGGATGCGTGCCCAGGGCGCGCCCGACGACGAGATCTCGGCTGCGACGCCGAAGCCGAGCGCCAGCAGCATGCCGAGCCCGCAACCGATGATCGCGCACAACGCCACTTTCTCGGCCACGACCAGCGCCGGGCGCACACCTGCGCGCAGGAGACGAGCGAGCACGTTCTCGTCGCGCTCGAGGGTGAGCACGGCGGCGCCCAGCAGCAAGGTGACGAACGCCAGCGAGATGGCGAGGCCGTAGCTCTGCACCTGCGATCCCAGGAGATAGGAACGACCTCGCGTCGAGTGCTGGGCGAGGCCGATCGGGTGCGCCGTCGCCGCAAGCGCCTGGTGGGCCAGCCCGAGCGCGGCCGAGGCCTGGCCGGCGAAGGCCGTGATCGAGTCGAGCTGCTTGCGCGCCGGATCGTCCGGCGGCAGCCCGGCTTCGACCTGCTCGATGCGCTTGCGCGTGGCATCCAGGCCGAGCACGTTGTAGGACCGGCCCAGCGCCTCGGCTTTGCCGCCGCTCACCAGCACGTCGAGGAAATGGCTGTTGGAGCGGATGTACTCGGTCTGCACCTCTCGGTTGAGCGTGTAGACGAAGGCCTGCGTCTCGCGCAGGATGCGTTCCTCGTAGGCGTTGCGGTTCGTCAGCAGCTCGACCTGCGGGCTCGCGATCAGCGACGCCAAGTCCGACACGAAGCCGCGCGGCACGATGATCACGGCGACCACGTCCCCGTCGGCCAGGGCCCGGCGTGCACGTGGCAGCGTCAGGTCGACCAACTGCACGCGCTTGCCGGCCTGGCGCACGATGCGGCCGAAGTCGAACGAGCGGTTGCCGATGTGCACGACGTCCGGAATGTCGTCCTCGTTCACGAACGCCACGCGCGGCCTCGTGCCCTGGCCGCCGAGCACGCCGCCGACGAGCAGCGACAGTACGAGGGGATAGACGACGAGCACGGCGAGCAGCGGGCGCGAGCGCGCGAGCAGCAGGAGATCCTTGCGCAGCAGCAGTGCGAACCGGCTCACGCGGCACTCCGCACACGCTCGACGAAGGCGACGAACGCGCGCTCGTGACCGCCGGCCGCCTCGACGGCTCCGGCCTCCTGCCAGAACGCTTCCTGCGGCCCGGCGTAGGCCGCGCGCCCGTCGACGAGCACGAGCACCGTGTCGGCCGCAAGGCGGGCCTCCTCGACGTTCTGGGTCGCGAACGCGAAGGCACCGCCGCGCTCGCTGACGCGCTCGAGCATGGACCAGAGCGCCAGCCTGTGGCCGGGATCGAGTGCCGCTGTGGGCTCGTCGAGCAGCACGACGAGCGGGCGTCCGAGCAGGCCGATGGCGACGTTGACGCGCTGCACCTGGCCGATCGAGAGCCGCTCCACGGGATGATCGAGCGCATCGCCGAGCGCCACGGCAGCCGCGAGCTCGGCGAGTTCGGCCTCCGGCTCGGGCACGCGTGCGAGCCGTGCGAAGAGCTCGAGGTTCTCCCGTGCGCTGAGCCGGCGATAGAGCGCCGGGCGCTGCGGCACGACCCCGATCTCGCGCGGGTCCGGTCGTGCCACGGTGCCCGCGCTGGCCTCGGCCGAGCCGGCCAGCAGCGAGAGCAGCGTCGTCTTGCCGGCCCCGTTCGGGCCGAGCAGCGCGAGGCGGTCGCCTGCCGCCAGAGCGAGGTCGACGGGCCCCAGCACCTGCCGCTCGCCGAACCGCTTGACCAGCCCTTCACAGGCGATCAGCGGGACGCCCGCGCTCACGCCGGAGCGGGCGGTTCGGGCTCGATGCGCACGGGCACCGTGACGTCGAGGCCCGCGCCCGCGTAGCCACCCGAGGGCCAGGGCTCGAAGACGATGCGTCGATGCAGGAAGAGCGCGATCTCGCGGCCCATCGCGAGCAGCGGAAGCGCCAGGATCGCGCCGATGATTCCGTACAGCTCGGCACCCGCCACGAGGGCGAAGATCACGAGCAGCGGATGCGCTCCGAGTGCCTGGCCCATCACGCGCGGAACGATGACGTGCCCTTCGAGCTGGTGGACGCCGAGGTAGAACAGCCCCACCCAGAGGGCCGTGGCGGGCGAGTGGATCGCCGCCAGGATGATCGCCGGCAGCGCCCCGAGGATCGGGCCGATGTACGGGATGACCTCCGTCGCCGCGGCCCAGAGGCCGAGGATCAGGGCGTACTGATCGCCGTCGGGCCAGATGCCGAGCAGCGAGAGCGCATAGACGCCGATACCTGCGCTGGCGCCGATCAGGAACGAGACCGTGACCTGGCCGCGCACATAGCGGATCAGGCCCTTCTGGACCTGCGAGCCGAGGCGGATGCCGTCGGGGCCTGGCGGGAACACGCGATCGACCCCGCGTGAGATGCGGGGCCCGTCGAGTAACAGGTAGATCGAGATCACGAGTATCAGCAGCAGCTCGATCAGGCCCTGGACGACCTGGCTCGCCACCTGCTGACCGATGTCCACGGCGCGCTTGGCGTAGTCGCCCACGCCCTGCTTCTGGATGTTCTGGACGAGGCGGTTGCCGATGTCCTTGACGTGCACGCGGCCGAGCCCGCGCGCGTTGAGCCATTGCTGGAAGCGATCGACGCGGCGTTCGGCGGAGGACTCCCTCTCCCCCGGCTGCTTCTGGAACTCCTTCGACACGGTGTCGCTCGCGCTGACCACCTGGTTGACCGCGGCGACGCCGGCGAGGCCCACGGCGCCGACGATCGCGGCCGCGAGCGACAGGTAGACGACGGCCACCGCGAGGCCTCGGGGGAAGTGCAGCGACGTCAGCGTCGAGACCAGCGGGTTGAGCAGCATCGCGATGATCCCCGAGATCAGGAACACGAAGATCGCGTGCCCGACGAGCCCGGCGAAGATCCAGCCGAAGAGCAGCGCGGCGGGAAGCGCGACCAGCTGGATCCAGCGCGGGACGAACAACACACCCGCGCGGCGGGCCTCCGCGGTGGGGCTGAGCGGCGGGCGAGGTGCTTGCTGATCGGACAGTGTGTTCTCCTAGTGTTGCCTCGACACCATGAGGCACATGCTGTACCTTCTGTTGATGGCCGCGACTGCCCAAGGCCGACCCCTGCCCGCACGCCGACCCGGTTCTCGCCGGGCGCAGCGTGCGCGCATCCGGCGCCGGCGGCTCGGGCTGCTCGTCGCGCTGCTGGCAGCGGCAGCCATCGGTCTCTCGACGACGTTCGCCAGCGGCCCGACGGCTCCTGCCGAGTCGCGGCCGCTCTCGGATCTGGCCGCGCTCGCGGGGCAACCGGCGCCTCAGACACTGGCCACGCGAGGCTCGCTGCAGCTCATGGTGCCGATCGATCAGCACGTGATCACGGGCGTCGTCTTCCATCGCTACGAGGGCTCGGACGCGGTCTCGCTGTCTCCCGTCGGCCACCAGCGCAACGCCGGCCTGCTGACCCGCATGTGGAACGGCGTGTTCGGAGATGACGGCGGCGGCCTCGGCTACAACGTCGACTCCGGCTCGACGCAGGGCGTGGACATCGGCGCCCGTGCAGGCACGGCCGTGTATTCGCCGGCCAGCGGCCAGGTCGTCTCGATCACGCCCTACGTGCTCAATGGCGATGCGACGCACTTCGGACAGGAGGTCGCGATCAGCCCGTCCTCCGACCCGTCGCTGGTGGTCAAGATCGCTCCCATCGCGCCCACTGTCGGCCCGCTCGGAAAGCCGACGCTGCGTGTCGGCGAGCAGGTCATCGGCGGCCGGACGCAACTCGGCGCCGTCGTCGACGTGACGGGCGCCAGCGATCCCGTGCTGGCCCACTACGTCTCGGATGCCGGCAACGGCGCCAGCATCCGGGTCGAGCCGGCCACCTCTCCGGCGATGCCGTAAGAGGGAGCGGGTGGCCGCGATGCGGCTGCTGTTCATCGCGGACATCTTCGGCCGGCCTGGCCGCGAAGCGGTCGAGTCGCTGGTGCCTCGCCTGCGCGAGGAGCTGGACCTCGACCTCGTGGTCGCCAACGGCGAGAACGCCGCGGACGGTGCGGGCATCACCGACCGGCTCGCCGATCGGATCCTTGCGAGCGGCGTCGACTGCATCACGCTCGGCAATCACACCTGGCATCAGCGGGGCTTCGGCGCCTACCTCGATCGCGAGCCGCGCATCGTGCGCCCGGCCAACTACCTCTCGACGAATCCCGGCCGGGGATCGGCGGTGGTGGAGGCGCGCGGCGGTGTGCCCGTCGCCGTGGTCAATCTGATGGGCCGGCTGTTCGTCCACCCGGAGCCTGCGTGCAGTCCCTTCGAGCTTGCCGCCTCGATCGTCGCCGAGGCCAGGCAGCGGGCAGCCGTCGTGCTGGTCGACTTCCACGCCGAGGCGACCAGCGAGAAGGTCGCGATGGGCCGCCACCTTGCCGGCCGGGTCACGGCGGTGCTCGGTACGCACACGCACGTGCAGACGAACGACGCCTCGCTCTGGGATGGGACGGCCTACCTCACGGACTGCGGCATGACGGGCCCGCACGACTCCGTGATCGGCGTGCGCACGGAGATCGCGCTGCGCCGGTTCCTCACGCAGCTGCCGGCCCGCTCGGAGCCTGCGCTCGGAGACGTACGGCTCGAAGGCGCGCTCCTCGAGTGCGACGCCGAGAGCGGACGGGCCACGCGAATCGAGACGTTCCGGCGGCAGGCGTGAGGGCACTGGCGGCGGCGCTGCCGGCCGCACTCGCGTGCGTGCTCGCGACCGGGCTCGCTGCGGCGCCGGCCACCGCTTCGCGAGGACGGGACGTGGCCGTGATCGTGCACGTGCGCCCGTCGGCCGAGCTCCCGCGGACCGCCCGCCCGGGGCAGCTGGCCCTGCTGCTCCGGACGCGTGCCCGCCGCGACCAGTCCGGGCTCATGCGCGTGCTGCGCGCAGCCGTGAGCCGCGGAGATGCTCGCGCGGTGCAATCGCTGTGGATCGATGACTCGATCGCGCTGCGCGCGCGCCCGGCGCTCGTCGCCCAGCTGCGCCGCCGAGCCGACGTTCTCGCGGTCGAGCCCGACCGCCCTCTCCGGATCGAGCCTGCGGCAGGCGCCGTGGCGGCGGCCGGCACGGCTTTCGCGCCGGTCACGGCAACGGGCGCGCCGACGCTCTGGGCGCAGGGCCAGACCGGCCGCAACGTCGTCGTCGCCGTGCTCGACACCGGCCTGATGCCGGGGTTCCCTCAGCTCGCAACGGCGCCCGGCTCGTGGTTCGATCCCTACGAGCAACACGACAAGCCGTTCGACGAGGACTCGCGCGGGCACGGCACGGAGGTGGCGGAGATCGTCACCTCCATGGCACCGGATGTCCGGATCATCGCTGCACGCGTCTTCAGCGATGGCGGCCGCAGCACGACCAGCGCCGTGCACCGCGTGTTCGAGTGGGTTCTCGACCCTGACGGAAATCCCAAGACCGACGACGCGCCCAGCGTCATCAACGGCTCCTGGGACGACGGCGAGCCCGGTCGCTGCGAGAAGGAGTTCGACTCCGACATCGCGGCGCTGCGCGCCGCCGGCATCGTCCCCGTCTTCGCCGCCGGCAATGCGGGGCCGGCGGCCTCCTCGGGCGCAAGCCCGGCATCGGCGCCAAGCGCTGTCGCCGTCGGCAGCGTGACCGAGGCCGACGTCGTGTCGGCCTTCTCGGGGCGCGGGCCCTCGCCATGCGGAAACGCGATCTACCCGACGCTCGCGGCCTATGGCGAGGGGATCCCGATCAGCGGCCCGGGGGGCTCGGCGCTCGTCTCGGGCACGTCCTTCGCGGCACCGCAGGTCACGGGCGCCGTCGCCCTGCTGGCCGGCATGTTCCCGGGTGCGACGCCCGATGCCATCGTCGATGCACTCGTGCGCGGCGCGCGCGACGTGGGGACGCCCGGCAGCGACAGCGAAACCGGCGCCGGGATCCTCGACGTCGCAAAGGCGGCGACGCTGCTGGCCGGCGCCGACCATGCGGGCCCGCGTGTGACGATCAATGCACGCTGGTCGCAGGATTCGGCGCACCCCGGGCTGGTGCTGTTCGGGCGGGCGCACGAGCAAGGCGGCGGGACGAGCGCGGGCGTGGCCGCTGAGGCCTTCATCGGGCTGCGCGGAGTGCCCGTCTCACCGACCCCGCTCACAGTCGCGCCGATCGACGGCACCGACTCGAAGGTCACGGGCTTGATCGTGCCGCGCGAGGTGCGGCGCCTCGAGGACGGCCGCCACAGCCTGTTCGTACGCGCACGCGACGCCTCCGGGAACTGGGGCGCAGTCCGCCTGATCGCGCTCCCGGTCGACCGCCAGCCTCCCGCGGTGCGCGCCTCGGGCAGGCGTCACGGCGACCTCGTCTCCGCCACGCTGCTCCTGCGCGAGCGCGGATCGGGCCTCGCGCTCCTCCGCTACCGCGTCGAGGTCGGTGGCAGGCCCGGACGCTGGCGCTCCCTCAAGCCCGTCGCGCAGACGCACCTGACACTGCACGTCACGCGTGGGCGCCACGCGATCCTGCGCGTGCGCGCCGAGGACGTCGCGGGCAACGAGAGCCTGTCGGGATTCACGATCCCGCGGTAGACGGCCGCGAGCCTTCGGCGGTCAGTGGTACGCGTGAATCACGGCGTGGCCCTTGCCGCGCGCGATCAGCCGGCGGTTGACCGGATAGGCGGCGCCTCCGGCGATCACCAGGGCGACGGCGAGGCTGCCCCAGAAGAGCGGGTCGCTGAGCCCGGCATCGAGCGCGCCCGGAATCAGGACCACGATCAGCGTGTCGACGATCTCCATCGTGACGATCGAGAGCGTGTCGGACGCGAGCGCGAGCGGGATGACGCGGCGAACGGGCAGGCCCGCACGCAGCAGCGGGATGCTCGTCAGCCCGTAGCCGAACACGAATGCGAGCAGGATCGAGGCGACGATCGTGGCGCCGTTGCTCCAGCCGAGGGCGGTCCCGAGCGCCATGCCCGCCACCTCCCCGATCGCGCAGCCCGTGAGACAGTGCAGGGTGGCTGCGAGAGCGAGCGCGTTCAGCGACTCGCCGGCGTGAGCGTGGCCGTGGCCGTGGCCGTGATGCCCGGAGGACGCCATCGGCGCCTAGCTTCGTCCCATCAGCCGTCCGACGGCGGCCATCATCTCGCCGGTCTTCTCCGCGCGCACGACGGGATCCTCGGGCCCGATCACGCAGTGGGCCGCGTGCTGCTCGAGGAGGCGCAGGCCGACCTTGTCGAGCGCTGCCTGGATGGCGCTGATCTGGGTGAGGATGTCGATGCAGTAGCGCTCCTCGTCGACCATGCGCTCGATTCCCCGCACCTGGCCCTCGATGCGCTTGAGGCGCGCGGCGAGGGCGTCCTTGTCGGCGATGTAGCCGGGATCGGTGTTCTTGCTCGTCATGAGGCCTCACGGAGTGGCTGAAAGCGGCGGAGCCGCAGGGAGTTGGCGACGACGAACAGACTCGATCCCGCCATCGCGGCGCCGGCGATGAGCGGGTTGAGATAGCCCGCGGCGGCCAGCGGCAGGGCTGCGACGTTGTAGCCGAAGGCCCAGAAGAGGTTGCCCTTGATGGTCGCGAGCGTGCGCCGCGAGAGGCGGATGGCATCGGCGCTCGCGAGCAGGTCACCCGAGACGAGCGTGATGTCCGAGGCCTCGATCGCGACATCGGTGCCGCTGCCGATGGCCAGGCCGAGGTCGGCCTGTGCGAGTGCGGGCGCATCGTTGACGCCGTCGCCGGCCATCGCGACGACGCGCCCCTCGTCCTGCAGACGCCGGATGACCTCGGCCTTGCCCGCAGGCAGCACGTCTGCGACGACCTCGTCGATGCCTACCTCGGCGGCGACGGCCGCGGCGGTCTGGGCATTGTCGCCCGTCAGCAGAAGCGGCCGCAGGCCAAGCGCGGTGAGCCGCGCCACCGCGGCCGCGCTCGAGGGCCTGACGGCGTCTGACACGACGAGCAGGCCGCGAACGGCGCCATCCCAGCCGGCCGCGACCACGGTCTCGCCCCGATCCTGGGCGTCGGCGCGGGCCGCGGCGAGCTCGTCCGGGATATGCAGACCCCGCTCGGCCAGGAGGCTCGGACGGCCGGCGACGACGTCGTGCCCCTCGACCACGCCCTCCACTCCGACGCCCGCGTGGCTCTTGAACGAGGTCACAGCCGGCAATTCGCCGCACGCGCGGCGTGCCGCGTCGCTGATGGCCCGGCCGACGGGGTGCTCGGACGCGTACTCCAGCCCGCCCACGAGCTTCAGCAGCTCGCCGCGGTCGCTCGCCGCGGCGGGGATCACGGCTCGCAACTCCATGCGGCCCGTTGTCACGGTGCCCGTCTTGTCGAGCACGATCGTGTCGACGCGACGCGTCGACTCCAGCACCTCAGGCCCCTTGATCAGGATTCCGAGCTGGGCTCCGCGGCCGGTGCCGACGAGCAACGCGGTGGGCGTGGCGAGGCCGAGCGCACAGGGGCAGGCGATGATCAGGACGGCGACGGCCGCCGTGAATGCCTCGCCCGCGCTCGCGCCGTCGAGCAGCCAGAACCCGAGCGTTCCAGCGGAGAGGACGAGCACGATCGGCACGAAGATCGCCGAAATGCGATCGGCGAGACGCTGGATCGGTGCCTTGCCTGCCTGGGCGGCACTCACGAGCCTTCCGATCTGCGCCAGTGCGGTGTCGCCGCCGACCTTGGTCGCACGCACGACGATGCGGCCTCCTGCGTTGATCGCAGCGCCGACCACGGCGTCGCCCGGGCGCTTCTCGACCGGCGTCGACTCCCCGGTCAGCAGCGCCTGATCGACCGCCGAGTGGCCTTCCTCGACGATGCCGTCGGTGGCGACCTTCTCACCCGGGCGGACGACGAAGCGATCGCCGACACGCAGCTCGCCGATGGGAATGCGCCGCTCGCTTCCGTCCTCGCCGAGCAGCGCGACGTCCTTGGCGCCGAGCTCCAGCAGTGCCCGCAACGCCGCGCCCGATCGCTGCCTGGCACGCGCCTCGAAGAAGCGGCCGAGGAGGATGAAGGTCGTGACGACCGCGGCGACCTCGAAATAGGTCTCACCCGAATCGAGGAAGCACACGGCGACGACGGACCAGGCCCAGGCCGCCAGCGTGCCGAGAGAGACGAGCGTGTCCATGGTCGTGGCGCCGTGGCGCAGGTTGCGCCACGCGGCACGGTGGAAGGGGAAGCCCGCCCAGAGCACGACCGGGGTGGCGAGAGCGAGGGAGAGCCACTGCCAGCCTTCGAACTGGAGCGCCGGCACCATCGCGAGCGCGAGCACGGGCGCCGAGAGGGCTGCGGCGATGACCACGCGCC
>Ga0164299_10000122_pt1 | contig 15407 bp, 18 predicted proteins | sample Whisoiple_221_MG_FD_109712 | JGI IMG/M metagenome (GOLD analysis project Ga0164299, IMG submission 109712) | Unamended control soil microbial communities from upstate New York, USA - Whitman soil sample_221_MG | ecosystem: Environmental > Terrestrial > Soil > Agricultural land ...
GCGCGACCCCGCCATGGATCTGACCATGCACGATGAGCGGGTTGATGATGGTTCCCACGTCGTCGACCGCACAATAGGCAGCGACGTCCACCTTCCCGGTCTCGGGATCGATCTCGACTTCGCACACGTGTGAGCCATTGGGATGATGAAGACCGGGGGCGGTGAATTCGCCGGTCGAGTCGAGTGTCGTGGGAAGATCCTGCGGCAGATTGCGCAACGATCGCACCCGCATCGCAAGGTCGAGCAACCCGATCGAAATATCGGTGCCACGCACGCAAAACGATCCGTCACGGAATACGAGATCGGCCTTGCTGACCTCAAGCACATGCGACGCCAGCGTCCGCCCCTTCTCGATCACAGCGTCGCCGGCGATGGCGATTGCCGACCCCGCCCTGATCATCGATCGCGAACCGACACTCGCCAGGCCTTTCGGCAAGTCGGAACTGTCGTTTTCCTTGATGCGCACTCTGTCGAACGGGACGCCAAGGCGCTCTGCGGCAAGTTGCGCAAAGCTTGTCTCATGCCCCTGCCCCGACGATTGGGTCGCGGTCACCACGGTCACGGTCCCGTCCGGCTCGAAGCGGATGTCCGCACCTTCAAACGGATAGGCGCCCACGCACTCGACGAAACAGGATAATCCACGGCCCCGGATAAGGCCGTTTTCGGCTGACGCACGCGCGCGCTTGTCGAACCCATCCCAATCGGCAAGCGCCAAAGTCTTGTCCAGCAGGCCTTCGAAATCGCCGCTGTCGTAGGTTTGTCCGGACGCCGACTTGTAGGGGATCGCTTTCGCCGGAATGAGATTGCGCCGGCGCAGATCGACCGGATCGATGCCGAGCTCGCGCGCCGCCTGGTCGACCAGGCGCTCCGTGATGTAGGACGCCTGCTCGCGTCCGGCGCCGCGATAGGGACCGATCGGCGCGGTATTGGTCAGCACCAGTCTTATCTCTACGTAGAGCAGCGGAACGTCGTACATCAACGGAAGTCCGTTGGTCGTATTGCGTATGGAAATATGTGCCCCGTGGCACGAGCAATAGGCCCCGATGCCATCGAGAAGTATTGCCTTGATGGCGAGGAATTTGCCGTTTGCGTCAAGGGCGAGTGCGGCCTCAATGACGGCGTCGCGTGCATGATTGTCGGAGAGGAAATGCTCCGCGCGCGTGCCGGACCACTTCACCGGCCTCCCGAGCACCCGCGCCGCATGCAGCACGGCAATATCTTCCGGATAAGGCTGCTCCTTGCATCCGAAGGCGCCCCCGACATCGGATGTCCGGATCCGCATCTTCGCCCGCGGCATGTTGAAGACGTGCTCGCACAGGACACGGTGGAAGAAGTGTGCGCCCTGGCTCGGGGCAATCAGCGTGAAGCTGGCGTCGTCGGGATTGTAGGAGCCGATGCAGCTGCGCGGCTCGATCGGATTGGCGATGACCCGGTTGTTGACAAGCTTCACCTTCGTCACATGCGCAGCCTGGGCGAAGGCCTGCTCCACGGCAGCGCGGTCGCCGTAACGCCAGATCGACGCCATGTTGTTCGGCGCGTCCGGCCACAGCAGCGGGGCGCCTTGCGCGACGGCGCGTTCGACGTCTGTTACGGCCGGCAGCGGCTCGATCTCCAGCCGAACTTTCTCGCAGGCGTCGGTCGCCTGCGCGACCGTTTCCGCAACGACCATGACGACCGGCTCGCCGACATGACGCACCCGGTCCTGGGCCAGCGCGGGACGCGGCGTGTCGGCGGGCGGATCCATCGTGAATCCGCCAAGCGGAAGATACGGAATGTAACCAACGCCGGCAGCGCGTAGGTCTTCTCCGGTCATCACGGCAAGCACGCCGGGTGCATTGAGCGCCTCGCCGGCATCGATGGCCCGGATCAGCCCGTGTCCATGACTGGAACGAAGAAAGACCGCGCGGGCCTGACCGGGCACATTCACGTCGTCGGCGAATGATCCCTTTCCGGTGACAAGCCGCCCGTCTTCACGGCGCCGCACCGGCTGCGAAATTCCGAACTTGTCTGTCATGGACCTGAGTTGCTGATGCCTCGGACGCGGTGGTGGTGGCACTGACGACGGTAAAGAAAATCGTCGATGCAGGAAGAAATAGAAATATCTTCTATCTGAGCTCGAAAAACAGGTAAAAACATTCCTTTGACCGCAATTTTAGGACGTTTATAGAATAATTGCATCGCTCGTTGCGTACGTCTGTTACGCCGCCTAACAAGCGGAGCAAATTTGAGGGGTTCGTCATGAAATTGTTTTCCCGGTTTTCGCTGCTTGCATCGGCTGTACTGGCTGGACTGGTCACCTCCACCTCGCTGTTCGCTGCCGAAAAGCCAAGCACGATTACCGTCGACTGGGCGACGTACAATCCGGCTTCGATGGTGCTCAAGGACAAGGGACTGCTTGAGAAAGAATTCGCGAAGGACGGCATCTCCATCCGTTGGGTGCAGTCAGCCGGTTCGAACAAAGCGCTCGAATTCCTCAACGCCGGTTCGATCGACTTCGGTTCGTCAGCGGGCTCCGCGGCGCTGGTTGCCAAGATCAACGGCAATCCGATCAAGTCGATCTACGTCTACTCACGTCCCGAATGGACCGCGCTTGTTACAGGTAAGGATAGCGCGATCACCAAGATCGCTGACCTCAAGGGCAAGCGTGTGGCCGTTACGCGGGGCACCGACCCGCACATCTTTCTCGTGCGCGCACTGCTGAGCGCCGGCCTTTCCGAAAAGGACATTCAACCGGTGCTGCTGCAGCACCCCGACGGCAAGATCGCGCTCATCCGCGGCGACGTCGATGCCTGGGCAGGACTCGATCCAATGATGGCACAGGCTGAGGTAGAGGACGGGGCAAAGCTGTTCTACCGGAATGCTGCCGCCAACACCTGGGGTATCTTGAATGTGCGTGAGGAGTTCGCGAAGGAACATCCCGATCTGGTCAAGCGCGTGCTCGCCACGTACGAGGAGGCGCGCAAATATTCTCTGAGTCATTATGACGAAGTGAAGAAGGTCTTCATCGCAGTGACCAAGTTGCCCGAGACGGTGGTCGACAAGCAGCTCAAAGAGCGAACCGAACTGACCCACAGCAAGATCGGCGCGCCGCAGCGCGAGTCCATCCTGGCCGCCGGCATCGCGCTTCAGCAGGCCGGCGTCATCAAGCCGGATGTCGATGTCAAGAAGGTGCTCGACGATCTCATCGACGACCAATACTTGACGGTGACGACAAATTAGCCCTGCATCGTCTGGGATTGCGATAGATCTGTGCGCGGATGCACGGAGCGCCAATCTAGCCTCCGTGCCCTCGCCTGACCGATCTCGATATTTGCGGTAGGTTACGGAACACTAATCATAGTAGTGTCTTTTTGTACAAATGAGCGTAACGGGCGAAACGGTAGCGGCAGAGCAGAAGCAGCGTAAATCGGTGCTAACGCGTTTTACGCGGCCAGCGCTTGGAATTATTTTGCCCTTACTGCTGGCGCTTGGCTGGGAACTGGCAGTACGCGCAGGCTTCTCGACCGGGCGGCTCGTTCCGCCGCCTTCGGTGATCTTTTCAACCTTCGCCGAACTCGCCAAAACCGGTGAATTGCAGCGCCACGCACTGGCAACGCTCGGCCGCGTTGCCGCCGGCTTTGGAATTGGCGTCGCTGTGGGCACCTTACTCGGTGCGATCACCGGCTATTCCGTGCTCGTGCGGAGCTTCATCGATCCAAGCCTGCAGGCACTACGCGCGATTCCGTCGATCGCCTGGGTGCCGCTCTTCATCTTGTGGCTCGGCATTTTCGAGGCGTCCAAAGTAACGTTGATCGCGGTCGGTGTGTTCTTCCCGGTCTATCTCGGCGTGATGGGCGCAGTGATGTCCGTCGACCGCAAGATTGTCGAGGTTGGCCGGGCGTTTCGTCTTTCCGGTGCGCAGATGGTCCGGCGAATCCTGCTCCCGGCAGTGCTGCCGTCCTACGTGATCGCGCTGCGTTCGGGACTTGGGCTCGGTTGGATGTTTGTGGTCGCGGCCGAGTTCATGGGCGCATCTGAAGGCCTTGGTTTCCTGCTGGTCGATGGCCAGCAACTCGGCAAGCCGGCGCAAATCGTTGCCGCCATTGTCGCGTTCGCATTGATCGGGAAGATAACCGACTGGATCATCGTTTGCCTCACCGCGCCGTTCCTGCGCTGGGAAGACCGCGCTCGCAGCGGGGAGAGCTAAGCCATGCTTGAGCTTCAGAACCTCAGCAAGACTTATCCAAATGGCGTGCGCGCACTCGATGGCATCAGCCTTTCGGTTGGCGCCGGCGAGATCGTCGCGATTGTCGGCAGCTCCGGCTGCGGCAAGTCCACACTGCTTCGCGCGATCAGCGGTCTCGATAGGCCCAGCCGGGGCCGCGTCCTCCTCGATGGCGAGTCCGTCACCTCACCGCATGAAAAGATCGGCATCGTTTTCCAGGAACCGCGCCTGTTGCCGTGGCTATCGGTCGCCGGCAATGTCGGCTTCGGCCTCGAGGACCGTCCGCGCGTCGAGCGGAACGAACGCGTTGTGAAAGCAATGATGCGTGTTGGATTAGCCGACAAGGCGGCCGTGTGGCCACGCGAATTGTCCGGAGGGCAGGCGCAACGCGTGGCGATCGCCCGTGCGCTGGTTCCCCGGCCCGAGGTCTTGCTGCTCGATGAGCCGTTCTCCGCGCTCGATGCATTCACCCGTATCGATCTGCAGGACCACTTGCTCGATCTATGGGCGGATTTGCTACCGACGCTGATCCTGGTCACTCACGACGTCGATGAGGCCATCGTGCTTGCGGACCGCATCTTTGTCATGCGTCCGCGTCCGGGACGCATGTTTGAGGAGATCGACGCACGATTGGAGCGGCCGCGAGATCGTCAGTCCGCCGCCTTCGACCATATTAAACGCCGTGTGCTCACGTCACTCGACCGCTCCCTCGACCGCGAGCCAACGATCAACGACCGTGAAACCAAGGTGAGTACCGGCGCGGCATTGTGGTGGTAAGGACATGCGCCAGTGAGTTTGGCCTTCGGTCACGAAAAACCTAAATAAGGAATAGCGACATGGACGCTGCCGAGTTGCGAGCGATGCAGGCTCCGATCAAGGACCGCTACAAAAACGATCCGAAGGCTGGACTGATCACGCTGAAAGCCAGAGGCTCCATCGACGACACGAATATCGCCTGCAAGGTTGAGACGGGACGCGCGCTCGCCATCGCCGGCCTTCATCCCGCGACCGGCGGAAGCGGTTTGGAATTGTGTTCCGGCGATATGCTGCTGGAAGCGCTGGTTGCTTGCGCCGGCGTAACGTTGAAGGCGGTCTCGACCGCGCTCGAGATTCCGCTCCGCGCCGCGACCGTATCGGCAGAGGGCGACCTGGATTTCCGCGGAACATTGGGCGTGGCCAAGGACGCGCCGGTCGGGTTTGCGCAAATTCGTTTGCGATTTGACGTCGATACTGGGGCGCCGCAGGAGAAGCTTGATCAGTTGCTCAAGCTGACCGAACGCTATTGCGTCGTCTACCAGACCATAAAGAGCGGTCCGCCGGTCCAAGTGACGCTTGCAAGGAGCTAAAGTCGCACGGTCAGGCTCACAAGCCGTCGGATTGCGTCAGGGTTTCTTGCATGGCTCGCAAATGAGACTTCTGAAACGTCTTCTGCAGCGTTTGGCTATCTTTGGGCTGGGCCTGTTTAGCGTCTGGTTTATTGTCTTTGTTGTCTTCGAGTTCACAGATCGCTGGCTGCCGTGGTTTCTGGCGTTGGCCGCCACCTATGGAATCGCGGCATACGTTGTCCTTCCACGCATCGTTCGGATGGGCCTGAAAATCCTCCAGCGTAAACGCGTGCCTCGCTACACGATCACCGGCGACGGATTGCCCGGTGACCCTGTCAATCTCGCGCTGACCGGCACCCTTCAGCAACTTCGGGCTGCATTTGCGCGCGCCGGCTGGTCAGAGGCCGATCGGTTGGGACTGAAGAGCTCATGGCATATGGTCCGGGCGTTCGTATTCAACGCGCCCTATCCCACCGCCCCGTTCAGCACGCTTTATCTTTTCGGGCGTGGCCAGGACATCGGCTTCCAGAAGGCAATCGATGACAGCCCTCGGAAGCGCCATCACGTTCGATTTTGGGCTTTGGATACAGCGCTCGTCGAGGCCACATGGGGAACGGCCAAATTCTGGCTCAACATCGATCGGCCACCGCCCGATGCCCGCGTCTACTGGATCGGAGCCGCGACCAAGGACACCGGGTTCTCTTTGACCCAGCTCACGTTCCAGATCACGCACGCGACCGATGCAGATACGAATGCCGAGCGGGATTTTATCATCGCGGAGCTGCGGAATAATCAGGTCATCGGGGACGCGAGTGAAATTCAGGCAGGTCAGCACATCGAACACGTCAATCACTACGTGACCGACGGCGAAATCGCGGTGGCGAATCTATAGGTTGCGCCGCCAAATTTCTTATCGGCAGAGGGCGATCCGGATGTCCGCGGAACATTGGGCGTGGCCAAGGAGGCGCCGGTCGGGTTTGCGCAAATTCGTTTACGATTTGACGTCGATACTGCTGCGCCTCAGGACAAGCTTGATCAGTTGCTCAAGCTGACCGAACGCTATTGCGTCGTCTACCAGACCATCAAGAGCGGTCCGCCGGTCCAGGTGACGCTCGCAAGGGGCTAGCTGTGGTGCCTCCATACAGCAGCCTTCAGCCGTTTCCATACGGGAGCGACGACAAATCCAACGACCGGGATCGACACCGCGCCGATCGCCAGTCCGACGACCCCCGATAGAGCGGCAATAACTGTCCATTTCACCAGTCCAGCGGCGGACGGCAGCATGTGAGCGGCTGCTTCCGCGGCGGCGGCGATGGCTTGGCCGACGGAATGCACACCGAACGCCTCCAGACCATGCACAAAAATGGCGCCACCAACCCAGATCATGGCGGCCGTGCCGACGGCGCCAAGAAATGTCAGGAAACCGGGCATACCGAGAACGAGAGCACGTCCGACTGCACGGCTCATGCGGCCGGCAGCAGAGCCGTCGTCGTGCTTTGCAAGAGCGACACCGACGTCGTCCGCTTTCACGATCAGCGCGACTACGCCATAGACCGCGACGGTGATCCCAATTCCGACAAGCGCCAGCACTAGCGCCTGCATCAGGATGCCTTCATCGGAAACGGACGCCAGCACGATCGCCATGATTTCCGCTGACAGGATGAAATCGGTCTTGATTGCGCTTGCGACTTTCTCATCCTCGGTCGTCTGCGGGTTTAAGGCTATTGTGCCCACCTGAGCTTCGTGGGCGTGAGCCTGATGTGGCATTATCGCTTCGAGGACTTTTTCCACCCCCTCGTAGCAGAGGTAGATGCCGCCAATCGTGAGAAGCGGCGTAATCATCCAGGGGAGGAAATAGCTCAGGGCCAGAGTGGCGGGAAGCAGGACGAGAAGCTTGTTGCGAAGTGATCCCGCGGCGATCTTGCCCACGATCGGCAATTCGCGACTGGCAGCGAATCCGAGCAGGTAACGCGGCGTGACTGCCGCGTCGTCGATAACGACACCCGCCGCTTTGACCCCCGCCTTGGCGGCCTGGGTCACGACATCGTCAAGGGAGGCTGCTGCCACCTTTGCGATCGCCGCGACGTCGTCGAGAAGGGCGAGAAATCCGATGCTCAATCGTATTGCTCTCTTTTAAACAAGACGCCTCATCGCCAGCCGAGCCCTGGCGCAACGTGCTTCAGGATCGCCTCGATGACGTGGGCGTTGTAGTCGACACCGAGCTGGTTCGGCACAGTCAGCAACACAGTATCGGCTTCCGCGATGGCCTCGTCGTCCTTGAGCTGCGCAATGAGTTTGTCCGGTTCGTCGGCATAACTGCGGCCGAAAATGGCGCGCTCGGTTTGGCTGAGCATGCCGATCTGATCTCCCTCCTTGCCGCCGCGTCCGAAATACATGCGGTCGCGGTCGTCGGTCAGCGCGAAGATGCTGCGGGAGACCGACACCCGCGGCGTGCGCGCGTGCCCCGCCTCCTTCCACGCCGCGCGATAAAGCCTGATCTGCTCAGCCTGCTGCACGTGGAAAGGCTTGCCACTTTCGTCGATCTTGAGCGTCGAGCTTTGCAGGTTCATGCCGAGTTTGGCCGCCCATTGCGCCGTCGCATTTGTGCCGGCGCCCCACCAGATGCGCTCGCGCAGGCCCTCGGAATAAGGCTCGAGGCGCAGAAGGCCGGACGGGTTCGGAAACATCGGGTTCGGATGAGGCTTGGCGAAACCCTTCCCGAGCAGCAGATCGAGGAACACCTCTGTGTGGCGCCGCGCCATGTCGGCGTCGGTCATGCCCTCCGGCGGCACGTAACCGAAGTAGCGGAAGCCGTCGATCACCTGCTCGGGCGAACCGCGGCTGATGCCGAGCTGCAGGCGGCCGCCGGCGATGAGGTCGGCGGCGCCGGCATCCTCCGCCATGTACATCGGATTTTCGTAACGCATGTCGATGACCGCGGTGCCGATCTCGATGCGCCTGGTCTTCGCGCCGCAGGCTGCGAGCAGCGGGAACGGCGAGCCGAGCTGGCGGGCGAAATGATGAACGCGGAAAAAGGCGCCGTCGGCACCGAGCTCCTCGGCCGCAACCGCGAGCTCGATCGATTGTAGCAGTGCGTCCGACGCTGTTCGCGTTTGCGACTGCGGCGACGGCGTCCAGTGGCCAAAGGAGAGAAAGCCGATGTGCTTCATAGGCCTATCAGTGAGCCGGTTTGAAGCAGGATTGTAAAGGAGTTAGCCGAGCGCGTAACCCGCGACAGCCGATCAGGTATTCCTGAAGGACTTCCAGTGCGTCAGCCGCTCCGCAATGAGCGCCGCACGTTTCTGATCGTCGCGGCCGTCCAGAATGCTGATGTCGTTCGGATCGGCGCGCCAATAGACACCGGCTGTCCGCGCGTTCAGACTTGGATCTGTGTCCGCGCGAGTCGTGAAGTACCCGGCCGCGCAATCGGCGGACTCCAGCAGGATTTCTCCCATCCCTTCCAGCTGCGGCGCATTCGGATCCAACGGACGCTCACCCTTCCAATAATAAAAAACGCCCGAAGGCTCTTTCCTCTCCTTGACCGCTTCGCTCCAGTATCTCGCGGACTGGTTGCCATCCTCTCGCCATGAGCGGCCGCGCAGCTCCAGCGCGCCGTCACGGTCTCTTGAGATCCGGATGATGCTCACGGCGGAAGGCTCCCGCGGATCGCGCGCCGTCAGGGAGAACTGCCACCATAAGCCCTCGATGCGAGCAACACGACCTTCGTCTTCGATCGCTTTCCGGATTTTCTGGTTGATGAGTTTCAACTCGGACGGCGTCAGCGCGCCGGCGTACCGTACGCATGTGAGGCCCAGGAGGTCGGTCGGAAGCTTCGCCCCGTTTGCATGGAGAATAAAGGTTCGGCGCATTCCCAGGGTGCCGCCGAAAAGACCGGCTTCGAACACAACGTTGTCTCGCGGCGATGCCTGACCCGACCCAGCCTGGGACGAAACCGACGGGCTGCTTGCCGTCCAGTCGTCTTGTGCAAAGACAAACGCTGCGAAATCGACTTCCTGGGTGAGTTCAAGGAGGCGTTCCAGGGCAGACGTGCCTGGATTGAACGATGTCATCCAGGGTTCGACGTGCGCGACGTCGCTGAGACCGCGCGTCAGCGCTTGAAGCAACTTCTCCTGTTGCGCTGAAGAGCCCAGAAAGATTCGCGGCTTGTCCATCGGTCCCTCCGAACCGCCATTATCCCGAAAGCAGAGCCGATTGAAATGTCCGCGAGCCAAAACCGAGAGAAGACGTCTTCTCCTCTCGGCTTCCAGTCACCGTTATGCGGCGGTCCTGGCCGTAACTCCGGAACGAAGGAAGATCAGCAGGTCGGCATTGATCGTGTCGGCGTTCGTGGTCGGCATGCCGTGCGGGAAGCTCTTGTAGGTCTTCAGCGTCCCGTTTTTCAACAGTTTGGCCGACAATGGCGCGGAGTCGGCGTAGGGAACGATCTGGTCGTCATCACCGTGCATCACCAGGACGGGCACCGTGATCTTCTTGAGGTCGTCAGTGAAGTCGGTCTCCGAGAAGGCCTTGATCCCGTCGTGGTGCGCCTTGATGCTTCCCATCATGGCCTGCCGCCACCAGTTCTGGATGACGCCGGCGATTGGCTTCGCCCCCGGCCGGTTGAAGCCGTAGAAGGGGCCGCTCGCGAAATCGAGATAGAACTGTGCCCGGTTTTCGGCGAGCGTCTTGCGCAAACCGTCGAACACCTCGATCGGGATGCCGCCCGGATTGGCCGGCGTCTTGACCACGATGGGCGGCACCGCACTGATCAAAACCGCCTTCGCGACCCGGCTTTGGCCGTGCCGTCCCAGATAGTGGGTGACCTCGCCGCCGCCGGTGGAATGGCCGACGTGAATGGCGTCCTTCAAATCGAGACGCTCCGTCAGCGCCGCTAGGTCATCGGCATAGTGATCCATGTCGTGACCGTCGCTCACCTGCGAGGACCGGCCATGACCCCGGCGGTCATGCGCGATGACGCGATAGCCGTGCTTGAGGAAAAACATCATCTGCGCATCCCAGTCATCGGCCGACAGCGGCCAGCCGTGGCTGAACACGATGGGCTGACCTTTACCCCAGTCCTTGTAGAAGATCTCGACGGCATCTTTGGTCGTAATCGTATTCATGCGTGCCTCCTCCGCGGGCTGTCTTTGATAGCGACAACTACAATTCGCGGTGTTCATGATCGAGTTGGACCAAAGTCCACTTTGGGTCTGCGCGATCGGCATGTCTGTTTTACCTTCGAAAGTGGTTCAGCGATTAGGTCCTGCGCAAGTGGAATACCTGTCTTGCTCCGCGTAGATTGACACGGAACGCGGAGATCCTTGATCGTGGACACGACCACGCTTTGAATGAAGGAGGATGATGATGCCGTCACGAGCCAGTTATCAGAAAGCCGCTCCCGAGGTCTTTCAAGGAATGCTCGCCTTGACGAGCGTGGTTCAAAAGTCGGGCCTGGCTCCGGGGCTTCTCGACCTCGTCAACCAGCGTGTGTCGCAGATCAACGGATGCGCCTACTGTCTCGACATGCACTCCAAGGATTTGCGCGCGCGCGGCGAGACGGAGCAACGCATTTACATGCTCTCGGCCTGGCGCGAGGTCCCGGATTTGTATAACGCGCGCGAGCGCGCGGCCCTTGCCTGGGCCGAAGCGGTCACCCGCCTGACAGACCAGGAAGTTTCCGACGAGGTTTATGACCAGGCGCGGAAAGAATTCAGCGACAAGGAGCTCACGCTGCTGACGCTGAGTGTTGTTGCCATCAACGGATGGAACCGGCTCAATGTCGCGTTCGGCACGCCCGCGGGCAACTACAAGTCCGCGATCAAGCAATCCGCGGCCTGAGGCCATCGGTTACGGGTCTCCCGCCGATAGTCACTCAATTCTAGTGCAGGACCGGTCCAAGCACTCACATAGCGCTGGTTCGAGGCTTTGGCCCATCTCCTGGCCAGGCAGGCGGTATCGGCCTGCGATGCCGCATCGCGTAACGGCGCCACGGCCGGGCGCGACGATCTGCACAATTCAAGTTTCAGGCCCTGCGGCTAGTCTAGACCCAAGTCCAGTGGCACAGGCCCAGCGGCAGGAGCATCGTCAATGCAGGCAACGCGGCTCTTGGCGGTCTATCTCCTGATCATTGCAGTCGGAGTGGCCATCGTCGTCGCAACCGGCCTGTTGGTGCTGGATCGAAGCTATCACTCGATGAGCGTGACAATTTCGATTTTTCTATACTTCGCCGTATTTTTCTTCGGATGGAAACTTGCGGTCCGTTTGACGGCGCCTCGGCATTAGCAATAACCTCCAGACACGCAATTGGGAGGACGTCCATGAATTGGATTCAAAAATTCTGTATTGCAACGGGCACGGTCGTACTGGCCTGTTTCGGCATGCTGTTTCAGACATCCGGGGCCGTTGCGCAAACTTATCCCAGCCGGACAGTGACCATTATCGTCCCATTCGGCGCCGGCAGCATCACCGACGCCATGGCGCGCGTGCTCGCCGACAAGCTGGGCACCATGTGGAAGCAATCGGTCGTCGTGGAAAATCGCCCCGGTCTGCCCGGGACCACGGCCGTCGCGAAGAGCGCGCCCGACGGCTACACTTTGATGCTCACATCCAATGGCCATACGATCGCGGGCGCCATCAACAAGGGCATCCAGTTCGACCCCGTGAAGGATTTTGCCGGAGTGACGGTGATCGCCTCCGTCCCGCTTGTTGCGATCGTGCCCACCGATTTTCCGGCCAAGACGCTGAAGGAATTTGTCGCGCTCGCAACCGAGTCGCCGGGGAAACTGAATTTCTCGTCGGCCGGCGTCGCCAGCACCTCGTTTCTGTCTGCCGAGATCTTCCGGCAGGGCGCCAAGATCAACATTGTTCATGTGCCCTACAAAGGCGTGCCGGACGCGACCAACGCGGTGATCCGCGGCGACGTCCAGATGTACTTTGCGCCCATTCCCAACGCGAAGGAACTGAGCGAGGCCGGCAAGGTGCGCGCGATCGCCATCAACTCTGCCAAGCGCGCGCCCCAGCTTCCGAACGTCCCGACCATCGCGGAGGCGGCGTTGCCGGACTACAAATATGAATCCTGGTTCGGCCTGCTGGCGCCTGCCGGAACGCCGCCGGCAATCCTTGCCCAGGTCAGCCGGGATGTCGGCCAGGTTCTGAAAACGCCTGACATGATTGAAAAGCTGACCACGTTCGGCTCGATCCCTGCTCCCAATTCGCCGGAGCAATTCGACGCGATGATCAAGAGCGACACCGAGCGCTACGGCAAGGTTCTCAGGGACGCGGGCGTCGCCGTGAACTGATCGGGAGAGCTTGCTTCGGGACGCGTGTCAGCCTTGCGACACGCGTCCACGCAGCCGCGCTTGAAAATCGCTTCAGCAACGTGACCGGCGACGCTCACGCGGCCTTGAGCGCACGCGATATTTCGGTCAACGCGGCCTTCTCGCCTTCGCTAACCGGCACGCCGCCGCCAAAAAGTCCACCGCCTTCATTCGCCGCCTGGGCGACTTGCTGGCTGATTTGCTGCAGCCAGCTTTTATAGGCTGCAGCATCGCCGTGCGCCTTGGCATCGACGAGTGTCGCCGCCTGCCCCAACGTTTCGATGCATTTATCCTTGATCTGGTCAGGCTTGATATTCTTGAGCTTGCTCTTCAATGCATCGCGCGCTGCACTTCCTTCGGTCGTATTGAAATCGTCGACGACCGCTTTAATGAGCGCATTGGCGCCTGGATTGGTTTTGGCCTTCGCCAGCTCCGTGCCGCCAGCGAAACTCTCTTTCAAAAGGCCCCACAGGCCACTCGGGTCGGCGGCCGTAACGGCAATGCCGGCCGCCATCGTGCTTTCCAATAGAACTTTCCATTCGTCGGGTGTGAAATTCGACTTGTTCGTCATAGGTGCCGACTCCTTTACTGACTGCAACGCGCTTGCATGTCGCTTCGCTCGCATGCGCGATTGGCCATAACGTGAGAGCAAGACATCACTCCCCCTCAACTCGGTCCGTATAGGGGGACCTTGGTCCACTCAATGTCTGGTACCTCGACACCGCGAGGCACAAGGCGTAAGCAGTCTCGATGATGGGCTCTCGGGCTGCCAAACTGTTGGTTGTTATTGCGCTCGGTGGCGGGTGTGCCAGTGGAGTGCCGGCCGGCGCTCAGACACTCAAGACAGAACCGGCCGCCGACCAGTTAGCGTGCGGACAGAAAGTCCTCGTCGAAAACAACACGTGTCCGGCGGATCAAATTCTGGAAGTGACCGGCAGCTGTCTCAAAACGGCACCTGAAATTGACGTGGTGCGCACGCCAAGGGGAACGCAATATAACTGCGTCAAGCGAAAGCGGGAGTGACCCGCACGTCATCAGATGGGCGGAGTGCGCGGCTCGATAGGCAAGCGCTAAAGACGTAGTTTCTTCAGCATCTCGTCGAGGGCCGCCTTGCCCTCCAGACTTGCCGTGCTTCGCGAACCAAAAAGTTGCTCCGAGTGCGCGATCGGGCTTTGCCGTCCGGCCCGGTAGATTTCCCACCGCCACGGGGTCGGCATGCGGGCGCGGTTCTTGACCACTACCGAATAGTCAGCCCGCTCGAGGTCGCCCTTCATGGCGCGTATTGCTGCATAGCGGGAGCTGCCGCCGATGATGGCGCCTGATCTCGCTCCAGGTATGCGATCAGGCGCGCGATCTGGCGTGCTCACCAGACGAGATACGCGAGGATTGTTCCGCCGAAGATCAGAAATGCGAGCCCCCACAAAGAAACGTCTATTGCCCAATCGGTTGCGTCACGAGCCATTGAGCCACCATGCACGCTTTGCGGGGTGATTCATACAATTATCTCGTATCGATCTTGTCTTTTGGGGCTTTGAAAAAATATCGAAGATTGAAATAAGGCAGCCGTCAAAAAATATATCGGTCGATGAAAGGTGCAGCGTCTTGTTGTCGCTGTGCGCATAGCCAGTTGTATTGCGTACTTAGTCGATAATTACATCCCTTTTTGAAGGATACATACTATGACCGATACTCCAAAAACATCCGCCGAGCCGCAGAAGCCGGCGACCTCTGCTCCGACCCCGCAGCAGAGCCAGGGTACGCGGCAGCCCAGCAACGACAAGCCGGGCCAGCAGCAGAAGTAGGCTGCACGACCGTTCAAAAAAATTGGAGGCCCGGCCTCTCGGCGGGCTTCCAGACCACCGGCCGCAGTCAAAATGACGATCAGATTTCCCAACCCCTCACGTTACTACGACCCCACGCGCGACGCAGTCCGCTTCTGGGGGCACAACCAATCAATGGAGACTTCATTTTTCGTCAGTGCGGCGGCCCTGCTGCAGCTTGCCCCTGGCACGCCGCGGCGGGAGGACGCGCTGCTGGCGGTCTTCGACAGCAACCGCGCCCGGATCTGCGCGGCAGCGACCAGGGTCTACGGTCACGGACGCCTCGGAATCTCATACGATCTGACTCCAGCCAATTTCTAGGATGACCTTACCTTTCGATCGCCACTTCGAAGCGCATCTGCCGCTCGTTGCCACTGCGGTGCGAATTACGTCGCTGTACGACGCGCAGGTTTTCATGCGCCGATGGGTCATCCGCGACAAGGACCGCAATCTGAAGGCTCTGTTACGCACGCTGGAAAGAGCGAACAGTGGCGCGCGGATCGCGGTGGCGATGGAAGAATTCAAGCGGACGCTGGCGGCGCACGCTCTTTTGGCAAAGGATCGCGCTTGAACGCCGCCTCCTCCATCCGGGGGCTCTGGATAAAGCTAGCGCGGTCAAACACCGGCATCGGTGGCCAGGTGCATCAAGTTTCGGTTCGCGTTGCTCTTTGTTGTCCCTTGTAGCGAGACATCAATCGCAAACTGCCGATAATTTTTTCTCTTGCTGTCTCATGTCGGCAAC
>Ga0164299_10000124_pt1 | contig 15237 bp, 15 predicted proteins | sample Whisoiple_221_MG_FD_109712 | JGI IMG/M metagenome (GOLD analysis project Ga0164299, IMG submission 109712) | Unamended control soil microbial communities from upstate New York, USA - Whitman soil sample_221_MG | ecosystem: Environmental > Terrestrial > Soil > Agricultural land ...
CGTCGCTGAGCTCGATCCCGTACACCTCGTGGATGAAGTCGACGAGCTGCTCCTGTCCCAGTGAGTCGACCATCTCGTCGGCCAGCGGGTCGAGCCCGTCGTATGGAAGCTCCAGCAGCTCGTCGAAGATGAAGTGTGCGAGCGTCTCTTCGATTGCCCGCTCGTCCCCTGTCATCTCGGAAACGAGTCCAGGTATCGTCCCGGCATGGGTTGCAGTCTAGTTGGCCTCCCGTCGCCGCCTGGGGGCGAGTCGAGGGGTGTCTGAGCACTCGACGGTCGTCTGCGTGATGGGGATGTCGAGGTCGGGCACCTCGCTGACGACCCGGATTCTCAATCTCGCCGGCGTCTACCTCGGTCCCGAGGACGGCCTGCTCTGGCACCCCTCCAACCCGTACGGACACTGGGAGAGGCTGTCGATGCTGCGCTTCAACGAATGGCTCCTGAAGTCCCTGGGCGGCACTTGGCGTATGCCGCCCAGCATGCCCGCCGGCTGGGAGTGCTCACCCGAGCTGGCAGCCGAGCGGGAGGTGGCGCGCCGCTTCATCGAGCACACCTTCGCCGGGCACGACCTCTGGGGTTGGAAGGATCCGCGCAACTGCCTCACCCTGCCGTTCTGGCAGCGCCTGATGCCCGAGATGCGCTACGTGATCTGCCTGCGCAACCCGGTCGACGTGGCCGCTTCGCTCGAGCGGCGCGAAGGGATGCAGGCCGAGGAAGCGTTCGAGCTCTGGCGCACCTACGTCTCGGCCGCGCTTGACAACACCGAGGGGCGGCCGCGGCTCTTCATCTCCTATGACGAGTACTTCGGCGATTGGCGCCCGCCCGTCGGTCGCCTGGTGCGCTTTGCCACCGCGTCGTCCCCGGACGAGGACTCCTGGAGAACGATCGAGGGTGCGATCCACGCCGGCCAGCGCCACCACCGGACGGCTGCGGAGGCCGTGCTCGAGGACGACAGCGTCCCGCCGCGGGTTCGCGACCTGTATCTGAGCACCCTCAACCTCGCCGGCGCGCCGCCGGAAGCGCAGCTGCCGTGAGCACGGTGGGGGCGGCGCGCCCCGGCGGCGGCCCATGCGCGCTCGCCGATTTGCGCATTGCCCTGATCGGGCGCGAGGCGCTCGCGGCCGACCTCTCGTCCGCCTGCCGGGTCGAGTCCCTCACCCCCGTGGGCTGGTCCGATTCGCTCGGTGCCCCCCGGCCCGATCTCCTGCTCGTCGAGGGCGAGGCTCGGCTCGGTCCCGAATGGAGCGAGGAGCTGGCGAATCTGCTGGATGCGTTTGGCCGCGCCGGCGTGCCGCGGTTCCTCTGGGTGACTAGCGCCGCGCCCGATCCGGCCTGGGTGCGGCAGGTGGAGCGGTTCGAGCGGGGCTTTGCAGCCGGCGTCGGGCAGCTGATGAAGCTCTTCGAGGCCGGGTTTCGAGAGCCGTCGCTGCTCTGGCTGGCGACCGCGCTGCCGGTCGACGATCGCCCGCCGCTGGAGACCGCGAGCCGCCCCGATCACATCGCCTGGCTCGGCGGTTGGCGCTCGGACTGGCCCGAGGCTTGGCGTGTGCGGCTGATCGAAGTGCTTCGTGCCGCAGCTGAGTGCGGGCTGTGTATTTCGGGCGTTGCCGACCCTGAGCCGCTGCCGGCAGAGCTGCGCCCCCACATATGCACGGAGCCCGCGTCCCGCGCGGAGGTGCTCGAGCGCGCGCGCCTGGTCATCGCCGCCGACCCCGAGGCGGCCGCGCCCGACCTGGTTCCCCCGGTCCTCTTCGACGCGCTCGCCTGCGGCGCTGCGGTCGTGTCCCCGTCCGGCGCCGGCTCGGCCTGGGACTTCTGCGCCGACGGCACCGCCGGCCGTCCCCCGCGCGAGCTGATCCCCGCGGTGCGCGACTACGACGCCGCCGCCGCTGAGATCGACAGGCTCCTCGCTGACGATCCACTCCGCGAGGAGATCGTCCACCGCTGCCGCCGCGTCGTCGCCTACAACCACACCTACGCTCACCGCGCCGCCACGCTGGCCTCGGCCGCCGGCCTGCGTCTCCTTCCCGATGCCTCCTGAGATCCAGCACATGGTCGAGACCAGGTTCTCGGTCGAGCTTGGCCGCCGAGCCGACGGGTTCACCCGCGCCTGGTGCGCCGAGCGTCTGCGGCTGCTGCGCCGCTTCTGCCTGCCCTCGATCGCCGCGCAGAGCAGCGACCGCTTCACCTGGCTGGTGCTCTGCGACGAGTCCACCGACCCTCAGACGATGGCCGAGCTGCGTGAGGAGGAGCGGCGCCTGCCGGCGCTGCGAATCGAGTTGACGAGCATCGATCGCCCACCGAGGTCGGTCGTCCGCTCGCTCGTGCGGCCGAGCGCAGACGTGCTGATCACGACGCAGCTCGACAGCGATGACCTGATTGCCGACGCCTACCTGGAGGCCGTCCAGTCATACGCCGCGGCCTTTCACCGTTCGTCTCACCGCGATCTGCTGGTCAACTACCCGCGTGGCTACCGCCTCGACCTCGAGTCGATGGGGCTGTACGAGGAGCGCCTGGCAAACAGCTCCTTTCACTCTCTGTTGGAGCGTCCCCGCGCGGCTCCCGTGGAGACCGTGCTGCGCGCGAATCACGCCGTGCTCCGTCAGTACCACTTCACCCACCAGGACGAGTCGATGCACGCTTGGGCGATCGTCGTTCACGGGGGCAACCTCGCCAACCGCATCCGGCCGAGCTCGCCGCTGAAGGGGACGGCCGACGCGGGCATTCCCGGCTTCAGCTTCGGCCGGGGTCCGGTCTCCGATCAGGGGACGAGCCGGTAGCCGGCCACCGAGGCGATGGTCGCCATCCGGTGCGCGAGAGTGTGGTTCAGGGCGACGATCCGGCGGCAGTCGCGCACGATCCTCTCCCTCGCGCGATCGTCGCCGAGCAGATCGCCGATCGCCTGCGCGGCGCTCGCACCGTCGTGCACGGGACGGACCAGCTTGCCCTCGCCGCTCGCGGTTCCGGGGGTTCCCGGCGGCGCCAGCGCGAGGTAGCTCGCGGCGAGATTGGCGTCGTGCGGGCAGACGACCGCGGCGCCGCAGGCGGCCGCGTCGAAGACGACGCCGGGCACGAGCCCGGGGGAGGCGCTCGCGGCGTCGGCGCCGATCGCGACGCGGGCGCCGCGCAGCGCGTCGGGACCGGCGCTCCCGTCCCCCGTCGCATGGGCGCGCAGGCTCGGCGGCAAAACCTCCGGGTCGACTGGCCCGGCGATGCGCAGTCCGAAGGGGGCGGCAGCGCTCAGCACCGCGTTCAGCCTCGCGCGCCACGCCTCGGGCCACTCGTCCCGCCAGCCGCCGAGCCAGACGACCGGGTCGGGTCGCCGCGAGGTGTCGACGGGCGGCGAGTCCTCGACGGGCAGCGCAGTCGCCGGCAGCAGCGGCGCGGGCAGGCGGGCGCCGGCAGCGGCCAGCGCCGGCAGCTGCCCGGGGTCGGCGCTGAACACGCGTGCGAAGGCGCTGCAGCAGCGCAGGTAGGCCGGGTCGAAGGGGCTCGCCGTGATCCAGAGCACGCTGGCGATGCCCGCCGCCTCGCAGGCCTCCAGCAAGGGCGGCAGCTCGCGCTCCCAGCGCGGGTCGATGCGCTCGAGGCCCTCGACCAGCACCAGATGGACGGCTGCGAGCGGCGCGCCCGGCGAGAGATTCTCCACCGAGCAGGTCGAGCCGAGGCCGTCGGCCAGCTCCTCGCTGCCGACCAGCCCGATGCGCAGGTTCGCGAGCGAGCGGGGGGGTGGGCTCAGCATCCCGGGCGCCAGGGCGAGACCGCGTCCGCCGCCAGCGTGAACCCGGCTGGCGCCGAGTCGTCGCCGCGCTCGGGATCCGCGGGGCGGATGCGGTTGAAGAGGTTGCCGCCGTGGACGACCTGGAGCCAGCCGGCGAGCGACTCGTCCTGATGGGTGGCGTGCCGCTCGTGCATCGTCGCGTGCCCACCGCCGAACACCGTGGTCGGCCCGCCTGGCCGCGGCCGCTCGAGCAGGGAGTGGAACGGGCTGTTGGGCATGCGCGAGTCATACAGCCTTCCCCTGCGCGCGTCGAGCTTGTAGCCGCGGGGGAAGTTGACGACGATGGCATCCCGGCCGGAGTCGCGAAACGACCCGGCGTACTCCTGCACCGTCGCCACGTACTCATCGGCCAGCGCGTCGTCGCTGTCGAGCCGCGTGGTGATGAGGACGTCGGTGCCAGGGGCGATCGCCTCTTCGACGAGGCTCAGGTGGGAGGTCTCCCCGCCGATCCTCACCACTCGCAGCATCGGCGCCTCGCCCGCATGCGCTCGCAGCTCAGCCAGGACGTCGGGGTCGGTCGACTCGTCGCAGAGCAGCAGCCAGGTGAACGCATCGCAGGTCTGAGCCGCCACCGAGGGCAGGCAGAAGCGGCGCAGCAGCTCGAGGCGCTCGTGCAGCCATCCAGGCGACTGGGCACCCTCCCCGGTGCCGACCAGCAACGAGAAGCGCGTCTCGACGAGGTGCTGGATCTGAGGCCCGGACACGTGTGGGTACCCCAGCATACCCAGCCAGTACCGACTCGCACCCACCTGCTTGAATAACGGCATGAGGAGCGTCCCCGCGGGGGGCTTGCCCAGGCTCTCGATCTTTCAGTACTGGGACAGCGAGGAGATCCCCGACTACATCGCCGCGTTGCTGGAGTCGGTCGCGGACAGCAATCCGGAGCTCGAGCACCGGGTCTTCAGCGAGTCGACGGCCGAAGAGCTGATCGCCGCGCACTTCGGCCCCCGCGAGCTCGCCTGCTTTCGGGCCTGCGCGCTGCCGGCCATGCAGGCCGACTACTTCCGCTACTGCGCCCTGCTCGCGCTCGGCGGGGTGTACGTCGACGCGGACAACCGCTGCGTGTCCTCCCTGTGGCCGCTGATCGAGGACGACCGCAGCGCCCACATGTTCCACGGCGACCGGCCGCTCGACCTCGACGGGGTCGAGTTGTGCGGGATACAGAACCGCCTGCTGATCTTCAAGCAGCCCCGGCACCCGCTGATGGAGATCGTCCTCGAGGCGGCGACGCTGCAGATCGAGCGAAGGGTCGGGGGCTCTGCGGCTAGCCCGGCGGTCGGCCCCAACCCGGGCCGCATGGTTTGGGCGGTCACCGGGCCGGCGATCCTCACCGGGCTCTGGTTCGCCAGCCAACAGCAATCGCTCGACGCCTTCCTCGACCGCTTCGCTGCCACCAGATTCGATTGGCTCGCGCGCACGCTGGCCGAGGCCGCCGGCGACAGCGCGCGGTTGGCGCACGCGTTCGATCGGGTCGGCGTCTCCAGACTGAGCGAGTGCGAGGCGATTCGCGGCGCCGGGATCGAGCTGCCCTACAAAGCCTCGGACCGCCACTGGTTCAACTCCCGCTCCGCGATCTACAGGTCGCCGGCGTGAGCGCAGCGGGGAAGCTGGCCGAGGAGCTGCGCGACCGGCTCGGTCCCGCCCCGACACTGGGGGCGGCGCCGCTGGTCTCGATCGTCGTCGCCAACCACGACGGCGCCGCGCACCTGCGCCGCCTGCTGGCCGGGCTCCGCGAGAGGACCGACTACCCGCGCCTGGAGCTGATCGCGGTCGACAACGGCTCCGAGGACGACTCGATCGAATTGCTGCGCTCCACCCCGCTGCCCTTCCCCGTCAAGATCCTCGCCAACGCCCACAACGAGAGCTTCTCCGACGCAAACAACCAGGGTGCCGCGGCGGCGCGCGGAGAGCTGCTGCTCTTCCTCAACAACGACGTCGAGCCGATCGAGAGCGGCTGGCTGCGAGAGCTGGTCGCCTGCCTGCAGGGCAACGGGGGCGGCGCCGCCGGTGCGACGCTGGTCTTCCCCCACGAGGAGCGCGACCGCTTCCCCTGCGGATTCGCCGTCCAGCACCGCGGCCTTCGCTTTCGCGAGGAGGAAGGCACGATCGGGCCTGTGCTGCACGAATGGGAGGCCGATCCGCTCGACGAGCAGCTGGGCCGCGACATCGCCAGCCCGGTGGTGGTTGCCGCCTGCCTGCTGGTGAGCGCGGACCTCTTCCGGCGGGTCGGGGGCTTCACCCATGGCTACGTCTACGGCGCCGAGGACATCGACCTCTGCCTGAAGCTGCGTGCGACAGGCGACCCCGTCGTCTGCAGCGGGCGCTCGGTCCTCGTCCACCTGCCGGGCTCGACGCGCAGGACGATCGCCTTCGAGGCAGCGCGGGCGCGCAAGCTGCGCAACCACCGGCTGCTCCTGGAGCACTGGGGCCCGCGGCTGCGTCGCGAGCACGACCTCGACACGTTCGGCGGCGGCGCGATGTGGCTGCAGCTCGGACGCGAGCGCACGCCCGCAGCCTCCAGCCGCCCGCAGGCGAAGGCGCTGGGGGTTTGCGTGCGTGCGGATCCCGACGGGGCCGGCCATGCGGTCGACCCGTGCGAGCGTCTGCGAGCCGCGGTGGCGGCCCGCGGCGGTCGCTGTCTCATCTTGCGGGGCGAAGAGGTCGAGGACCCGCGCGGGCTGGAGCTCGACCTTGCGATCCACCTCCGCGGCCCCCGGCGCTACGTGCCGGCGGCCGGGCAGTTCAACGTGCTCTGGCTCAGTCGAGCCTCCGGCGACGTGACCGGCGCCGAGTGCGACGACTACGACCTGGTGCTCGGCGAGGATGCCGCGCAGGCGGGGCACATGCGTGCCGTGTCGAGCGCGGCGGTCGCGGTGGCCGCCTCGGCGGCGGAGGCGATCGACGCCGCCTTGGCGGCGGCCGGGGCGAGCGGGCGGCCGACCGCGATCCACCCCGGGCGATCGGACCCGTCGCGCCCGGCGAACCTCGGGGCGCTCGCCTGAGATGCACCGCTTCTGGAAGATCGCGATCCGGCCGCTGCTCGTCGCCCTCAGGGCCGAGAGGATCATCGAGATCGGAGCGGCGGAGGGCGCCACCTCCGAGCCCCTGCTCACGCTCGCTGCTGAGCGCGGCGCGGTGGTCGACATCATCGACCCGGCGCCGCGCTTCGACGAGGCGGCGCTGCGGGCACGCTTCGGCGAGAGCCTGCGCGTGCACCGCGCGAGGAGCCTCGACGTTCTCGCCGAGATCGGCCCCGTGGACGCGGTGCTGATCGACGGCGACCACAACTGGTACACGGTCCACAGCGAGCTGCGATTGCTCGATTCCGCTGCCGCCCGTGGCGGCCGCCCGTTCCCCCTGACCTTCCTCCACGACGTCTCCTGGCCCTACGCGCGTCGCGACATGTACCACGAGCCGGAGGCGATCCCGGAGCGCTGGCGGCAGTCGTGGGCCCGCAGGCCGGTCGTCTGGGGCCGGAGCGAGTTGGGCGAGGGCCATGGCCTCAACGAAGGTCACGCCAACGCGCTCGCAGAGGGGACGCCGTGCAACGGCGTGCTCACGGCGGTCGAGGACTTCCTCGAGGAGAGCGAGCTCCAGCTCGAGCTCCGCCTGATCGAGGGTCTCGCCGGTCTGGCCGTGCTGGTCCCGACCGTCACCCTGGATCGCCTGCCCGCCCTGCGCCGCCAGTGGGAGTGGCTCGACTCGGCCGAGTTCCTGCACGAGCACGTTCGGCTCCTGGCCGATTTCATCGCCGCCGTCGCCGGGCGCCCCGGCGCTCCGGCTTCGGTCGCGGTGCGCTGAGATGCGGGTCCTGGCGCTGCTTGCCACCCACAACGAGCGGCGCTTCGTCGGGCCGTGCATCGAGCACCTGCGCCGACAGGGGGTCGACACCTACCTGATCGACAACGCCTCGACCGACGGGACGCTCGAGATCGCCGAACGCCACCTCGGCGACGGGCTCATCGGGATCGAGCACCTCGCCCGCGATCGGGTGTTCAGCCTGCGCACTCAGCTGCTTCGCAAGGAGGAGCTGGCGCGCGAGCTCGACGCCGACTGGTTCATCCACGTCGACGCCGACGAGCTGCGCCTCGCGCCGCCCGGTCAGGGCACGCTCGCCGAGGCGCTCGAGGCGGTCGACCGCGCCGGCTGCAACGCGGTCAACTTCCGCGAGTTCAGCTTCATCCCGACCTCCGAGTCGCCCGAGCACGACCACCCCGAATTCGAGCGGACGCTGCGCACCTACTATCCGATCCTGCCCGAGTTCCCGCACCGTCTCAACGCCTGGAAGGCGCGCGAGGACGTCGAGCTTGCCTGGAAGGCCGGCCACCGGGTCCGCTTTCCGGGCCTGCGCAGGTACCCGCGCTGCTTCCGCCTCAAGCACTACCTCTTCCTCGGGCGCGAGCACGCGATCGAGAAGTTCGTCGAGCGGGACTTCGACCGCGAGGAGGTCGAGTCGGGTTGGTTCGGCTGGCGCGCGAGCCTGAGCCGCGAGGACATCCGCCTGCCGAGCGAGGTGGAGGTGCGGACGGCGGCGGTGGACGACGAGCTCGACCCCAGCTGGCCGAGCAAGTACCACTACCTCGATCCGCGCTGGACGGGTCTGCGCGCGGGGCGCGGGGCGCCGGCGTGAGGCTGCTCACGGTCGGCTCGCTGCCTCCCGAGTGGGGAGGACCGCTGCGCGGCGGCGTCGCCACCTTCCACGCCGCCCTGCTGGAGGGCATCCTGCGGCGCGGCGGCGAGGTCGAGCCGGTTGGCGTTCTCGCGCCCTCGGCGCCGCACGGGGCCACGCCCCTGCCGATCTTCGCCCGCCCCAATGGAACCGGCACGGCGGAGTTCTACGCGAGCCTGCTGGAACGGCTCCAGCCCGACGTCGTGCTGCTCAATCACGTCGCGCACACGATCGGCGTCACCCACGCGCGCCTGGCCGGCGCCCCGCCGGCGCTTGGCGTCGCCCACTCGTGGCACAACATCACCTTCCGCAGCGGCGAGGAGCGGCACCGGGCGCGGGCGGTCACCGAAGAGGCCCTCGCCGGCCTGGCGGCGCTCGTCTGCCCCTCGCGGCACTGCGCCCGCGAGGGCGCCGATCTGGGCCTCGCCTATCCCGCCGTCGCCGAGACCATCCACTACCCGCTACAGCCTCTATACGAGGAGGCGGAGCTCGACGCGGCGGCCAGCGGCGAGGAGCGCAGCGGCGTGCTCTTCGTCGGCAGCCTGGTGGAGCGCAAGAACCCGTTCGCCCTGCTCGAGGCCGCCGTGGCGCTGCCGGGACTCGAGCTGACGCTGGTCGGCGAGGGAGAGGCCGAGGACGAGCTGCGCGAGTCGATCGGCCGACGCGGCCTGCCGGAGCGGGTGCGCCTCGCGCAGCTGCCCGGGCGCGAGCACCTTCGGCGGCTGCGGGAGCTCTTTCTGCGCTCGCAGGTCCTCTGCCTGCCGAGCCGCAGCGAGTCCTTCGGCATCGTCTTCATCGAGGCTCTGGCCTGCGGCACGCCGGTGGTCGGCTTCGGCCCGACCGTGCGCGAGATCGGCGAGGCGATGGGCATCGAGATCGGCGTGCCGCTGGACGACCCCACGCCCGCCGCGATCGCCGCCGCGATCGAGGCCGCGATCGCGGCCGATTGGGACAGGGCGGCGCTGCGCCGCGCGGCCGTCGCTTCCTTCGGCCTCGATCGCGCGACCGAGCGCTACGTCGACCTGCTCGGCAGCTGCCGGTAGATCGCCCGCCGTCTGCTGCGCCAGTGGGTTGCGCCCCGATCTCGCCTGGCGCTGCCGTCGCCGTGAGCGGCCCAGCGCTCCAGCGCTTCCCTGGCAGACGAGACCCGCACCCCCTCGAACGCCCGCTCGAGCCCCTCGCGTCCCCCGGCGACCTCGGCCGCCAGGCGGAAGAGGCGACCCGGCTTGGAGGAGGTCAGGCCGCTCGCCCTGCGCAGCTCGCCGTGCAGGGCGGGGTCCCGCAGGTCGCCGGGGTCCGGTACGGCGCCCCGCTCGGCGCAGCGCAGGAACTCCGAGATCGAGCGGGCCTGATGCAGCCAGTAGAGGCTGGTGAAGATGCCGGGGCCGGTGACTTCGGCGACGTTCCCGTCGAAGCGCATCTCGATCAGCTCGGTTGCGAGCTCGCGGGCGATGGCTGGCAGCGGGTGCCCGGGCGCGACGAAGCCGAACAGGCCGTTGGGCAGGACCCCACTCGCGGTCTTGAAGAGGCGCCCGGCCTCGACCTCGTCCAGCAGGGGGGCGATGCTTCCCAGGCAGAGGCAATCGGCGTCCGCGCAGATCCCGCCGAGCGCGTGGGCGGCGCAGTAGCGGAAGTAGTCGGCCTGCATCGCCGGTGCCGCGCAGGCGCGGAAGGCGCCCACGGCGCGGTCGTCGCAGCGGTCGCCGATCAGCCGCTCGGCGTCGCCCGCGTCGAAGAGCTTGCGCTGCAGCTCGGGATTCCACTTGCCGAAGGAGTCGAGCAGAGCGGCGATCCTCGCGTCCGGCCTGCCGTCGTGCCAGTACTGGATCAGGACCGTCATCGGCCCTCGCCCACGGGAGCGTGGCCGGCCGCTGGCGCCGCCCAGCGGCGCAGCGCGGCGATCGCCTCTGGGCTGGGGCTGCCGATGTGCAGCGGGCGGACGCGGGGCGGCGCGAGCTCGTGACCGCGCAGGCGGACGTATTCGGCGTGGAACTCGGCATAGCGGGGCTCGGGGCTGTTGGTGCTGACGCCGCCGTGGACCTGGTGGAAGGTCGCCTCGCCGAGCAGCATGATCAGGCGCGAGTCCGGCAGCGAGCAGGCGCGGTCGAAGAGGTCGAGGTTCACCAGGCCGCCGCCGGGCGCGGCGAAGCGCTCGTCGAAGCCGGCCAGCTCACCCCAGAGAGCGGTCGGCATGAAGATCGCGTTGCTCTCGGTCGGGACCCCCAGCCAATCGTCGCCGGCGGAGAGTCCCGGCACCGATACGTCGAAGAGGCGGTAACCGTCGGCGGTCCACTCGACCTCCGCCAGCAGCGCCGCCTCCGCCGCCTCGTCGTAGCCCGCCTGCACCGCCTGCTGCTGGGGCTCGGAGCCGAGGTGGAAGCCGACCGTGCCGATCACCGGGCGCGGATCGGCGCGCGCCGCCAGCAGCGCCTGCTCGAGCAGGCGGGGGGAGGCCAGCCGCGCGCCGTCGACCATCGCGCCGACCAGCGGCGCCCGCGCCGCCGCGATGCCGAGGTTGAGCGCGCGCGCCGGAGAGGGGGGTGCGTCGTCGAGGCGCAGCCAGCGCAGGCGCGCGCCGAACGCCTCGCAGGCCTCGCGGTCGGGCGGCGCCTCCGAGCCGTTGTCGACGACGATCAGCTCGTACTGCGAAGGATCGACGCCGCGCTGCAGCGGCGGCGAGAGCGACTGGATGGTGCGCGTCAGCTGGCGCGGGATGTCGTACGCCGCGATGACCAGCGAGAGCTTCGGCACGGCGGTATACGATACTCGGCAGTTTCCACAGCGAAACTTCAGGATTTGCGTTGCAGCAGGGACCCCCGACCATTCCCGAAGCGCTCGCCGCCACCGTTGGGCGGGGCGCGGGTGAGTACGTCTTCCATCTCGCGGGTGGGGTGGAGCGTCTCTCCACCGCCGAGCTGGCCGAGCGGGCGCAGCGCGGCGCCCGCCGTCTCCTCGCCCGAGATGTCCGTCCCGGAGACCCAGTCGGGGTGCTCGGCCCCAACCGGCCGCAGTGGGTGATCTCGGCGTTCGCGATATGGGCTGCCGGCGCCGTTCTGGTCCCGATCCAGCGAAAGCTGCGCCTGCGCGACCCCGCGGCCTTCGCCGAGCAGCTCTGCATGCTGCTGGAGACGGCCGGCTGCCGCATCGTCCTGGTCGACCCGGAGCTTGCCTCGCTGCTTCCTCCGGGGTTGGCCGTTCCCTGGGATGAGTCGGGGGAGGTGAGCGCAAAGGAGCCGTCCGGGCCCCTCGCGGACGACGCAGCCGTCATCCAGTTCACCTCGGGTAGCACGACCGCGCCGCGCGGAGCCCTGGTTACCCATGCCGCCGTCGCCGCCCAGATGGAGATCCTCGAGGAGACCGTCGCCGACGGTGGGGCGCCGCGCCGCTCGATCAGCTGGGTGCCGTTCTTCCACGACCTCGGCCTCTTCCTCAACGTCCTGCCCACTGCGGTCTGGGGGCTCTCCAGTCACCACCTGCCCACCGAGCGCTTCGCCGCCGAGCCCGATGCCTGGCTGCGGCTGGCGGCGGACACCCGCGCTTCGCTCACGCTTGCGCCCTCGTCGGGGTTCGGCAACGCGCTGCGGGGCCTGAGGCGCCGCGGCGGTCGGGTCGACCTGGGTGCGCTCGAGGTCGCCCGCTTCGCCGCCGAGGGGGTCGATCCCAACGTCGTGCAGCAGCTCGAGCAGGCCGGCCCCAGCCTCGGCCTGCGCGCCGATGCGCTCGGCTCGAGCTACGGCCTGGCGGAGTCGGTCCTGGCGGTGACCCTGTCGAAGCCGGGGACCGGGCTGGCGATCGATCGCATCTCGCTCGACCGGCTGGCGTCCGAGGGGGTGGCGGCGCCGGCCGGGAGCGGGCCGGCGCGGACGATGGTGGGCTGCGGCATCCCGAAGATGGAGGTCCGCATCGCCGGGCCGCGCGGCGACCTGCCGGAGCGCCACGTCGGCGAGATCCTCCTGCGCGGCGAGTCGCTGATGAGCCGCTACGTCGGTGGCGATGCACCGGACCCCTTCGTTGACGGCTGGCTGCGCACCGGCGACATGGGCTACATCGCCGGCGGGCAGCTCTACGTCACCGGGCGGGTCAAGGACATGGTGATCGCCCTCGGACACAACTACTACCCCGAGGACTTCGAGTGGGCGGCCGGCCGGATCGAGGGCGTGCGCCCCGGGCGCTGCGTCGCCTTCAGCGAGCCCGGCACCGACGAGGTCGTGGTCCTGGTCGAGCCAATCGACGGCGCCGACCCCGGCGAGTTGCGCCGCAGGGTGAGGAACGCGGCCGCCGACGCGGTCGGCATCGCCCCCAGGGAGGTCGTCGTCCTGCCAGCCGGCACGGTGGAGAAGACCACCAGCGGCAAGCTGCGCCGGGCGAGCATGCGGGAGGCCTACTCTCGCGGCACCCTTGCGCTGCCGGTCGCGTGATCAAGGACCAAATAGCTGCTATAACTCTCGAAAATCTTCGAGTAAAAGGATCTAAACGTGCGCTTCAGACCGCTCATCGCCATCGCAATAGCCATCGCCGCAGCCTCCCTGCTCGCCGCGTGCGGTGGTGGCGGCGGGAGCGACGAGACGACCAACGCGACCGGTGCAACCGCGAACGCCACGACGAACTCGGGCAGCACCGGCAACGAAGCTCAGGGAGGCGGCAATGTGGGCAACGCCGCCGAAGGTGGGGGCAATGCCGAAACCGGCAAGCAGTCGGCGGCCTCGAAACAGTTCCTCCACGAAGCAGACGAACTCTGCCGCAAGGACGGCAAAGAAATCTTCGCCGATCTCGAAGCCCTGCTGCCGCCGGGCGGGCTCGACAAAACCACGCCAGAAGAAAAAGAGGAATTCGTCACCAGGGTGGTTGTGCCGGGCCTGCAGGCGGAGATCGAGCAGCTCAGTGCCCTCGAACCGCCCCCGCAGGACGCCCAGCATCTCGAAGAAGTGGTCGCCTCGATGCAGACCAACGTCAACCGCGCCGGCGAGGATCCGGCGGCATTCGTCGAAGAAGGCAACCCCTTCATCCAGACGCAGGAACTCGCCGAAGAATACGGCTTCCAGTTCTGCGGCGGCATCGGCGCCAAACCAGGCTCCTGAGCCGCTTGCGCTCCTGGCGCCGAGGAGCGCCCATCTCGTGCTGCTGCGCGCTTGCGCACGCGCAGGCGCGCCATTTTGGCCACGCGTAGATTTGCGCGCGCGCCAATCGCTCACACGTTCTGTGCAGGGGATTTGCGCCGCAGCTGCGCCGCGCTCATCCTTTTTATCTGAATTCTTTGACTATTAGTTCTTCGGACGGCTATGAATCGGCCCGTCCCGCAGAGGCGGGATGGGCGCGCAGGGACGGAGGCTTCTTCAGGCGCGCTCGCAACCTCACACAGAAGGGAAGCAAGCAAGATGAATCGCAAGTTGAAGGCCCTCGGCCTCGCCCTCTTCGCCGCCTTTGCGCTCAGCGCAATGACGGCGTCTGGCGCGTCGGCGGCTGAAGAATTCCATTCCTCAGAAGCGCACACGATCCTTGATGTCACCCAGGACGGCACCGAGGGCAGTATCACAGGTCAGCAGATTTTCGAAACCACAGTGGGGAAACTCAGCTGTACAGGTGTAGAAGCCAGCGTGACACTGACCGCAAAAACACTCAGTGAAATTACAGCAGTGCCCACCTACACAAAATGCAATAAAATCGAAAACGGTGCAGAGGGTCTGGTAACGCACGTCAAATTTACAAGCTGCGACTACCTCTTCACATCCAAAAAATCAGGCACCCACTCACAGGTGCACATCCAATGTTCGACCCCAGGCGATCATATCCATGTGAACGCAACATTCCTTGGCTCAGAAGTGCAATGCGTGACAATCCCGCCGCAGACACCGACAGGCGGCGGCGTCACCTATCACCCGGTGGGGTCAGCACCGAAAAGAACACTCACAATCGAAGCGACAGTGACCGGCATCGAATACACAGAGAAAGGCATTTGCGGGTCTGCAGTCGCCAACAACGGCATATACAACGGCAACGTCCTGGTTCAGGGCACAAACACAAACAATGAAGAGATAGACATCTGGTGGGAATAGCCCGCTAGGACTTGGCGCTTGGCGTTGAGCCAGACGCTAGTAGATGGAGCCGGGAGCGATCCCGGCTCCATCTACCTTATAGTTGGTAAAACCGAAAAGTTCCTTGACAGCCCATCAAGAAGACCTATATAGTGCAGCTTCACGGCCGCATGGGAACGGCCGCGGAGCGGGCATAAAGGGAGCCCGTGATAACTCGCAGGGAGAAGAAGAGAATGAGATCGCAGAGGTGGGATGGCATGGGTCGACACCGGGTCTGCGCGGTTGCGCTGCTGCTAGTTGTCGCGCTGTTCGCACTGATTGCAAGCGGCGCCTCCGCGGCCACCCCCTCGCCGCTGTGGACGCGCTGCGATGGCGACCCTGAAGATCTTGCCTGCAACATCGCCCGCGGCGTCGCGACGGCACCGGCGACCGCACCCAAACCCGGCAGCGTCTACGTTTCGGACCAGGCTAACACCCGAATCATCCAATACAGCGCCTGGGGAGAGTTCGTGCGGGCTTGGGGCTGGGGAGTTGCAGACGGTGCCGACGAATTCCAGATCTGCACCGAAGTGGCGAGCTGTGAGATCGGAATTCCGGGTGCTGGCTCCGGTCAATTCGAAAAAGGCGTCAGTGGCATCGCCGTCGACTCGGCCGGCAACGTCTACGTCCAGGACTACAGCAACCGGCGGGTGCAGAAATTCGACCCCGAAGGCCACTTCCTCCTGATGTTCGGCGGCAAGGTCAACAAGACCAAA
>Ga0164299_10000135_pt1 | contig 14605 bp, 8 predicted proteins | sample Whisoiple_221_MG_FD_109712 | JGI IMG/M metagenome (GOLD analysis project Ga0164299, IMG submission 109712) | Unamended control soil microbial communities from upstate New York, USA - Whitman soil sample_221_MG | ecosystem: Environmental > Terrestrial > Soil > Agricultural land ...
CGAGTTCCTTAGGCCACGGCTGTCGAAAATTGAACTCCCCGCCGAGATCGAGTTCCGCGACAGCCTGCCCAAGACCATGGTGGGCAAGCACTCAAAAAAAGAGCTGCGCGCCGAGCGGGCGGCAAAAATCCGATCAGTCTAGAATCACTCGCCCGGCCGGGGCCGGAGCCAGGGCAGCATCTCTTCGGGCTCTTTCGGTTTGGCCTGCTTTGGCTTTGGTTTCACCACGTGCGGGGCCGACGCTGCGGACGCAGACTCAGCCGCATCGGCCGCGAGCATCTTCGGCTTGGGCTTCGGCTTCGCGGTCGGGGCGGTTTGATCGTCTTCGGCCGACGCGGATTCGACGCTCGCCTCGGTCGCCTGGGGCTCCGGTTTGACCTTTGCCGGTGCCGGATTGGTCATCACCATCATGCTCGATACGTTGTCGCCGGAGAGCGGCAACGGGTCCGGATGACTTGAGGGCGTGGTCACCAGACCGAGGCCCACGGAGTTGTGCTGGGACGTGGCCGGAGGCGCCGACCGCAACTTCGGCGGGGCCACCGAGACTCTTTCCTCGACAGGCGTCTCGACCGTTGGCGTTCCAACCGTATGCGCTTCGGTGGCCGGCTTTGGCAGCGGCGGCTCGGCGACGGGTTCTCGCGCGGCTTCGACGATGGGCACCGCAGGCTTCGGCATGGACTCCGGAGCCGAATCCATTGGCGGCTTCGAAGCCATATCCATGGGCGTCTTCGGAGCCATATCCATGGGCGCCTTCGGAGCCATATCCATGGCCGGAGGTTGCGTTGCCTTGACCTCGATCGGCTTTTGCGCCTCCGGAGGAGCGGGCTCAGCCGGTCCGGCCGGCGCCTTCACCTCGATCTGTCGAGGCTCGCTTGGCACCCCGGCGGGCAGCGTGGATCTGGTCCAGACCTTCTCGCCGCACAGCAGCCAGGCCTTGCAGCCCTTGAGCACGATCTGATTGCGCGATGCGAGCGTTATCTTGACGTCGCTATAAATCTTTCCCTCTTCGGGATTGTAAACGTTGCCCACCCAGGCGTTCGATTCGGTTGGCACCATGTTGGAGAACAGCGGCAGGCCGATGATCGGCCGGTCGCGCATGGACGTAACCTCGTTGCGGGCGTCATGCAGGGGCTTGCCTCGCGAATCGTTCGGCTCCCGGAGCCAGACGATCTTGCTGCAAATGCCCCGGCCGCATTTCTTCACCTCCATCTTCGCCGAGCCATCATCCTTGGCCCAAATGCCGGATGGGTCGGCGGCGGAGGCGTAAGAGGGCACGCCGGCTCCCAGAATCAGTGCGGCCAGGGCTCCAAGGGCCGGGGCGAATGTGCGATGCTTCATACAAGCACCTCCTCCAAAACTGTCGCGCCGACGGCGTCAAAAACGCCGTCAATATTTAACCTTACGCCCCCGGTTCCTAATCGGGCCTTTATAAGGCCATTGTATGGCTCCTGTCTTGTGGTCCATAGCCTCTCATGGGGCTGTCCCGTGCGGTGATGCTTGCGATCCAACCCCTTCCAGGATGGCCGCGACGCCCATGCCCCCTGCCGTGCAGACTGAAATCAAGCCACGCTGGCCGCCCTCAGTATGCAACAGCTTGGCCAGGACCGCCAGGATGCGCGCACCGGTGGCGGCAAAAGGATGGCCGAAGGCGATGCTCGAGCCTTTGGCGTTTAGCTTCGCCCGGTTGATGGACCCGAGCGGCCGATCCCGACCCAACCGGTTGCGACAATACTCCTCTGATTCCCAAGCCTTCAAGGTGGCCAGCACCTGCGCCGCAAAGGCCTCGTGTATCTCATAAAAATCAAAATGTTGCAGGGTCAAACCGTTCTCCTTCAGGAGGTCGCTCACGGCAACTGTCGGGGCCATCAGCAGCCCCTCGCCCGCCACATAGTCGACAGCGGCGGCGCGTCCGAGGGTCAAATGGGCCTGCACCGGAATATCGCGCTTCGCCGCCCACTCCTCTGAGGCAAGCAGCACCGTGGCGGCGCCATCGGTGAGCGGGGTGGAGTTGGCGGCGGTGATGGTGCCCCCTGCCGGGTCGAAGACCGGCTTCAGCTCGGCCATTTTCTGCAAGGAGATGTCCTCGCGGAGGTTGTTGTCGCGAAACACCCCGGCACAAGGGACGACGAGATCGTCCATAAAGCCCTGGTCGTAGGCGGTAGCTGCCTTCTTGTGGCTTTCATAGGCGAGCAGGTCCTGCGCCTCGCGGGTGATTCTCCATTCCTTGGCCATCAGCTCGCAATGCTCGCCCATGCTCAGCCCCGTGCGCGGCTCCGAGGTGGAGGGCGGCTGCGGTGCGAGCTCCGTAGGGGTAAGTCCTTTGAACACCGCGAGCTTCTCGCCAAAGCTTCTCGCCCGCGACAACTGCGCGAGGCGCTGGGCGAAGCTCCGCTTGAACACGATGGGCGCGTCGCTTGTGGTGTCTGAGCCGAGCGCAATGCCGGATTCGATCTGCCCAGTGGCGATCTTGGCGCCGAGCCCGAGCGCGCCTTGCAGGCTCGTGCCACAGGCCTGCATCATGGTGATTGCGGGCGTGGTGGCCGCGAGCGCGCTGCCGATTACCGCTTCGCGTGCGAGGTTCCAATCCTTGGCATGGGTGACGACGGCGCCGCCGACAACCTCGTCGATATGCGCACCATGCAGCGAGAATCGATCAATGAGGCCAGTGAGCGCCGCAGTCAGCATGTCGAGATTGGACAGCTCCGCATAAGCCGTATGCGATCGGCAAAAGGGAATCCTCACCCCGCCGAGCACCGCGACACGCCGCATCCCTTGTTCCCTCATGATGTCTTGCAGACTCCCTTGCCGCTCACGCCGCTGCCTGCGGCGAGGCGCCGCCAGACGCTTGCGCACGGCGATAGTGCAACGGGCCGCCGCGGAAGGGGGCAAAGCCCGTGCCGAAGATCACGCCGGCATCGACATGATCTTCATTAGCTACGATGCGATCGGCAAGGGCGCGCTCGCATTCGTCGAGCATGGGCTTGACTAGCTCGCGGCCGAGTCGATCGAGCTCTACCGCGTCGTAGGTCGTCTCTCCGCGCTTGGGCTTGCCGTTCTCCCAGACGTAGAAGCCCTCGCCGGTCTTCTTACCGAGCTTGCCGGCACTCACGAGGCGGGTCAGGGTGGTCTCCTGCTGGGCGGTGAATAGATTGAGTTCCTGACCGACCTTGTTGGCGATGTCGAGGCCGACCATGTCCATGAGCTCGAGGGGCCCCATGGGCATGCCGAATGTGAGCGCGGCCTGGTCGATTTTGTCCCGGGGTGTCCCTTCCTCCAGCCGCCGCACGGCTTCGCTCATATAGGGCGTCAGCACGCGGTTGACGAGGAACCCCGGGCAGCTCTTCACGATTAGCGGCAGCTTCTTGATGGCGGTGACGAAGGCGGTCGCCTTGCACACCTCTTCGTGCCGCGTCGCCTCGCCGCGCACCACTTCCACCAGAAGAAGCTGCGCAACGGGGTTGAAAAAATGCAGCCCCACGAGCCGGCCGGGATCCTTGAGCGGCTTGGCGATGTCCTCCAGACCGAGCGAGGAGGTGTTGGTGGCGAGCACGGCGCCGGGCTTCATCTGCGCTTCGAGGTCCTGGAACAGCTTTTGCTTGACGTCGAGCTTCTCGACGATCGCCTCGATCACCACGTCTGCGTGCTTGATGTATTTGCCTTTCGGGTCGGCGATGAGACGCGCGACCGCGGCGTCGATCGCCGTCTTGCCGCGAAGCTGCTTCGAGAAAAGCCCCTTGGCGCGGGCGAGCGCATTTTTGAGCTGACCTTCGTCGAGGTCTTGCAAGCTCGCCTGCATGCCGCACACCACGCACCAAGCGGCGATGTCGCCGCCCATGGTGCCGGCGCCAACGACATGCACGAATTTCGGCTTGAAGCCGTTCGTCGGGGCCTCGTCCTTCAGCATCTCGGAGAGCATGAATACGCGACGGAGATTGCGCGAGGCGTCGCTCGCCATCAGCGGTGCGAAGATCTCCGTCTCCGCCACGCGCATGCGGGCCGGATCATCGCCGTACTGCTCGAACAGATCGATCAGCCGGAAGGGCGCAGGGTAGTGGTCCTCGCGCACCTTCTCTGCGGTCTTGGCGCGCATCTGCTTGGCGAGCAGCCCGCGCACCGGCTGCTTCAGCATCATTTGCTTCCACCACGGCGCGCCCTTGGAGCGGCGCTTCTGCAGCACGGCTTTGCGCGCCGCCCAGCGAAGATTGTGATGCGTGGGCACCACCTGATCGATCAGCCCAATAGCCTTTGCAGTGGTCGGGCGCATCATGCGGCCCGTCAGCATGGCGGTCATGGCGTCCATCGGACCGGCAAGCTGAATGGACCGCACCGTGCCGTTCAACCCGGGGAAAATGCCGAGCTTCACTTCAGGGAAGCCGAGCCGCGTGCTCTCCTCGCGGTCGGCGATACGATAGTGGCAGGCAAGCGCAAGCTCGAGCCCACCGCCGAGGCAGAAGCCATGGATTGCGGCAACGACCGGGATCGGCAGCTTCTCGATACAGTGGAGCAGCCCGAGCGTCTCCTTAACCACTTCCTTGACTTGCGGCTCGGTGGCGAAGCGCGAGAATTCGCGGATGTCGGCACCGACAAGGAAGCCAGTGGCCTTGGCGCTCATCAGCACCAGCCCCTTGATCTCGCCGTGGATGGCGGCGGTCTCAGCCCATTTGACGATCTCGCCAAGCTCCTCGGTGAGGCGGCGACCCATCGAGTTCACGCGCTCGCCTTCGCGGTCCATGAGCGCCCAGGCGATAGCCTCGTAATCGACGGAGAGGCGCCAGTCATGCAAAGTTGGAAGCGGCGTCGGCATGATCGTCCTTATTCTGCGGCGATAGAGTCTTTCGGCGGCGCGAATGCGCCGGGCTTTGCGTGCTGAACTGGCTGCTGCTTGCGGGCGAGCTCGGTCGCGTCGAAATGGTCGACCGCGATCACGCTTGCCGTCAGATCGCGCACCTCGGCAAGAGCGCGCGCCTCGTCGGCGCTGATCACGCCTTTGAGCTCGGCTTCGGCGATCCAATCATTGTTGTAGTAGCGGTGCACATCGCCCTTGCGTATGGCGCGTTCCAGCTTCTTGTCGGCCTCCTCGGCGGCGATGACCTTTAACAGTGTGTGCTCGAGCAAGCCGACGCGATCGTTCGGATCGTCGGTGATGAAGATGTCGCGGGTGAGACGGTCGCGGAACTCTCCGGGCTGCAGCGCCCGTCGCACGATCGCCTTGCCATCTTTGTCAGGGGCCGGACGGCGGGCGAAACCGTAGGGGAAGATGAGGGGACGCATCAACACGCCGACGGTAGGAAGTGGGAAATTGTCGAGCGTGCCGGCGAGCGCGTGGTCAAAACGAGAGAGACAATTCTCGGCACAATAGTTAACGAGCTTCAGGTCGGCGCGCGGGCAGCCGTCGTCCTCATAGCGCTTCAAGATGCACGACAAAAGATAAAGCTCGGCGAGAGCGTCGGCCATGCGGCCGGTGATCTTCTGCCTCACCTTTAGTCCGCCACCAAGCAGCGCCACGGTCGCGTCTGCGACCAGTGCGAAGGAGCGTGAGGCGCGGGCAAGTTGCTTCCACCAGCGCCGCGTCGCGCCGGCACTGGGCGGGGCGCCCGCGAATGCGCCAAGCGTCAGATTGTGGAACAGCGCGCCGAAGATGTTCGACGCGGTGAAGGCCACATGACCGTCGAAGGCACGCTCGAAAGCGGGCACGCCAAGATCCTGGTCGGGGTTTTGCAGCGCTTCGATCTCGGTGAAGAGATAGGGATGGCTGCGGAGCGCCCCTTGGGCGAAGGCGATCAGCGTGCGGGTGAGGATATTGGCGCCTTCCACGGTGATGCCCACCGGCACCATCTGATAGGCGCCCTGGATATAGTTCGACGGCCCGTCGCAGATGCCGCGGCCACCGTGAATGTCGAGCGCGTCGTTCACGCTTTGCCGCATGCGGTCGGTCGACACATATTTGAGCAGTGCCGAGATGACGGCGGGCTTCTCGCCGGCCGACACCATGGAGGCGGTGACGGCGCGGGCGGCCTCGAGCCCATAGGCGTTCTCCACCATGCGCGCCAACGGCTCTTCAATCCCTTCCATGTAGCCGATCGGCAGATTGAACTGCTTGCGGATGCGGGCATAGGCAGTGGTGTTGCGGAGCAGAGATTTGGCGGCGGCGGCGCTGGTTGCTGGCAGCGAGATAGAGCGTCCCGCGGCGAGGCAGCTCATCAGCATGCGCCAGCCGTGCCCCGCCCGCTCCTTGCCGCCGATGATCCAGTCGATCGGCACGAACACGTTCGTGCCGAAGGTCGGGCCGTTGGGGAAAGCCGCACCGGCGGGAAGATGCCGCCGCCCGATCTCGACGCCGGGATGATTGGTGGGGATCAGCGCGAGCGTGATGCCAATATCGTCGCCGCGGCCGAGATGATTCTCGGGATCGAACAGGCGGAAGGCGAGGCCGAGCAGCGTGGCGTTCGGTGCAAGCGTGATGTACCGCTTGTCCCAGGTGAGCTTCAGCCCAAGCGTCTCCTTGCCTTCGTGCCAGCCTTTGGCGACGACACCGATGTCGCGCATGGCAGCGGCGTCTGAACCCGAGAACGGTCCCGTTAGTGCAAAGCAGGGAATCTCTTCGCCCCGCGAGAGCCGCGGCAAATAATGCGCCTTCTGGGTCTCGGTGCCGTATTTCTCGATCAGCTCGCCTGGCCCGAGCGAGTTCGGCACCATGACGATGGTGACGCCGTCAGGGCTTCGCGATGAGATCTTGCCAAGCACAAGCGACTGCGCCTGCGCCGAGAAGCCCAAGCCACCATGCTCCTTGGAGATGAGCATGCCGAGGAAGCCTTGATCGCAGACGAAGCGCCAGATGTCCTCCGGCACGTCGTGCAGCTCGTGGCGGATGCGCCAATCGTTGAGCTTGCGGCAGAGATCTTCCGTTGGCCCGTCGAGGAAGGCGCGCTCTTCGGCGTTGAGCGTGATGGGATGGACCCGGCGGAGCCGCGCCCAGTCCGGCCTGCCAGAGAAGAGCTCGGCGTCCCAGCCGACGGTGCCGGCTTCAAGCGCCTCGCGCTCAGTCTCCGAGATGGTGGGCATGGCGCCCTTGAGCGCGCGATAGGCCGGCAGCACGACATAATCGCGCTTGATGCGCGGGAAGGTCAGCGCAAACAGGCCGCTTGCCACGAGCCAGCCGACAAGTGCCCAAAAATTGAACACCGGCGCGTGCACATGGCCAGAGCTCAGCCCCATTTGCAGGCTCAAGGTGAACAGAGCCACGGCAAGCGCCCAGGCCCAAAGAGGCGCACGGTTCATGGCAAGCGCGAACAGCGCCGCAAGGGACAAAAACGCAAAGATGAGCTCAGCCATGGGGACTCTCCGACCGACCCTTCGCCCCTGCCTGCCCACCGCCAGACGGCGTCAAAGCCATTGTTCTTGTGACGGACGTCGATTCGGTCCGTTCGGCTTTGCGCCTTCTATGGTCCGCCTCTGGCATCGACTCAAGCCCTTTTCTAACTTTGCTAGACGCGTCAGCGAGGCAAGTCGGAGCAGCGCCAAATTGGCCAAGGCCCTCTTCGCAGGAGAAGTCATACCAGCAGATTAACAGCAAGGACCTTATGATGGCCTTGCGCGCATTCGCCGCTTCTCGCCCCCACATTGGATAGGCACGACGCTCAAGGAGCTTGATCATGCGTTACCGAACAAGGCTGGTGCTGCTCGTGACCGGGCTGCTCGCTAGCGCGGTCATTATCATCTCGGCGCTGCTCGCATGGAACACGCGCAACGCGCTGCTCGCCTCGGCCGAGGACTCCGGCAAAATGGTGGCCAATCTCCTTGCCCGCAGCGCAGGCCTCGCCAACGAAATTCCAAGCGAGGTGGAAGAGATGCTCGGCGCCCAGATGGTGGCGGAGGCGCGCATCGTCGCCCATTTCGTCGATGCCGCGGAGAAGGCTGGCTTCACGCCCGACGAGATCAATCGGCGCTTGCGCCAGATCGCCGACACCACGGTGCTCGATGAGTTTTGGATCACCGATGAGAAGGGGCACGCCTATCTCCGCAACATCGACGTCGATTTCACCTTTAGCCCCTCACCGCTCGAGCAGCCGCAGGCACACGTGTTCTGGCCGCTGCTCACCGGCAAGAAGGATGAGGTCATCCAGGAGGCCCGCCAGCGGGAGATCGACGATCAGCATTTCAAATATGCCGGCGTGTCCGGCGTCGACAAGTCGCGCATCGTCGAGGTCGGGTTCAATGCGAAGTACCTTGCCGACTTGAAGGCGCGCGTCGGCCTTGGGCGTGCGGTGCAGGCGCTGCTCGCGAGCGGCGACATCGATGCGATCTGGGTGTTCGACACCAAGCTCGGGCAGCTCGCGGGCCCCGAAGTCATGGCGCCGGCTTCCGCGCGATTTCCAAGCGAAGGCGAGATGGCCTCGATCAAGGAGGCGCTGCACGATCACCAGACCCGCTCGGTGCTGCTGTCGAATGCCCTTAGCGTCATAGCGCCGATCAAGACCGAGGAGAAGGGCATCATCGGCGCGGCGCTCGTCCGCATCCCGACCTACCGCATGTGGGAAGCGGTGTGGAATCAGATCGGCATCGCGGCGCTCATTGCCCTTGCCGTGCTCGGCGCAGGCATTGCCCTCATTTTCCTGACCGCCAAGCGCCAGGTCGCGCCGATCGAGCGGCTTACCGCAGCGGCGACGGCTATCGAGGAGCGAAGGTTCAATCCGAAATCGCTGGAGTCGGTCGGATCGCGGCCTGACGAGATCGGCAGGCTTGCACGTGTGTTCTCAGGCATGGGCCAGACGGTTCTCGCCCGCGAAGAGAAGCTCGACACTCTTGTGCAGGAGCGCACGAAAGCGCTCGCCGAACGCACCGAGCAGCTCGAGACATTGTCGACCAAACTCTCCAAATATCTGTCGCCGCAGGTCTATGCCTCAATATTCCAGGGCACTCAGCCGGTCGGGATCGCGTCGAACCGCAAGAAGCTCACGATCTTTTTCTCCGATCTCGTCGGCTTCACCGAGACGACCGAGACTCTCGAATCCGAGGAGCTGACCTCCATTCTCAACCGCTATCTCAACGAGATGGCGGGCATCGCGCTCAAATATGGCGCCACCCTCGACAAATATGTCGGCGATGCGATCCTCGCCTTCTTCGGCGATCCCGAAACGAGAGGCGTGGCCGAGGACGCCAATGCTTGCGTGGCCATGGCGCTCGAGATGCAAGCCCGCATCGTCGAGCTCGAGGCCGAGTGGCACGAGCAGGGCCACGAGCGTCCCTTCCGCGCGCGCATGGGCATCAACACCGGCTTTTGCACTGTGGGAAATTTCGGCAGCCAGGACCGCATGGACTACACCATCATCGGGGCTGCGGTGAACCTCGCCTCGCGCCTCGAGGGCGCCGCCCTGCCAGGCACGATCCTGATCGCGGACGAAACCTGGGCGCTGGTGAAGGGCACTGTTCTGACCAAGCAGACTCCGCCCTTCAAGGTCAAAGGCATCGCCCAGCCGATTCAGGCCTACGAGGTGTTGGGACTGACCGGGGCGCCAACCGCCAAGATTATTCGCCGTAACGCCGACGGGCTTCGCGTCACCATCGATCTTGGCCGCAGCGACCGCGACGATGCGGTGCGCGTCCTCAAGGAGCTGATCGGCGAGATCGATCGCGACGCCCTCAACGCGGGCTAGGCGCTCGCAGTTCTTTCACGACGACGCCCGAGCCAGCGATCAACGGCGATGAGCAACAGGCCGAGTCCGGCGAAGACCAGAATCAGCACCGCCATGTTGGCGAGCACCTTGCCGTAGCCGAGTTTGCTCACATCGATGAAGGGATAGGGATAGAAGCCGGTGATGGCGCCGTGCATCAGCGAATAGACGGCGTAGGCGAGCGGAAAGAGGAGCCAGATGAATGCCGATTTGTATTTCAGCGTTCCCTTCGGCACGAACAGGACCCAATCGATGAGGTAGAGCGCCGGTGCCACGATGTGCTCGATGGTGTCGGCCACGAGCTCCCAGCCTTGCGGGTTCCACAGCTTGGCAAGCACGAAGCGATAGATCACCGCGACGATGATTATGTAGGCGAGGATCGCCGTGCGCACCGAAGGGCGTGTGAAGAAGCGCCCTAGGCTCGTGTCCGGCGCAAGCCAGGGCAAGGTCATGGCGAGCGCGACAAGCACGTTGGAAAGATCGGTGAAGTAGCTCGAGAAGCGAATGGCCGCCGTGACGAGATCGCCGTCGGTCTTGTAGCGGACGATGAGGGTGTATTGCAGGACGATGGCAAACCAGCCGAGCGCGGCCGCGCCCATCCGACCGAGTCGCTGCAAAATCCCTGCCCCCATTCCGTGATTCATATCATGCGGTTCCGGCCCGACGCTTATGTGGGTTCTTCTCACGTCGCGAGTGGAAAGGCGAGACCGAGATCGCCGCAGATCACCTTTGCCGCGTTGCGCCCAGGCGCCATGGTGACACCGGAGCCTGGATGACTACCGGCGCCGCAGAGATAGAGGTTGGAGATTGGTGAGCGGTAGGAGCCGAACTCAGGGATCGGCCGCATGGCGCCGATCTGATAGGGCAGGAAGGCGCCATGCTGATGGGTGCCGTGCACGGCGCTGATGATGCGGCGCTCGTAATCGAGCGGCGACTGTACCGACCGCGCGATGATGCGATCGCGCAAACCCGGCAGGAACTCGTCCGACACCATATCGATCAGGTTGTCGGCGTAGGCATCCTTGATGTCGTCCCAGTGGGTGCCGCGAATGCGCCCGCTTGCATCGCCGGTGACGCGATATGGGACGAAATGAATGACGAACTTCATCAGGCCTTTTCCCGCCGGAGTCCGACTTGGATCGAGCCCTGCCTCGTTGATGGCCCCGATCATCGGGCGCTTGGGTAGGAGGCCGGCGCGGGCTTCCGCGAAGGTCTCGGCGAGATCGTCGAGGGATGGGCCACCGATATGGACGTATCCTGCCTGGTCTGCATCCGGTCCCGCGCGGTAGGGCACCGGGCGGTCGAGCGCGAGATAGATGCCGAAGAAGGACTGGCCCCAATCGTAGCGCTTGATCTTGCCGACCACGCTGTCGCCCAGTTGCGCCTCGCCAAGGAGATCGAGCGCGAGATGGCGCGGATCGACATTTGCGGCGAGCACGCCTTCCAGCGCAATGACCTCTCCATTTTCGAGGCAGAGTGAAGTCGCCCTCCCTTTCTCCACGGCGACGCTCTTCACGCTGGCGCTTACGCGTATCTCGCCGCCATGGGCGGCAAGTTCCGCAGCGAGCGCGCGAGGCACATTGTGCATGCCGCCCTTGACGATGCTCACGCCAACGTCCTGGACGGCAGCGGCAAACAGCCAGGCGAAGTTCGCGCCGAGCGCATCGTCGGGGGCAAGCGCGCCATGCAGCCCGCAAGAGACAAAGAAATATCGCATCTCCGGCGACTGAAAGGTCTCATCCACCCAGGACCGCACGCTCTGGAACTGGAAGCGATAGCTATCGACAGCATCCTTGCCGGCAAACTCCTTGGCCAGAGGCGGTGGCGTTGAGGTGAGGCCGGCGACAATCTCAGGCTTTGCGACAAGGTAGCGCCGATAGAGCGCGCGCCACGCATCGGCATCGGCCCGCGAGAACGTCGCGATGCTGCGCGCCGTCTTTTCGACATCGCGGCCAATGGTGAACGCGCGGCCGTCGGGGAAGACCTGCGCCCAATTGGGATCAGGCGTGATCAATTCGAGGCCGTGCCGCGCGAGCCCAAGCTCGTCCGGCGCCGGCGTCAGCTTGGCAACGAGATAGCCGCTCGCATGCACGTCAGAGAGAAAGCCAGGCGCGGTCAGCTCCTCTGAGATGGTCATGCCGCCATAGGTCTCGTAGCGCTCGAGCACCAGGACCTTGAGCCCGGCGCGCGCGAGATAGCAGGCGCAGGTGAGTCCGTTATGCCCGGCGCCGACGACAATGGCTTGGTAGGCGCCGGACATTCCGCTCTCTTAACGCCCCGCGCGAGGTAACTGACTTGGGGACTTAAGACCCGCTTGGCTGCGATTTCGCAGTGAATACCGCGCCGTCGGTGTCAACGATGGCGACGTCAAGTTCGTTGTCGCCGCCACGGCCGAAGGTGAAGCGGAAATTGGGGTTGGTGGAGATCGAGAAGGTGCTTTCCATGCGGAACACGAGATCGTTGCCGCGCTTCACCGTCATCTCCTTGACGAAGCGGGCCGGTATAATGCCGCCCGTGCCGATGTCGAGCTGCATGCCGTTGGAGTTCGGGTGCTTGAGCATTACCTGACCTTCGAACAGCGGCGCAGTGGATAGCGCCGGCGGGAAGGTCTTCACCAGCATCTTACCGAGATCGACATTCTCCGTGTCGGGGTCCTTGGCCTGCATCGCCGCGCAACCCCCCGCGGCCTGCACGAATTTCGTCGCCATGTGCAGCGTGCCGTCCTCGGTCTCGAGGATCGCGCGCACATGGGAGAAATCGTCGACGCGGACGCGGGTCGAGATCGACCGCTCGCCGCCAGAGCCGGCCGCGGGGCCAAAGCTGAACTTCGCCACCATCGGGTTCGGATTCTTGTCGATGATCAGGGTCAGCGATTTGATGTTGTCCTTAACCTCTGGCGGCACGCGCATGGTGATGGGGACAAGAGATGCATCCTCGGCGGTGACCGGCGCATCGAGAACGATCTTGCCGTCTTCCACCTGGATCGTGCGATCGCCGAACGTCGCCTGCTTCAGCGCCGGCCAAACGTCCTCCTCGGCACTGAGAGGCGAGGACAGCATCAGAAGCGACGCGGCAAGCGCAAGGGCGCCGCTCGCGGGATGCAAATTGCGGGGCATGGTTTTCTCCTCGCTGTTCTCTTCGCCCTTATAGCATTGCCACGAAAGTTCTAAGGCGACCGTGACAATGCTGGCGTGATAAGGCCGCGGGAGAGGTTGTCCACAGGATGCTTCGAGCAAGCAAGACTCCCGTTTTGGTGCGGCCGCTTTGCATCAGCCCCTATTCGAGAAAGTGTTGAATTTCAATATTTAATACCTTCGTTCTCCATGAAAGGTTCAACTTCGGCGCTTGCCCTTTTTTGTAAATCGTAGTGGCAGTTGTGCTTCTCCCGGACTAACCTCCGTGGAGTTCGGGGGAAACGCACATGCACGGACGATCCTCCATCGCCGTCATTGCTGCTGGTGGTCTTGCCCTGGCGTTTGCGGAGCTTGTTCCGGTCGCGGTCGCCGCCGAGAACGTGGCGACCGCAGAGCGGCCAGCCATGTCGACTGGCGCGGCCAATGCCCAGCCGAGCGCACCCGCGCCCTCTCCCAATGCACCCGCGCGACCGCCAAGCACGCCCAACGCGTCAGCGCCACCACCGCCGAGCGCCACCGTCGCGCCGGTGCCTGCTGCCGACCCGGTCATCGCCGACATCCGCCGCAAGCTTGGCGACGCTTCCTTGCGCAGAGGTGCCGATGCGAAAGACCTCGCCGCGCTCGAAGCGTTCTACGCCGAGCGAAGTGGTCCTCCGGTGTGGATCACACCCATGGGATTCTCGGCCAAGGCGCAAACCGCCATCAACGAGATCGGTGAGGCCGACGATTGGGGACTATCCGCAGCGGCCTTCGAGCTGCCTCCGGCTGGTGATCTGCCCAAGACGGCGGACGCGCAGGCCGTCGCCGAGATCAAGCTCCAGCTTGCCGTTTTGAAATATGCGCGCTTTGCCCGCGGCGGCCGTGTCGACCCCTCAACTCTCAGCGAGCTCATCGATCAGGATCCTCCGCTGCTCGACCCGAAGATCGTGCTGACCGAGATTGCCGCCGCGCCGGCGCCAGATGCTTACCTCCAATCGCTCCACCCGAAGCATGAGCAGTTCCAGCGTCTGCACCAGGCGCTGCTCAAGGCGCGCGGTGTCGGCGACGATGAGACAGCGAAAAAGCCTCGCAACGAGCAAGACATCCAGCGCATCCTCATCAACATGGAGCGCTGGCGCTGGATGCCGGCCGATCTCGGCACGGTCTACGTACAGGATAATGTTCCGGAGTTCATGTTGTACGTGGTCAAGAACGGCAAGACGATCCACTCCGACAAGATCGTCGTCGGGCAGCGCAATTATGCCACGCCGATCTTCTCCGCCGACATGCAGACCATCGTGTTCAATCCGGAATGGACGGTGCCTCCGACCATCGTAAGAGAGAACCTGCTGCCGAATCTGCGCAGCGGCGGCTGGTTCGGCGGCGGCGCCTCGATCCTCTCGGAGCATGGCCTGCAAGTGAAATATAACGGTCGAACGGTCGATCCCGGCAGCATCAACTGGAGCAGCGTGAACATGGCCAATATCGCCTTCACGCAGGCGCCGGGCCCGACCAATGTCCTCGGCAAGCTCAAATTCGTCTATCCGAACAAGCACACCGTCTACATGCACGACACCATCAAGAAGAATTTGTTCAATCAACAAGTGCGGGCCATCGGCCATAACTGCATCCGCATGGAGAGGCCCAGCAAGTTCGCGGAGATTCTGCTCACCGAAGACAAGGGCTGGGACGCGAAGAAGATCCAAGACCTCCTCGACAGGGGCTACAACACCGCCGTGAATCTGGATCATCCGGTCCCGGTGCACACGACCTATTTCACCGCCGCGGTCGACGACCAGGGCAAGGTTACGAGCTTCGCCG
>Ga0164299_10000138_pt1 | contig 14491 bp, 12 predicted proteins | sample Whisoiple_221_MG_FD_109712 | JGI IMG/M metagenome (GOLD analysis project Ga0164299, IMG submission 109712) | Unamended control soil microbial communities from upstate New York, USA - Whitman soil sample_221_MG | ecosystem: Environmental > Terrestrial > Soil > Agricultural land ...
GATTGCCGCAACGCTGACGCGCATCGGCCAATCTGCGGAGGAGGCCGGTTTTGCCAGTCTGTGGGTAATGGATCATTTTTTTCAAATCGAGATGATCGGCAAACCCGATGAGCCGATGCTCGAAGGGTATAGCGCGCTCAATTTTTTGGCGAGCGTAACTCGACGCATCCGTCTCGGCACTCTCGTTACCGGCGTAATCTACCGCTACCCTGGTATTCTCATCAAAACCGTGACGACCCTCGATGTCCTCTCGGGCGGCCGCGCCTATTTCGGCATTGGTGCCGGCTGGTACGAACATGAAGCAAAAGCGCTCGGTGTTCCCTTCCCGCCGTTAAAAGATCGTTTCGAGCGGCTCGAGGAAACTGTTCAGATCGCGCTCCAGATGTGGTCGGGCAAGAGCGAACCTTATGACGGCAAACACTATCGATTGGCCCAAACACTGAACGTGCCGCAGCCGATTCGCCAGCCTCACCCGCCAATCATGATCGGCGGTGCCGGCGAAAAACGCACTCTCGCTCTGGTCGCCAAATATGCGGATGCGTGCAATCTCTATGCGTTCGAAAACACGGATCTGCTGCGCGCCAAGCTCGATGTCCTGCGCCGTCATTGCGATGCCATCGGGCGGCCCTTCCAAGAGATCGAGCGCACAGCGATCGGCACCATTGATCTGCGCCCCGGCCATGTTAGCGCGCGTGAGGCCATCGAGTATTGCCGTCGCGTCAGTGACGCCGGCATTCAACACTTCATCGTAGGTTTGCCAGGAGACTACGAAATTAAGCCGATCGAAATAATGCGCAGAGAAATTATTCCCGCAGTCGGAGAACTGTAGGCATCGTCTGACGCCAACGACTATGTTTGACGCGGACTCATTTCCTTAATGAGGCAATGCGAAATTAAGTCCTCCTCTCTGACAAATAAAAACTTTACCTGCCGTTGTCCTTTCGTTAGATCAAGCTAAAATCACTTCATGAAACGGTCCGGAGTCGCAGATCTTCCCCTTCACGGCGGCCGGGTGCCGCAATGGCTGGCGGAACGCATGACGCAGCTCGGCACCGCGATCGCAGAGGCGATCGTCCGCGACTACGGCACCTCGATGTTTCTTTCCCGGCTGAGCGATCCTTTTTGGTTTCAAGCGTTGGGCTCAGTAATGGGAATGGATTGGCATTCTTCAGGGATCACGACTTCGGTCATGGGCGCTCTCAAACGCGGACTCGCTCCGCGAGCGGCCGAGCTCGGGTTGTATGTTTGCGGCGGCCGCGGTCGATTTTCACGCAACACGCCGCAGGAATTGCGCGCGATCGCCGACCGGCGCGGCTTGGATGGCGAAGCTCTGGTGCGTAGCAGCCGGCTCACCGCTCGGATCGACAACAATGCCATCGCGGACGGATTTCAGATCTACCTCCACAGTTTCATTGTCACCGCCAATGGCGAATGGGCGGTCGTTCAGCAGGGCTTGAATGATGACAGCGGCATGGCGCGCCGCTACCACTGGCATTCAGCCAGCGTTCGCGACTTTGTCGCCGCGCCGCACAGCGCGATTGTCGGCGAGGATCAAGGCACGATCATGAACCTCGTCGACGCGCAAGCCAAGCCTGCGCAAGACGCGCTGCTGAAAATCACCCGCGAGAAACCCGAGACTACTTTGAAGGATGCGCGCTATTTGCAATTGCCGGCGCGCCACGAAGTCCGCGCTGTGGATATCGATCTCAAGCGCTTAGGCGCTGTGCTTGCGCTTGCCTACGACCGCGAGCTTCACGATTTTGCCGAGCTTTTGCTCCTAGAAAAGCTCGGTCCGCGCACGCTTCAATCCCTCGCGTTGATCGCCGAAGTCGTTCATGGCGCGCCAAGCCGTTTCGCTGATCCCGCGCGTTTTTCTTTCGCCCATGGCGGCAAAGACCGCCATCCGTTTCCGGTTCCTCTGAAAACCTACGATGAGTCCCTCAACTGGCTGCGAGTTTCCCTCGATCGAGCAAAACTCGGTGACCGGGAGAAGCTCGACGGCTTTCGCCGTCTAAATCAATTCGTTGCTGCCATCGAGACCGAACTCGAACCCCAGGCCGATTTCGAGGCCGTGATTCGCCATGAACAAGCGATTTCTCCGTCCCTTGACGGCCGCTCCGTTTTTGATCGCCGCTCCAAACAGCGGTCGCTTTTTTGATTACGCTCCGCGTCTCCGCGAACCGAACGGGATTTCGCTCAGCGGCTTTCAAATTAAATCCCCCTAAATCCCCCTTTTACAAAGGGGGGATTGCCTTTATCCCCTCTTTTCCAAAGAGGGGATAAGGGAGATTTTTGCGCCGTTGCTGAGATTTTACTTTCGGTTTTCGCGAACAGCACCACAGCAATAATCTCGTCGCCGCAACTCTCGCTCATATGTTAACTTACTCAGGCTGATGCAAAACTCCGATCTCCCCATTTTCGATATCGAGCAGTCACTCCTCGAAACTTTGCGCACGCACAAACTTCTCGTGCTGAGCGCGCCGACCGGCTCCGGCAAATCGACGCAAGTGCCACAGATGCTGCTCGACGGCGGGCTTCTCCGCGACGGGCAGGTGACGATATTACAACCGCGACGGCTGCCCACGCGCATGCTAGCAAGCTGGGTGGCGCACGCTCGCAACGTCAAGCTCGGCGGCGAAGTCGGTTATCAAATGCGCTTCGATAGCGTCGCGTCCAACGAAACTCGCATCTGCTACATGACCGAAGGAGTGCTCCTGCGCCGGATGCTCGCCGATCCGGAGTTGCACGGAATCAGTGCGATCATCTTCGATGAATTTCACGAGCGCCATCTCTACGGCGACATCACGCTGGCGCGCGCCCTCGAAATTCAGCAGGGCTCGCGGCCCGATCTTATTATCGTCGTCATGTCAGCGACCTTGGATATTGCCGCCGTGGAGCATTATCTCCAACCCTGCGCTAAATTATCGTCGCAAGGGCGCGCCCATACCGTTAGCATCGAATACCTTTCCACGCCCGCCGCCGAAACGCCCGTCTGGAGTCTGGCCGTCAAAGAGCTCCGCCGCGTACTCCCGAAACATCCCGAAGGCGACGTTCTCATCTTTATGCCTGGAACATACGAGATCGCCCGCACGGTGCGCGAAGCTTCCGAAACTCTCGGCTCGGAATTCGCCGTGTTTCCGCTCCACGGCGAGCTCACGGCCAAGGATCAGGACGCTGCAGTCGCGCGCTACGACCGGCGCAAAATTGTCGTCGCCACCAACGTCGCCGAGACTTCGCTCACCATCGATGGCGTGCGTCTAGTGATCGACAGCGGTCTTGCGCGAATTCCCCGTTATGATCCGTACCGCGGCATCAATACTTTGCTGATCGAAAAAATCAGCCGCGCCGCCGCCGATCAGCGGGCCGGACGGGCCGGACGCACCGCACCCGGATACTGTCTGCGCCTTTGGACCGCGCACGAGCACCATGCGCGCGCCGCCCACGAAATCCCCGAAGTGAAACGTCTCGACCTGACGGAAGTCGTCCTCACATTAAAGGCGAGCGGCGTCAGCGATATTAGGAAATTTCACTGGCTCGAGAAACCTGACCCTCATGGGGTTGAACGCGCCGAAACGCTGCTGACGGATCTCGGCGCAGTCGAGCCCAAAAGCGGTGCGATCACGACTACGGGCCGGCGCATGCTGCAGTTTACCGTGCATCCACGCTACGCGCGCATGTTGCTCGCGGCTCAGGAATATGGCTGCGTCCACGCTGTGGCTTTGATCGCGGCGCTGACTCAAGGACGTGACTTGCTGCGCCGAGACAAGCAACAACAGGATGCGCGTGAAGCACTGATCGGTACTGAAACGCAGTCGGATTTTTTCGTTCTGATGCGCGTGTGGGAGGAAGCAGAGCGCTGCGGTTACAATCTTGACCGGTGCCACCGCCTCGGCGTCAACGCTCAAGCAGCGCGTCAAGTGCAATCCGTGTTCGAGCAGTTTTTGCACATTGCCCGGGAAGAAGGTTTGGATGTGCGCGACAAGCCGCTGGCGCGCGACGCGGTGCAGCGTTGTGTGCTCGTCGGCTTTTCCGATCACCTCGCGCGACGGTTGAACGGCTCGCCTCGTTGCGAGTTGGTGCATCACCGGCGCGGCTCACTGGCCAGGGACAGCGTCGTCGACGCGACTCTTTTCGTCGCGTCCGAAATTCGCGAAGTGGAAAGCGCAAGGGGCAGGGAACGCAATCTGAACGTTGTGCTCAATCTCGCAACCGCCGTCAAGCAAGAATGGCTGCGCGAGCTCTTCCCAGCCGAATTCCGCGAAGTCCAGGTCATGAGCTTCGATTCGGCATTGAAGCGTGTCGTCGCTCGCGCAGAGATCCGTTTTCGCGATCTGGTTCTAGAAGAGAAGCTTTCCCAGGATATTCCATCCGACCAAGCGGCGAAGATCCTGGCTGACGAAGTCGTCGCGGGCCGGTTGAAACTCGACAACTGGACCGACGCCGTCGAGCAATGGATTCTCCGCGTTAACCGACTGCGCGAATGGATGCCTGATCTCGAACTGCCGCTGATCACTGACGAGGATCGCGCCAGCATTATCGAGCATATTTGCCATGGCACGGCGAGCTATAGCGAGATCAAAAATCGCGCGGTTCTGCCGGTGGTCAAGTCATGGTTGTCCCAGCAGCAGCAAAAATGGGTCGATGAATATGCGCCCGAACGTATCCAACTCCCGAATGGAAGAATGGTAAAGGTCGCGTATACTGCTGACGCGCCGCCGCTCATCGCGGCGCGCATCCAGGATTTATACGGCGTCAAAGAAGGCCTGTGGATCGCGCAGCGACGAGTTCCGGTGCGGATTCAGGTGCTCGCGCCAAGCAACCGCCCGGTTCAGGTCACCGATAATTTGTCGCTCTTCTGGCGTGAAACCTATCCCAAGCTGAAAACGCAATTGCAGCGCCGTTATCCGAAGCACGAATGGCGCTGATCGATATAAGTCTCGCAATCACTCAGGTGTTTCCGAATAGTGAAGTAAACAGCCACGCTTCCCGGCAGACATCATCGAGGCGTCAAAAAACCGCAAACCAAAAAAGTTTGTCATTTCGACCAATGGGAAATCTTTTTATCCGGAAGAGCCGATGTAGATCACGAAGGACAGTTTGTCAAAAATTCAATCAATAAATTAGTAGTCTTGAGTAGTCTCAAAAATTATTTGCACCTGTTTACTTGCTCGGTTTACCCAAAATCTCGCTAAACAACTTGTCCGCCGGCCGGCGATCGGCGTTGCTGTCATCGTCAGCATCGAAGTAGTCAACGCCCTCTTTGCGCTGAATTTCCTCGGGAAGATTGTTTTTCGGAATGTCGCTGCGTAACGAGTTCGAGCCGGTGCGCGGCCGCCCCTTGCGCCCTTTCTGAACTTCCGCTTGTCCTTCGCGCGACAGCAGCCAGTTGACGAACACCTTGGTGGCATTCGGATGCGGCGCGTTTTGTAGCAAGCTCAGGGTTCCGCCCGAAGAGCTCAAGGTGCCGCCTTCTTTGAGATTCAGAATCTGACCGACCGGCAGACCGTGCTCCATCGCCTTGTCCATCTCATCGGAGACGCACGGAATACACAGTGAAAACTTTCCTGTCGCGAGCCAGTCGACGGGCTGACGATAATCTCTTGTCATCGACACTTCCATCTCGCCGTAGAGCTTTTTGATAAATTCGGGCCCGAGCTTCGCGTGGTAATAGAAGAACAACACGGGATTATCCATGCCGCGCAGGCGAGGATCGACGGCGACAATGTTGCCTTTCCATTTCGGCTGCACCAGATCCCAGTACGAAGTGAACTCGCGGGGGTTGACGAGTTTCGAATTGTAATTAATTTCGACTCCGCCAGCATTACCGACATAAACAAAAATATATTTGTTTTCCGGATCGACGTACTTGTGCGTACCGCGCCACCACTTGCTCTCGTCGACGACCTCAGGCAGCAGCAGAAGCGGCTTGATCGGATCGAGGAGCTTGCCCACATAAAGCGTGCTGAATGCAGTCCCCTTCCCACCAGCGAAAAGGTCGGCGATGTGCTTTTCCGCGCGCCGCTCCGCCACGAGACGCGGGCCGAGATCATTGCCGCGTCCCCGGAGCTGGCTGACTTTGATTTTCGGGTAAACCCGCTCGAAAGCATGGACCGCCTCCTCAGTGAGCGGTCCATTTTCGAAGATGTAAAGACTGACGATACCTTCCTTCTCGGCCGCCGCAACCGTTTTGTCCCACTCGGTGCGCCAGTCCGCCTTCGCAGCCGCAGCGGAGCTCGCAGTCTGATAGCAAAGGACTAAAAACAACAATGCCGATATTTTTGCAGTGATCATTTTCGCGGTTCAACTTTGCCCACTCTAAAAGCGGTGGCGCATAAGTGTCAACCTGTTTGCACTGGTTCTGCGACTCGCTGAAGCCACCGGGCTGTTTGGTTCGCATCAATGGAGACGTCACCGAGGTATGTGTTCAGCAGCTCTTTATTACTTCGCTGCCAGGTTGATTTCGCATCGCTTCCTTTTCAGACTGATCGAGTGGGGCCCGATTATTCTCGATGAGGTGTCCGATGAAGCTTTTTTTCAATCCGCAGAGCCGTGCCGTCATCGCCAAATGGATGCTCGATGAGTGCGGCGTGCCATACGAAATCGTGCCGATCGACTTTACCAAGCGCGAGCACAAGACACCGGAGTTTCTGAAGATCAATCCGGCCGGCAAGCTCCCCGCCTTGCTCGACGGTGATGTGAAGGTATTCGAAAGCGCGGCAATCTGTTTGTACCTTGCGGATAAATTTCCCGAAGCGAATCTCGCGCCCAAAATTACCGCGCCCGAACGAGGGCGTTATCTTTCGTTGATGGTTTACTCGAGCTCACAGCTCGAACCGGCGATGGGGGACGCATTGTTGAACGTTCAGACGTTGCCGCAGCGCGGCTGGAGCGAATTCGAAGTCGTGAAAGACGTGATCGAAGGTGAGCTCGGTGACGGACCGTATCTGTTCCGCGATTGGTTCACGGCTGCCGATGTGATGATCGGTTCGATGTTCATCTGGCAGCGGATCTGGGGCAAGCCGTCCGGCCGGCCCAAGCTGGAAGCCTATGTCGATCGACTTCTCGCCCGGCCGAAGGCAATGAAGCTCGGCAAGGGATCGTGAGATAGAACACTTCGTGATTGCCCATCGCCTCAAAGTCGGGGGAACACTCTCATACGATTTCCCTGACTGCGGGTCTGTCCGCGTCTGTCCTGAGAAGGCTTCCTGGTTCGTCGTATTGTTGAAGGTAGCGTCAGGAAAGGAGTTCGACATGAAGATCAAGCTTTACGAGTTCGGCCCGACCCGTTCGATTCGCGTCCGCTGGACGCTTCAGGAACTAGGCCTGGCGTTCGAGTCCGTGCGCATCAACCTGCTGGCAGGCGAGCACCGCCGTCCCGAATTCCTTAAAATCAACCCCGCCGGAAAGATTCCCGTGCTTGTCGACGACGCTGTGGTGCTCACGGAGTCCGTGGCGATCGTGCTTTACCTCTCGGAAAAATATGCCGACAAGCGCCTGGTGCCAAGCACCGTCGAAGCGCGCGCGCAGGTCAATCGCTGGCTCTTGTTCGCGGCAACCGAGTTGGAGCAGCCGCTCTGGCGCATTTCGCGTCATACGACGCTCTATCCGGAAGAGGAGCGCCTGTCCAAAGAAGTATTGCTCGCCGGTAGGGATTTCAAAGAAATGGCGGCCGTGCTGGAAAAGCATATGCAAGGACGCCAGTTCGTTGCGGGAGATACGTGACCATCGCCGATTTTGTGATGGCTTACACCCTCGACTGGGGCAACGAGGCTAAATTGCTCGGCGATTGCCCGCATCTCGTGGCGTACATGGAGCGGATGTATGCGCGTCCGCATGCGCCGCCGCACATCGCTCAAGCCTTCGCGGCAATTTCATCGGAAGACAATTCCACTGCCCGCGGTGCATAACTACCGAAACCGCACGGCAATTACTCCTCAGCACGTAGCCATGCCCCTTCGGTAAAAACTATGCTCCGAGAAGAGACATTATGGAATCCACGCGTCGAATCGTGACGTTCAACTGGATGACGGCAAACGGATATTTCGCCGCAGCCGACGGCAATTTGGATGGGTCGTGCCCGACGCGGAGCAGGCGAAAGCGGCAGTAGATAATATTCCGCTTTTCGACACCGTGCTGTTCGGCCGCCGCACCTACGAGCTCTTCGAGAAATTCTAGAGTCGCGCCGACGACTCTTCCAGGGCACCCGATCCACATCATCCCGGACAGCCAACTTCGGAACACCACGCGATTGCGAAGTGGCTGAACGAGACGACCAAATTGGTTTTCTCAAGCAGCTTAAAGAACGTAACCTGGAAAAGATCCCGCATTATTCACGAAGTCGATCCCCGCAAGATCGAAAAGATGAAGCGCGAGGCCGGCAAAGACATGACGATTTTCGGCAGCGGCTCCATCGTGTCGCAGCTCACCGAGCACGGATTAATCGACGAATATCAGTTCGTTCTCTGCCCGTTTTTCCTCGGCAGCGGCCGGCCGCTACTCACCGGCGTCTCGAAAAACTCGAAGCTTGAGCTCGTCAAGGCGAAGCCCTATCTATCGGGCGACGTTTTGTTTCGCTACCGGCGGTCAAACTAGACAAGGGTGTTGTCTCTATATTGCAAGTTTCGAAATTTCCGGAACGTGCCAGCGAAGCTGTCCGCAAGAAAATACCATCTGCTCTAGCTCTGCGTGGCCGTTCGGGCAATCGGGTCGGCGGTCGTCAAACGGCTACCGACAACAATTATCGCGCTCGAGCTTTTCTTTCGAGCTTTTCATTTCAACCCGCACGCAATGATTGCTTGACATTCGAATTCCCGGCCCAATATGCTCCGCTGCCAACTGCTCGTTTCATATTCAGCAAACGATAAGCGCGTTGCGCTAATGGATCTCTCGTCAAGGGAGCGTGCCACATGCGATTATTTCGGCTTGGGGTTACTTCGAGCGTCATCGTCTCGGTATTGGTCCTCTCGTCTTTGCCCAGTCGATCCCAGGAAAAAGTGAAATTTCCGATTGCTGCGTCCAGTAAGACTCTGGGGTATGGGCCTCTTTGGGTCGCCTGGAAGCAAGGCTTCTTCGACCAGCAGGGTCTGGATGCGGAGGTAATACTCCTCCGCGGTACACCTCCATCGGTTCAAGCGCTGGTCGCCGGCTCGGTTTACGTTGGTGGCGCAACGCCGGATGCGGTGATGGATGTAAGCGAGCGCGGCATCGACCTGGTGATGGTAGTGGGCCTGATCAACGGTCTTTCTCATGCGATCATGGGTGGAAAAAATTATAAGCGCTATGAAGATTTGCGCGGTGCCACGATCGGCGGTCAGAGCCTGACCTCGGGCATCACTTTCCCCTTGAGGCAGGTGTTAAAATCCAAGGGATTGGAATATCCGCGCGATTACAAGCTGGTCAACGTCGGTGGCACCGCCGATCTTTTCGCGGCGCTCTCGAGCGGCCAGATCGCGGCTGCACCACTCGCGATACCGCTCAATTTTGCGGCTGAAGAAGCGGGATTCAACGTCATCGGCTGGTATCGAGACGTATTGCCGAATTATCAGCTCACCGCAATGACGGTGCGGCGCTCCTGGGCGGAAGCCAACCGGCCTCTGCTGATTCGTTTCGTAAAGGGTATGGCTCTGGCGATGCGTTGGGTTTTCGACAAAAAGGAGCCGGCGATCGATTTTTTAACCAAGGAGATGAAGCTCAAACCAGAGCATGCCCGCAAGGGATGGGAATACTATACCGCAAATAGAATTTGGTACCCGGACGCGGATATCAACATCGACGGCGTCAAAACTCTCATTCAAATTTACGGCGAGCAGGGGCAGCTCAAGGGACCGCTGCCCACTCCGGCAAAATATGTGGATCAGAGTTATTTGAAGGAAGGATTAAAGGAACTGGGCAATAGATGAACAGCGGTCATGAAAACCGAAATGCACAGCAACACTGCCCACGCGCCGATCTGCCTCACAGGCGGTGAATTCTGGATTGGCAGATCCTTGCCGATTGGCACCAAACCGATCGGCAACCTTTGCTGATCCAACGGCTGACTCGTTGGCCGCCTGGCCGCTCACCAGTGTTGCGCCAGAAGACACTGCTACTGAATTTGCGCGGAGCGAGCCTGAGTTGTGTTCAAAGTCCAAAATCAGACGCCAGCGGTCCCGCTACTAACGTTCCAGACGTTCGAGCTGCTCGAGGTGATCGGTTTCCGAAGCCAGTATATTCTCCAGCCGAATGGCCAGACCTTTGTCGCCGAACTCCGCCGCCTGCTCGATCCGCTTCGCATAATTGCCGATGATCTTCCGTTCGGCCGCAATGTTCTGCTGCAAAAGCTCCCGCGCGGCGCTGAATTCTGCGGGCATCGCCGGCCGAATGCGCACTTCTCCGCCCAAAGCGATGATTTTGTCCGCGAGAAACGTCGCGTGATCGAGCTCGCTGGGAAGCTCCTTCTTTAATAGCTCGCGGAGTTCATGGCCGAGCATGCCGCGGCCGGCGGCGGCGTGATACACGCTTCTCAACAGCGCTTCTAGCTCGAGATTGAGATCTTCATTGAGACCATTGATGAGATCTTCACGGCTCATCGTCACGGAATGACCCACGACATGTCTCACCGGGACTTTAAAGCGCCGCTCGATGCGCCGCGGCTGATCTAAAGCCACCCAGCGCGATCGTTGCAGCGGCAAAGTGGAGATAATGATGCCGTCATAGGTTTCTTGGTGACGTTCCAGTTCGTTCTCGATCGCCTTCACCGGCGAAGCATCGCCCACTTCCGTGCGCGCGACTTTCGCGCCCACGCCCATCAGATGGTCTTTTGCGGCTTGCGCCGTACGCTGGGCGATGGTTTCGTTGTCGCCCTCTTGCCAATCGAGAAGATCTTCCACCGGCGTGGCGGGAACGAGCAAGACAAATTCCGTATCCGCATCGTTGGTAACGATCTCCCGAATGACGCTGGTCAGCTCCGGACTCGCGGCGGTTTGGTTGGCCAAAACGAGATAGCGTGGCATATCACACCTCCCGAGGATTTGTGGACTGAAAAAGGAAAAATAGGCCGAACGAAGCCTCAAATACAAGGCTTTATGTTGTGTTCTGATGACGCATGTCTTTTTTCATTGCGCGCCCTTTGATATTAAGCGCTCGAGGCTCGATGATGCTGCCCCGACTTCGTCATCCCTGATGATTCAGTCGACAGAGCGGTAGGCTTCCGAAGAAAATCTGATCCTTCTCTTATCCATACGATTTACTCGCTCAGAGTTCGGCCGTCTCAGTAAGCAAAATCTGGCCTTGAGCGTTTCGCAGCCAGGTTCGCGTTTGTCTTTTCAATTGCTAGCTTGGACGCAGTTGTGCTAACGGTCCGGACATCGAAGCCCCGCGAGCCGGACAGGAGGCGTTCATGAAATCGTACAAATTCCTGATTGCTTTATTGTTGGCGATAGCGCTTCAGGTGGGGACGCTTTCCGCGGCGGATGTGGCGCTCGATTACGACGCCTTTAAAACCCGCGTGGAGCCTATCTTCTTGAAGAAACGGCCCGGCCACGCGCGCTGCTACGTATGTCACGCGGACAGCAACAATGCGTTTCGGTTGCAGAAGCTCTCACCCGGCATGACGTTTTGGTCGGAGGAACAATCGCAACGCAATTTTCAAACGGTTCGAGCCCTGATCGTGCCTGGTGAACCGGAACACAGCAAGCTATTGCTGCAGCCGCTGGCTCCCGAAGCAGGCGGCCTTCCGTTCCATTCCGGCGGGCGACAATTCTCTTCCAAGGACGATCCGGATTGGAAAATTCTCGCGCAGTGGGTGCGCGGCAATTAATCGGCGTTGTGACTCGGTACAATTCAAAAGCGAGCGCCACAACCTTCAAATAATTGCCAGCGTTTTAAGAGACTTCCAGAGCACAGGCCTGATCTCCGACAGCGCAAATGAATCTAGCGGAGCACCAGCGTATTAATCCGTTTCGGCACTTCCCCGACCGGAATGTTTGCGACTACTTTCATTGAGCCGGTATTGATCGCGGACACCGACCGAATCCCTGAATTGGAAACATAGATCGTTTTTCCGTCCGGTGTAAACGTCACCCAGTTTGGTAATGCACCGAGCGGTTGCGTGAAGCCGTTCAACTTGACGTCAGGCAGCGTCACATGGCCCTGAAGTTTAAGGTCGGGCAGCACATATACGAACACCGCGTTGGCGGCCAAGCTGGTTACCCAAAGGCTCCTCCCATCTGGCGCGATGCCGATACCGTGCGAGGGAGAACCCAACCGATTTTCCTGCACGCCGAAGCCGGTCGGGTCAGCGGGGAGCTTGATCGTTTCCACTTCTTTGCGAGCTGGAAAATCGACGACGGCAAAACCGTTCAGATTCGATAGCTGCGCGTAGACGCGGCGCGTCGAACCGTCGGGGGCTGTCTCGAACGTCATCGGGCGTACGCCGGCGGCGAGCTTGAGTTCCCAGGCAAGCTGTTCGCTTTGCAGATCGACGACCGACATCACTCCCGTTCGCGTTGAACCTGAGACCGAATACCGACCATCCGGCGTTACGTAGACATTATGTTGACGACCGTTGACTGGCAGGGTTTTGGCTACAGCCAAGGAAGAGGTATCGATGAAGTCGAGGGCACCGGGTTCCTTAGCAATGGCAACCACGACACGCCTGCCGTCTTTGCTCACTGCGATGTTGTTCGGATGGCCGCTGAGGGACACTTTTTTTATGAGCTTGCCGCTCTTCTGATCGATCACGTCTAACGTGCTGTCGGCCTCGTTGCTGATATAGACCTGGGAACCATCGGGAGAAAAGTTGATGCCGTGCGCGCCTTCGATGCCCTGCAGCACCTGCACGACTTTATTGGACACGGGGTCGACGACGTGAACGCTGTCCCCTGCGGAGTTCGTGATATAGATGCGCACCGTGTCGGCGCCCGCGGATGATGCGACGATCGCCACGATTGCGGCGGCCGCAATAAGGAGTAACCACAGCCAGCTCACAGAGGCGAGATAACGACTTTCTCCTCTCATGGCTTTACCCTCCTGATTTGCCGCCATCCGCCGCGCCGCTACGACGGCGCTCATCGGCGTGATCGCTTCGGAGCCTCGTCCTATGATGCGTGCATACTCCCGTAGACAAGAATTGTCCACCGGAAAAGAGCGCGGCCCAATCCGCTACCTTTTACCCTGGCTCCGTTCCAAGTCCCGTGATAAGGAAAATTCAAAATGCAGCAAAATAAAAAATACGGAGTGTAGCGATGGCTAGAAAAGTCATATCGGCCGATGGTCATCTCGATCTTTTTTATCTTCCTCCCGACACGTTCACATCCCGCACCAGTACCCGGCTGAAAGACAAGGTCCCACAGGTCGTCAACATCGACGGCATACCGACGTGGATCGGCGATGGCGCCGTCATGGGCGCCTATCGCGGTTGGATGGGGCGAGGCGGTCTGACCGGTCACCGCGGCAAAAGAATGATGGAAGCGGGGTGGGAACCGACGCATCCCTCGGATCCGAAGCTCCGCCTCAAGGACTTGGACATCGACGGCGTGGAAGCGGAGGTCATCTACGGCATTCGATTCGTCGAAGACAGCATCAAAAATCCGGAAGCGATTACGGCGACGTATCGCGACTACAACGACTTCATGGCCGAGTTCTGTGAGTACAATCCCAAACGGCTGATCGGCGTGGCGGATATCCCGGCGCACTCCGTGGAGGGAGCGGTGGACGAGATCCGCAGAATTGGCAAAGGAGGATTGGGCCTCCGCGGCGCGCTTTTCGATTGGTTCAACGGTCCCGAGCCCGTCTGGCATCCCATGTGGGAGCCGCTCTGGAGTGCGGCCGAAGAAGCGGACGTGGCGCTTTCGTTTCACATCGGCGCCGGCCACGGCACCACCACCGTCGGCCCGCGCGGCGTAGAGGAGAAATTGTCGCGGACCATACCCAAAGTCTCGATGATGGCGCACCAGGCGGTTGTGGCAATGCAGGCCGACGAATGCCTCGCTTCGGTGATCCTCTGCGGCGCTTTGGAGCGCCACCCGAAACTGAAAGTAGTTCTCGCCGAGAGTCACATCGGCTGGATTCCATACTTGCTCGATCGCCTCGATACCAAGTTCAATGAAGGCTCGTACAACGACCTCATCAAGACCCTGCCGAGCGAGCTATTCCGCCGGCAGATGTGGGCGACTTTCCAGGACGACAAAGTCGGCGCGCGCCTGGCGGAGGATTATGCGCCGAACAGTTTCTGCTGGGCATCGGACTATCCCCACTTGGACTCGGTCTGGCCCGATTCACAGACTTTCATCCGCGAGGCGATGGAGAATCTCAGCGCAACGATGCAGGACAAACTCACCCACGGGAATGTCACGGCGTTGTACAATCTCTAAACTGAGCCCTATGGCATTTGCCGATCTACGACAACTGCGAACAAGCTGTCGCGCTGTTGCTCTGCTGCTCATTGTCGGATTGTTTGTTCGCGCTGCTTTCGCCGCCGAAAAACCGGAGAAACTCAGAATAGCCTACATTA
>Ga0164299_10000140_pt1 | contig 14436 bp, 12 predicted proteins | sample Whisoiple_221_MG_FD_109712 | JGI IMG/M metagenome (GOLD analysis project Ga0164299, IMG submission 109712) | Unamended control soil microbial communities from upstate New York, USA - Whitman soil sample_221_MG | ecosystem: Environmental > Terrestrial > Soil > Agricultural land ...
CGTGCGCTCGAACTATACACCCGACGCGCTGCGCACCGTGCTGCCGCATTTAACGGACAACGGTTTACTCGTATCTGTGCAAAACGGCATCAACCCGCCGCTGCTCGCGGAGAAAGTCGGGATCGACAGAACCATCGGGATGGCCATTCGCATGGGGTGCCGCAAAGTCGCGCCCGGACACGTCCAGACGGGCATCCCGGGACATCTTTATATTGGCCATTTGCACGGCAAGACCACGCCGCAGCTTGAAGACCTCCAGCGCACGCTCAATCCAGTCATGGATACGGAAATCACCGACAATATCCTCGGAGTGCTCTGGAGCAAGCTCACTTACACCTGCTTGGGATACTACGGCTCCCTCGCCGACGCTTCGCTGGTAGAAAGCTGCGCTAGCGAAGCGTGCCGGCGCAATCTGACGCAATTTTTCGCCGAGGTCGTCGCCGTGGGAAAGGCGAGCGATGCCCGCTTTATCTCCCTTGCCGAATACAATCCGCTGGATTTTCACCCGAGCATTCCATTCGAAAAGCGCGTCGCGTCTGTCCATCAGTTCGCCAAATCCTGGAAAATAGACGATCGCAAAGGCCCGCTGCGACAGATTCAAAGAGGCATTAAAACCGAAGTCGACTTCACCCTCGCCTACGTCGTGCGTCAAGGTGAGAAGCTACGAATCGCGACACCGCTCTGCCGAAAAGTTTTGGATATGATTCATGAGTTGGAGCAAGGTACGAGGAAACTCGGCTTGCAGAACTACGATGAGCTCAGATCGGTCGGCGCCGAGTAACACAGTGAATGAATTCCCCGCCGGTGACCAGCGCGATGGGATGCGGGTTACCGCAGCTAACGTTCACGGCCCCAGACGCTGCGCACGAAATTTGTGATCGACACCCGCGCTTCTCGCGATGCCGTCGATGACATCACCCTCCACCCGGCCGGTGTATTGGCTCTTTTGATTGCCGAAAAAAATTTCCGCTCCACGCAACTTGCCTCTGACTGGAAATGTCCCCTCGGCCTCTCGCAGCGTTCCAGAAAACGTCTGATAATTTTGCGCCAGCGTTAGCTCGCCTTGCGGCATTTGCCATCGCCCTGCAACTTGGGCGGGGACGATCCACAAACGTGCCGTGCAGAAACGCTCACAATGCTCTACGTTGACGGCGATCTCATCGGGGTTCCAATCGCCGATGGTGAAGTAGTTTGCCACGACCCGGGAGCCCGGTTTGAGGCTCAGCAGTTTCGGCCGCAGGCGAATATTCATTTCGGGTGTCAGGAATAAAATGATCACGGTGGCTTTGGAGAAATCCGTGCTAAAGACATCGCCGCGCTCGAAAGTCGCCCGATCGCGGACTCCTTCCTTGGCTGCGAGTCGCTTCGCAAGCTCCACAAGGTCGGGATCGTATTCGATACCATGAGCGCGAGCCCCACGCTTGGCGGCAGCGATCACGTTTCGTCCATCGCCCGAGCCGAGATCCACGACGTAATCATCCCGTGTGACGTGCGCCATATCCAACATTTTGTGCACCATCACATCCGGGTTGGGCACCCAGACGACATCTTTACCGGGTTGCCCGGACTTGGGCGCGTATTCGCGCGTTGAAGATTGTCCAAAAATTGGCGCGATGATGCTCAGAGAGAAGATAATGGCGATCGCGCCAGTTGAAAGCGCGCGGCGGATCAGCATCAGTGCTTCGGGCGTAATCGACAAGGCGAAAAATCAAACATGCCGCGAGTGCGCCTATCCGCCTGCATGGACTGCTTTCCATTCGCCGCCTGTGCTGATCGTCCCCTCCATGCCACTGCTCGTGACCCGACCCGTGTAGAGCGCGCCTGCCGCATTGAAAGTGATGTGATCGCCGTCGAGCTTGCCATTGGCGATCTGAACGGCATTACCGCCGCGGTTGAGCGTGCCCGAAACCGTCTGATAGGTTTGTTTCAAGGTGAGCGTCCCGTCGCCAAGCTGCCAAGTCCCTTCTAGCTTGGCCGGCACAATCCAGAGATAGGCGGTGCAATAGGAAACGCAGCCCTCTTTAACCACCGCCGTGTCGTCCGCGCTCCAATCGCCCATTGTGAATGAGTTGGAAACGATTCGCGTCCCGGGCTTTAAATTGAGGATTTTCGGGCGCAGCTTCAAATTAATATCCGGCAGCAGAAACATGGTGATCACCGTGGCGGGAGAAAGATCCGCTTCGAACAGATCAGCCTTGACGAAGCTCGCTTTGTCGCTCACTCCTGCTTTCGCTGCATTGCGTTTGGACAGTTCGACCATATCGGGATTGTATTCGATGCCGAGTGCTTTAGCGCCTCGCTTTGCGGCGGTAATCACGGTTCGGCCGTCGCCGGATCCAAGATCGATGACGTAATCCTTTGCCGTGACCTTCGCCATATCGAGCATCCTGTCAACGAGCGCCTGGGGCGTGGGCACCCAAATCACATCCTTACCCTCTTGGCCCACCTGCGGTTGATACTCGCTTTTTCCGGATTGCGCCGGTGCGCCGCTGCTCGCGGAAATCAGCGAAAGAAATAACGCAAACAGTAATCGGCGGACGCTGCGAGATGCTGTCATGGAAGCCCCCCTGCTCTTGTTGATTGATCTTGGAGACTCGCACGCAGTCAGCGAAATGTCCAGGCTGGTGGCACTAAGATGGATTCGTTGAGCGTTGCCCGGTGCCGTTTCGGATGATACAGAGAACCAGCAAACGGCGGCCGGACGCCAGCCGTTGGCATCCGACTGATGTTTGCTGGAGGCAAAAATCCATGCGGCAAAGATCCGATTACCCGACATTTTCCGACGCAGAAATCCGACAAAGACACACGGCCGTGTACCAACTCATGGCCGACGAAGGCGTTGACGCGCTGCTTTTCTACGGTACCGGGCGATATGCGTCCGATATTTACTGGCTCAGCGATTGGCCGAGCAGCCGAGAGGCTTATTTGCTCATGCAAACCGGCAAAGATCCGGTGATTTTGATGCAGCTATTCAATCATTACCCAATGGCGCGGGTGCTCTCGTGGATCCAGGATGTGCGCTGGGCAGGAGCAAATACCACGCGCAGCGTCGTTGAGCTTTTTCGCGAGCGCGGCTTGGCATCAAAAAAGATTGGTTTGGCCGGTTCGATCTCCTACCAGGTTTATAGCCAGCTCCATGAAGGCTATCCCGGCGCAACTTTTGTCGACCTCAGTGGCAAGATGCGCATGATGCGCACCATCAGAAGCGCGGAAGAAATCGAGCGCATTCGATTTGCCTCCGAGCTTACCGACCGCTCGATCCAGGCGCTGGCCGAAGGCCTCCGTGCCGGAATGCGCGAAGATGAAATCCCGGCAATCATCGAGCCCGTGTATCTAAGGGCCGGCGGCTATGCCGGGATTCATTTTATGAGCAGTATGCCGATGCGCGCCCCTGATTTTCCTGTGCCGTCGCAGTTTCATTCGAAGCGCAAGTTGGCAAACGGCGACGCGCTGATTACCGAGATCAGCGGCGCCTATTCCGGTTATAGCGGACAAATTCACCGCACTTTTTCCATCGGCGAAGGACCGACGGCGGAGTGGCAAAAGATGCACGATGCTGCAATGGAAGCATTCGAAGTCCTGTCCAAGGTCATTAAAGACGGCGCGACTACGACTGAGGCGGAAGAAGCTGCCGAGATTATTCATCGGCGCGGCTACAGCACCTACGATGATCTCGTGCACGGCGTCAATCAGTATCCGCCGATATTTCAGACCAAAACACGTAAGCGCCACGAATCCCGTGAAATGACTTTCCGCGAAAATATGGTGATTGTCGTTCAACCCAATCTCATGACCTACGATGAAAAGATGGGGCTGCAATTCGGGGAAACTCTAGTCGTGAAGAAAAACGGCTGCGAAAGCTTGAACGCTTACCCGCGCCAGTGGGTCACCTGTCAGGGTTGAGACTGCCATTTGCGCATCGGCGGTCAGGCCAGAACAGGAGAGCGACTATTGCTCGATTTCCCGTACGATCGCTTCGGCAAACGCTTTGGTCGATGCCTTGCCGCCGAGATCGCTAGTAAGGACCTCGCCGCGCATCAGAACCTGCTCCAGAGCCAGGTAGATCCGGTTCGCCGCTTTTTTTTCGGAGAGATGCTGCAGGAGCATCACCGCCGCCTGAATCATGGCGGTAGGATTTGCAATGTTTTTACCTTTTATATCCGGCGCGCTGCCATGAACCGTTTCGAAGAGCGCGTGTCGATCACCGAGATTTGCCCCGGGGACAACTCCGAGGCCGCCGACGAGACCGGCGGCGAGGTCTGAGACAATATCGCCGTAAAGATTTTCCATTAGCAGAACGTCAAATTTCCAGGGGTCGATCACCAGCTGCAAGCATGCGTTATCGACAATCACATCGCTGAATCCAATGCTTTTATAACCCTTGGACACTTTTCTCGCGCAGTCCAAAAACAGACCGTCGCTGAGTTTCATGATATTCGCCTTGTGCACGGCAGCAACTTTTTTACGGCCATTGCGGCGCGCATAGTCGAAGGCGAACCTTGCGATTTTCGTGCACGCCTTCTCCGTCATGATTTTCAGGCTCTCAACGACTCCCGGAACGACTTCGTGCTCTATTCCCGAGTAGAGGCCCTCGGTATTTTCTCTGACGACAACTAAATCGATGCCCTGATAGCGCGCTTTTACCCCAGGAAGATTCTTGATCGGGCGCAGATTCGCATAGAGGTTGAAGCTTTGACGCAAAGCAACATTGACGCTGCTGAAGCCTTCACCGACGGGCGTGGTCACCGGTCCTTTGAGCGCCACCCGATTTTTTTCAAAAGAATCCATCAATGATTTGGGAATCGTCGTACCATGCTTTTTGAGCGCTTCGGCTCCCGCCAGATGTGGCTCCCAATCGATGTTGACGCCCGCTGCTTTGATGATCTGCAAAGTCGGCTTGGTGACTTCCGGACCGATGCCGTCGCCCGGAATCAAAGTGACTCGGTGTTTCATGTAATTTCCTCTGTCGCTTTGTTTCAGTTTTATCCACAATCGCTGGACAAATAAAGTTCGGCCGAGCTCCGTGCGAGCGCACGAGATTAAAAATCTCCGATTGCTGTGAAATAATCACCTATGCCCAGCTCCCGCATCGGCAGCGCCAACGAGTCTCTGCGAAATTGGCTGCCAGTTTTGCTCTGGGCCGGGGTAATCTTCGTCTTTTCCACCGATATTTTTTCGAGCGCAAACACGGCAGGAGCGTTGGAGCCCATCCTGCAGCAACTCTTTCCGCAGCTCCCGGTCGATTATATCGAGCGCCTACACTCGGTCTTGCGCAAGCTTGGCCATTTTACTGAATACTTTGTCTTGGGCGGATTATTGTGGCGCGCCCTGCGTTATCACAACGCGGCTGCTACCCGCTCGCGCCGCCTTGCTTTGAGCATCGCAATTACGATGATCTACGCCGTCAGCGATGAGTGGCATCAGTCCTTCGTCCCGAGTCGCACCGCAAGCATCATCGACGTTCTGATCGATACGCTCGGCGGGATTTGCGGCATTTGGGCTTTTAAGTTACGAAGTCGCGCTAGAAACGAGTCATCATCGCCGCGCTAACTCAGAAAAAACTTGACAAAACAGCGCCAAATCGCCGAGAATATGCGTACTTACGATTTCGCCAAGGATAATCTAATTTGCCCTTAATAGCGTCTCGCCGTACCCGGCTGTTTCTGATTTCGCTTGTTTTTTTAGCGGGCTGCTCGGCGGGAGACGCACCAGCTCCGAAACTTTTCTCACCTCCCGAATCCTTCGGTAACCTCACTAATACCGTAAACTCCCCTTCCGCCATGGAAGCAATCAGTCGCGGCGTCGCTGCGATCACACCGCCCGGGGCGCCGCTCAAAGATGTTTATTATCAATTTGATAGCGTCGAACTCGAACCGGAAGCGCAGGAAATTCTCAAAAAAAATGCCGAATGGATGAAAGCCCACCCTAAAACGCGGGTCGAGGTTGAAGGTCATTGCGACGATATTGGCTCGGCGGAATACAACCTCGCGCTTGGCGCCAAGCGGGCGCAAACCGCGAGGGATTTTCTTGTTAGCCAAGGCATCGACACTGAGCGCCTCGTAACGATCAGTTACGGCAAAGAAGCGCCCGCCTGCTTCGAGCGTACCGACGAATGCCGGGTCAAGAATCGCCGCGCTCGCTTCGTCCTGTTCACCGAGGTTCAGACCTCGTAATTCAGCGCAGGCGGAGACTTGAGTCCGCCCCGACCGTGCTATTCATAGCCAATCGCCGTCACGATCGGCATTGCTGCGGCCTGTTTTGCCGGGCCGTACCCCGCGATAAAGCATAACCCTACTGCAGCAATCACTGTAAACAGCGCGACGCCGTAGGGATAGTAAAACTGAAACGTCCAGCCGGTCAGTTCCTTGGTGTTGTACACCACATGGTGATAGGCCATCACGCTGCCGCCGAACAGCCCGACAACGCCGCCGATAAGACCCATCAAACCGGCTTCCATGAAAATCATCCGGCGCACTTGGGCCTGAGTTGCGCCGATCGCGCGCAACACACCGATCTCACGCGTACGATCTAGAATCGAAGCCAAAAGCGTATTGATCACGCTGAAAATTGCCACCACGATGGCAACGATCTCAACGGCGTAGTTTACGACGAAAGATTGCTCCATGATACGCACCACCGCCTGTTTGAGCTGCCGATGCGTGCTGATGAAAAGCTGATACGGCTCGCCGTAGCGGGCTTTTATAGTTTCGGCGATCGCCGCTTCGTTTGTGCCGGGCTCCAGCCAAAGATCGAAAGCATCGACCAAATCGTCTTTCCAATACTTCTTGTAGAGAGCGCGATCGAGTAAGACACTACCCGAGTCCGACGAATAGTCTACGTAGACACCGATGATGTCGAAGCTGGTCAAACCGGACGGTGTCATGAGCTCGATCCGATCGTTTACGCCTTTGCCAAATTTGCTCTGAAAGCTTTCACTGACGATAACTCCTTTGCCTTGCGCCATCTCACGCAACGCGCGCCGGCCGTCGCCGTTCAACATCGGTAAATTACGCACCGCCGCGGAATCTCGTGCCGAAAAGGATTCGATTAAAATCGGCTTCTGGCGATAGCTGGAACGGATCAATCGGTAGAGATCGATGATTTTGACGCCGGCGATGTTCTTGAGTTCGGGTAGGAGGTCCTCTCGAAGTGGCACGTTTCTCGGTCCGGCAGTCCTGGCGCCGGAGCTGACGATCAAATCCGCCGTGACCATTTGGTCGACCCATGTCAAAAGCGAACCGCGCACGCTGCTGACGAAAGCCGCGATGGTAAAAATTGCCGCCAGGCTGATCACCACGGTTGCGACCGTAATACCGGAGCGCGTCGGATTGCGCCGCAGGCTATCCGATGCCAGACGCGCTTCGACTGCATCGATACCGGGTAAGCGCAGTTTGGAGCGCCAAAACCAGCCCACTGCGAACCGGATCAACGCCGGGCAAAATGCGGCGAGCGCCAGGAGAAAAATCAACATGCCGATGACGCCAACGCTAAACCGCTTGACGGGATCTCCTACCGTGGGTGCGATGAGCAAAAAAATCGGCGCCATGATGATACATAAAAGCCCGAGACGATTGGCCCACGAAACGGTTTGGCGTCCTGCAGGCCGCCACGCCGCCTGTCTAGCGTTCTCCAGCGGGCTTACGCGCATCGCCTGCCATGCCGGAAAAAGCGCCGCCAGGAGCGCCACGGCAACGCCGGAGCCGAGCGCGAGCGCCAGCTCGGCTATCGTAAAATTGCCCGCGATCAGATCGACGACGGAAAACAAATTGCCGACGGTTTCGCCGACGGCGATCAGTGCCGCGCGGGCAAGGAGCCACCCGAGCACCGCACCGAGAATCGAGCCAACCAGCGCCAATATCAGCGCTTCACTTACAATCAGTCGGAACAGCTCGCTCCGTCTCATCCCGATGCACCGAAGCGTGCCGATATCTCTCTTGCGCTGAATCACCGAGACCGAGACCGTGTTGTAGATCAACAAAAAACCCACGAATAGCGCGATCAGACTGACAAAAAACAACCCGATGCGAAAAGACGTAAGTAACGACTCGATCTGCTCGCCGCGCTTTCTCGGCCGGTCCACTTCCGCCGCACCGTTTAAACGTTGAGACAGGCGCTGTTGAACGCCGCCGATTTGCTCTCCTGGATCGAGGGTCAAATCGACGATATCGAGCTTTCCCTCCTTCCCGAACACCCGCTGCGCCGCCGGCAAATCCATCAGCGCGAAACTGCCGCCGAACACCTTGGCCGTCCCCTGTTCTTTCAAAAGTGCTCTGATCGTGAACTGGCGCTGCCCCTCGCTCGTGAGCAGAGTCAGTCGAGCGCCCAGCGGCACACCCAGGCGGCGCGCAAAAGATTCGGTGACGGCGATGGAATCCGGGTTGGCAATAAAATCCAGCGCTTGATCGAAACCGAATTGCGCCTGGGCGAATTGATGTTCGCGGATCGCAAAATCGGTTAGAAAGTCGACGCCATAAGTGTAAAGCCGCTCGCCCGGTACCCCGACCACCGGCAGAAATCCCTCGACTGCCGCGGCAGCATCACGAATCCCGGGCGTGTCGCGAATGACCCGGTACAAAGATTCGGCGATGCCGCTCTCGCCGTTGGCGACCTGCAAAACCGCTTTGCCGGCGATCTGGTCGATGGTGGACTCGAAGGATGTCGTTAGGGACCGATTGACCACCGCAATCGCTACGATGACCGCGACACCGAGCGCGATCCCGAAAAAAGTCAATGCCGTGCGCAGCCGGTGGCGTTTCACATGGCGCCAAGAAATCGACCTCAACAAAGCCAGCATCAACAATGTTCCTTTTCGACACGCCCATCGCGGAGAAAGATGGTCCGATCGCCATAGCGCGCCGCCTCCTGGCTGTGCGTGACCACGACGACCGTGCAATCTTCTTCACGGTTGATTTCTTTCAGCAGCGAAAGAATTGCTTCGCCGGTTTTCGAATCGAGGTTGCCGGTCGGTTCATCGGCCAGAAGGATCGGCGGATTAAACGCCAGTGCACGAGCCACCGCAACCCGTTGAATCTCACCGCCCGAAAGCTCGTCTGGCAAGTGATCGCGGCGCTTGTCCAGCCCGGTTCGCGCGAGCAGCGCTTGCGCCCGCTTGTCCGATTCCGCCTTCGAACGGCCGTCGAGCACCAGCGGCAGCGCGACGTTTTCCAAAGCGGTCAATGTCGGCAGCAAATTAAAAAATTGGAATACAAACCCGATCTTGTAGCGGCGAAACAGCGTCACCTGATCGTCCGCCATTTGATCGATGAGCCGCCCGTTAACCAAGAGCTCGCCGCTCGTCGGGCGGTCCAATCCGCCAATGAGATGCATCAGCGTGCTCTTACCGGAGCCGCTCGGCCCCATAATCGCGACAAACGAACCTTTTGCGATCTCCAAGGAGATACCTGCCAACGCGGTAATATCGTTGTCGCCTTGGCGGTAGGTTTTGCAAACGTCGATGCAGCGGATCATTCGAGGCGCGATCAGCAGATGAAATGAATGCTCGGCGGTTGAATGGCTGGGTTCGCTTGGCTAATCTCGTTGACAGCAAGCTCGGATAGATTCGCTTCGACGGCTTCGATCAACGCGTCGACACTGATACCCAAATGCGCCGGACTATAGGGCGCGAGTTTTTCCACTCCCATGCGCCAAAGTTTGAGCGCTCCAGCCGGCACGCCTTGTTCGAGCTTATAATAACCGGCCGCGATCTGAATGATTCCCTGGTAAAACTTCCGATCTTCGCCGTGATCTTCCAGCCAGATTTCCTCCAGCGTTTCGTGGCACTCAAAGAAAAGGCCGTCATTGAATTCCTGAATGCCTTTTAGAAACCGTGGATCGTCCTGCGCTTGCATCCTGACATTTAAACACATGCGTACGACCGCGGCAAAGCCGTCGCCAAAATTGGCGCAGACGCATTACATCGAGATACGCTTCACCACGAAGCGCTGCACAATATTTACGCTCGCCGATGCATGAAATCTGCACGATGAGTTGTCACCGCCGAATGTATTAATCGGGGGCCCGTCCGAATTCCGCCTGGATTCCCGCTAAAAGCATGCGGGAATGACGAACCTGAGACAGGCACTCCTTAGTCCGGGCAACTGTTAAAGGAGCACGAACGTCATCTGGAACTTCGTGCCTTCGCGTCTCGGTGAAATTTCATTCTCGCTTTGCCGCACTGACACTTTTGTGGTTAATTTCTTTATCTCGCGTTCGTAAACAACATACGTAGCCCGGATCCAGCGCAGCGCACTCCGGCTTTCCTAAGTTCGTGCACAGATGCCGCAAAACAATGTCCTCGATTCTATAATTCTCGATATCGACAGACTCTCCTACGGTCCGTACGGGATTGGCCGGAATTCGGGTAAAGCCGTAATGGTGCCGCACACCGCCCCGGGCGATCAGGTCGCAGTGCGCATCCTCGAATCGAAGCAACGCTATGACGTCGGCGAGATAACTCGCTTGATTTCGCCATCGCCACTACGCCAAACGCCTCCTTGTCCATACTTCACCGCCTGCGGCGGCTGCTCATGGCAGCATCTCCCCTATGAGGCGCAATTGAAAGCCAAACAACAAAGCGTCACTGATGCTCTCCAGCGTATCGGTAAATTGGCCGATTTCGAGCTGAAGCCGATCGTGCCCGCATCAAACGAATATCATTATCGGCGGCGCATCCGCCTACAAGTAGCGGCAAATAATGTGCTCGGGTTTTTTGGTACAGCTTCCCATCAACTGGTGGAAATCCGCTCGTGTCTGATCGCGGACGAACGCCTGAACCATGCCCTCGAATTATTACGTGACTGGATACGCCGCTTACGGACCGCAGTTGAATACGTCGAGATTGTCGCAGGCGATCAGCCTGCCGAAGTCGTTGCGGTGATCGGCGCCGTGACCTCGCTCGCGTCAGCCGACGAATCGATTTGCGACGGCCTCACAAGAGAGACCGAAACCATTCGCGGCTTGATACTATCCGGCGAGAACTGGCGGCGCACGTGGGGCCAAACGGCAATTACAATCGCTCTCGGCGCTCACTCGAGCCTTATGGTCGATGCCGATGTTTTCACTCAGGTGAATGCGGCAGCAAATCGGCAGATGCTGCAGGCGCTGCTCGGCGCGGCACAATTCAATCGATCTGATCGCGTGTTGGAACTTTACTGCGGCGCCGGCAATTTCACGCTTCCAATCGCTCAAGAGGCTCAAGAAGTGATTGGCGTCGATGGCGATCGATCGGCAATACGGCATGGCAAGCTCAACGCACAGAAAAACGACTTAACAAACATTCGTTGGACTTGCGCGCCGGTTCCAAAGGCTGTGGCGCAGTTTCGGCGCCGGCAAGAAGAATTCACCAAAATAGTACTCGATCCACCGCGCGCGGGGGCAAAGGAGATTCTGGCGAGCTTGCCCGACCTCAATGCAAGCCGCATTGTCTATGTCTCATGTAATCCGACGACTTTGGCGCGCGATTTAGCCGAGCTCGCCAAACGGGGCTACAGACTGCAGATGGTACAGCCCTTCGATTTTTTTCCGCAAACGTTTCATGTCGAGACGCTCGCCGTCCTCGACTGTTAGTGCGTCTTTTCGAACGGTCTAAACGTGTTGAACGATCTATAGCTTGAATAGTTTTTTCGCGTTCAACGAGTAGATCTTATCTTTGTCGGACTGCGGGATTTCAAGCTCCATCATCGCTTTCAGTGTCATCGGATAAAATTGATCGTCCCGCCCGCCCCGGCCATGCGGGTAATCCGCGCCAAATAGAATCTGATCGGCGCCCACGGTGTCATAGACGAGCTTTATGAACGTGGCACGAATCGGTCCGGCGGTATCGTAGTAAATTTTTTTGAAATACGCTTCGGGTTCTTCCTTACAGACCGGATCGCCTTCGCGCCAGTTGAGCCGGTCGAGGTAAAGGAGAATCATGCCGCCCAAATGCGACGCGATCATTTTAAGCTGCGGATAACGGTCGAATGTACCCGCATAGACGATGCGGGACAGCGCCAGTGTGCTATCCGTCGGCCAAAGAATCTTCTGATGCAGCGAGTATCTGTCCCAGTTTGAGTGACAGGGGGCGTTCGCCGGGTGAATAAACAGCGGTTTGTCACCTTCTGCAAGCGCATCCCAGAAGGGTTTGAACTCGGGTTCATCAATATATTTCCCTGCGACATTGGTCGGCATCATTACGCCGTGCATTTTCAGCTCTTTGTAACACCGCTCCAACTCGCGCGTGCAGTCTTCCATGTCGATCATCGGCAGACGAGCGAAGGCCATAAAGCGCTTGGGATACTTTGCATGCGCCTCAGCGAAGACGTCGTTGAGAATCTGGCATAGCTTTAGCGCTTGCTGCCGATCGCCGGATTTTTCGATCCTGCCGCCGGTGTTCGAAAGCACACCGATATCGATGCCATACCTGTCCATCACGTCAAGATACTCTCGATGATCGAAAGCGTGAAAACCAACACCGCGCACATCGTTCCGCGCCTCAGGGATGAGGTCGAGAAATTTGCCGGGAAACGCGTGAAAATGAGTATCGATGATCATGACAGCTCCTTAACGAAGGTGAGATTGAAATATGCCAACGCAAATAGCTCGTCAAGCTACCCTTTCAGCCATTTGACAGCTTTGTTCACCGTGTGGTTATTGCTTGTCGATGGCCGAGGCCAGCCCAACAACTCGCGTTCCCATTCTAATCGCCGGCGCCGGTCCGGTGGGACTCTCGTTGGCGATCGAGCTCGCCTATCGCGGCATCCGATGCCTGATCGTTGAACGAAGCGACGGAAGTGTGGATTTTCCCACCACCAACCTGGCCAATACGCGCACCTGCGAACATCTGCGCCGCTGGGGTATCGCCGATAAAATGCGCTATCGATCCGGTTATCCGATCGATTACCCGAGAAATTATCTCTTCGTCACACGCATCACTGGTTGGGAAATCGCCCGCTTCAATCATCCGGCAAATGGTGATCGGGATTCGCGTTCGCCGTACAGCCCGGAAGGCAGGCTGTGGATTTCCAAGCCATATTTCGATCCCGTGCTGCACGAATACGTCAGATCGCTTCCTGCCGTAGAATTACGGTACCACACGGCTTTTGAATCGTTTCAGCAAGACGATCAAAAAGTATCTTGCAACATTATCGATGCAAAAACGGGCCGGGAAGAATGCGTTGAGGCCGGTTATCTGGTCGGCTGCGATGGCGGTAGGAGCGATATTCGTCGCGCTCTCGACATTCAGTACGAAGGGGTATTTGCGCAGGGCATGAACGTCGCGGTTTTGTTTCGCTCACCTCTTCTCGAGCATACACCCCATGGCCCGGCGGTGCAGTATCAGATCATCAATTCTCAGATCAACGGCGCCATCGCAGCCGTCGACGGCAAAGAGCTATGGCGTTTGAACATACGTAATATCAAAGAGGAACAGCTCGAATCTCTGAATGCGCCGGAAAAGCTGCGCGCCGCGCTTGGAGACAATGTCCCCTTCGACTTACTTGCCGTACGGCCGTGGACTGGGCACTGTGTCGTGGCGCAGCGATATCAACAGAATCGCGTCTTTCTCGCAGGCGACGCGGCCCACTTGAACTGGCCGGCAGGCGGTTTCGGCATGAATACCGGGATTGGCGACGCCGTGGATATAGGCTGGAAGCTCGCCGCAGTGCTGCAAGGTTGGGGCGGCCCCCATTTGCTCGACAGCTACACGGCGGAGCGCAAGCCCATCGCAATGATCAATGTCAACGAAGCGGCGGAAATGCGCGCTAGTTTCGATCACCAGACACCGTTCGCACCCAAGATCGAGGAAGACAGTGAAGAAGGAACACAGCTGCGCGAAAAAGCCCGCGCCGCGATCATGCGCACGCGCGCGAAAGAGTTTCAGCACGATTCGGCGGGGATCGAGCTCGGTTACCGCTACGAAAACTCACCGATCTGCATCGCCGACGGCACGCCGCCTCCTCCGCTCGATCACGGACATTACGTCCCGTCCACCTGGCCGGGGTCGCGCGCGCCGCATGTCTGGCTGAAGGACGGCCGTTCCACGCTCGATTTATTCGGCAAGGGATTTGTTCTAGTCGCTTTCACAGAGGGTCCCACGTCCAGCTGCACAGATGCCGCGCAACGAGCCGGAGTTCCGCTCGAGTTGATCGGAGTGGACGATAAACAGATACGCGAAATCTACGAACGCAACTTCGTCCTGGTTCGTCCGGACGGACATGTCGCCTGGCGCGGTAATGCGATACCGGGTAATACAAACGAAATCATCAACATGGTGCGCGGCGCCCTATAAGGAAGAGCCATCACATGCCGCTGGAAAGAGATGCCATAGGATTGTCATTTCGGGCTGAAAGCGAGAATCTTTCCGAGAATGCAAGATTCTCGCTCCCGCTCGAGGTAACAATTGTGCACCATTCATGAATTGGAGTCAGCTCTGAGCAGTAACAACAAAGCATCACAAGA
>Ga0164299_10000148_pt1 | contig 14051 bp, 19 predicted proteins | sample Whisoiple_221_MG_FD_109712 | JGI IMG/M metagenome (GOLD analysis project Ga0164299, IMG submission 109712) | Unamended control soil microbial communities from upstate New York, USA - Whitman soil sample_221_MG | ecosystem: Environmental > Terrestrial > Soil > Agricultural land ...
AATAGAAGGAATGCACATTGTTCGCCGTCGAAGTTCGCGACCACATCATGATCGCTCGTTCGTTCCAAGGCGCGGTGTTCGGCCCGGCGCAGGCGCTGCACGGCGCGACCTTTGTCGTCGATGCCGCCTTCTTTGCCGAGACGCTCGATGCGAACGGCATCGTGATCGACATCGGCCGCGCGCATGAAGCACTGAAGGCGGCGCTCACGCCGCTCAATTATCGCAATCTCGATGAGCTCTCCGATTTCAAAGGCAGCAACACGACGACGGAGTTCTTGACGAAGCACATTTACGACCGCCTCGCCGAGGCAGCGCGTGCCGGAAAACTCGGCCGTGACGTAACCGATTTGAAAGCGATCCGCGTCACCTTATCGGAATCGCATGTCGCGCGCGCCTGGTACGAGGCTCCCTTGTGGTGAAACGCGTCGCGTTTGCGGTGCCGGGCGACCTCGCAACACCGACCGGCGGCTATGCCTATGACCGCCGCATGATCGTCGAGCTCGCGCGCTTCGGCTGGGGAATTGATGTGATCAATCTCGGCGCGGACTTCCCGCCTCCGAGCGCCGCGCAACGCAAAACCGCACGGCGGCTGCTGATGGAAGTCCCGGCCGGCCTTGCGATCGTGATCGATGGACTCGCTTATGGCGTCCTGCCCGAACTTGCTTCCGAGCTCGCCGGCGATCATCCGCTGGTCGCACTCGTGCACCACCCCCTCGCTCTGGAATCGGGATTATCGGCTGAGGAAGCCGAGAAAGTGCGCGCGAGCGAGCGCCTGGCTTTGGAAAAAGCGACGCGCGTGATTGTGACGAGCGCGACAACAGCGCGGCTTCTCGAAACCGAATACAATGTCGCCGTCGATCGCATCACCGTCGCCTGTCCGGGCACGGATCCCGTGTCCCCGGCGCGCGGCAGCGGCGACGCTATCGTGCGGTTGCTTGCCATCGGCGCGATCGTGCCGCGCAAAGGATACGACGTGCTCATTGAAGCGCTTGCGTCACTGATCGATCTGCCGTGGCATTTGACCATCGCCGGCGACGACACCCGGAATTGCGAGGCAGCCGCGCGCCTCAATGCCGACATCTCGCGATTTCGTCTTGGCGAGCGCGTCACTGTGCTCGGTGCCGTCTCCGATGTGCGCCTCGCCGAGCTCTTCGCCGCCGCGGATATTTTTGCGCTTGCCTCACGCTACGAGGGCTACGGCATGGTGTTTTCCGATGCGATCGCGCATGGGCTGCCGGTGATTGGCACGCGTGCCGGCGCGATTCCTGAAACCGTCGCGCCGGAAGCCTGTATCCTCGTGCCGCCCGACGATGCGGCCGCACTCGCGAACGCGCTGCGCCGCGTAATCGAAAGCCCTGACAAGCGAATTCGCATGGCGGCAGCCGCGCGCGAGGCGGCTCGCAATCTCCCCACATGGCAAGACTCGGCGAAGATTTTTGCCGACGTGCTGGAAGCGCTCGCATGAGCTTCTCCGCCGACTGGCTCGCATTGCGCGAGCCGCACGACAAACGCGCACGCAATGTGGCGGTGCTCGATGCGCTCGCCAATTCGCTCGCCGGCACAAACCCGATTCGCATCGTCGATCTTGCCTGCGGCACCGGCTCGACCCTGCGTGCGCTCTCACCGCGGATACAGGCAACGCAACACTGGCGGCTCGTCGACAACAATCTCAGTCTGCTCGCGCGCATATCCGCGCCGTCATCATCGCGCGTGAGTTTCACGACCACGCCGCTCGACCTTCAATTCGATTTGGAAGCCGCCCTCGATGGGCCGGTCGATCTCGTCACCGCTTCCGCGCTGCTCGATCTCGTCTCCGAACTCTGGGTGGAGCGGCTGACGACAGAAATCGCGGCGCGAGCGATCCCGATGTATGCGGCGTTAAGCTACGATGGTTGCGCCGAGATCAGCCCCGCCGATCCGCACGATGCGGCGATCATGCAATCTTTGAATAAGCATCAGCGCGGCGACAAAGGTTTTGGGCCGGCACTCGGCCCGGATGCGGCCGGCAAAGCGATCGTGCGATTTCAATCGCTAGGCTATTCCGTCGTGCAGGGCCCGGCCGATTGGCGCTTCGCGCCCGAAGATCGCGAAATCCAGGCCGAGATTTTTTCCGGCTGGGCGAGCGCCGCGCGCGAAGTCGGCGATCTGCCGCTCGCCAACATTGTCGAATGGTTGACATTTCGCCGCGACGAGGTTGCCGCCGGGCGCTCGTCACTCGTCGTCGGTCACGTCGATTTTTTCGCCGCGCCGGCCACCACACGCTGAGCCGACAAATCGCAGTCGAACAAAATCTCGTCGTCGAGCTGAAATGTCCGGATCGGCATGCGCAAGGCCTGATCGGTGCGCTCGATCGGCGGCAGCACGAAACCCGGGCGGCCGCTGCCGATGATGATCGGCGCGACGATCACATGCAGCCGATCGAGGCAGCCATGTCCAAGAAAGCAGGACAACGTTTCGGCGCCGCCATCGATGAGCATGCGCTTGAGGCCGCGCTGGGCGAGCGCCGCAAGGATGGCGCGCGGATCGATGCGTCCATTCGCCGCCGGCAAGGCCAGCACTTCGACATCCGAGCTGAAACAGCACTGCGTTCCCTCGCTAACGATGGCAAGGCGGCGCACGCCGTCGCAACTGAACACCTTGGCACAGGCGGCAAGCCGCCCTTTCGGGTCGAGCACGACGCGCGCAGGGTGCGGTCCCGGCACATGCCGCACCGTCAATTGCGGATCGTCGGCGACCGCCGTGCCGACGCCGACGAGCACGGCATCGACCAGCGAGCGCAATCGATGCAGATGGGTGAGCCCCGCCGGGCCGTTGATGTAGCGCGAATGGCCGGAGACGGTGGCAATGCGCCCGTCAAGCGACTGACCGATCTGGCCGACGACGACGAGATCGTCGATCGCTCCCACGCGCAGCGGCGCAAAAAGTTCGTCCCACGGCCTAAACAACGTGCGCGCCGGATGGCGAAAGGCCTGCACGAAATCGGGCCAGGAATCGCGAGCAGCGCAATCGCCAATCGGGCGGATTTCGCCGGCGACATCATTCGCGTCGGACTTGACGAGCGGCATATCCATGGGTTCAACCCTAGGCGCCTGTCCTTACAGGACTATTTCCTTACGCGAAAGCCAGCCGAAATAACCATGCTGGCAATCGGAATAGGCGTGCGGGCGAAGGCGTCTTACGCTTGGCCCCGCGAGCCGAATGGCCAATTAAACGGATGGAAGCCGGTCGTATGAGTAGAGTGGGGAGGGATGTGGCTTCCGCCCTGTTCGGTAGCAACGGACAGATCGGCGTCACTCGCGGGGTCGCCGAATTTCATGCCGGACGACCGGTTCTCGTCAGCAGCGGCTGCGAAACCATTCTCGCTTTGCCGGTCGAGGGACTGGATGCGACGCGCCTGCGCGAATTCATGGGCCTCTGCCCTCCGGCTCTACCTTGCCTGGCGATCACGGAGCGCCGCGCACGTGCGCTTGGATTCGACACCGACACCGCAACGAAGCTGCGTTTCTCGTCAAAGCCGCGTGCGGAGACGATTCTCGCCTTCGTCGCCGGTGCCAAACCCCATCGCCGCGTTGCAGCGATACCCGCAGGAGCGGCGGCGGAAGCTGCAATCGAGCTGGCGAAATTGTCGCAAGGCTTGCCGGCGGTGCTCGTCGCCGAATTGGTCAGCGCAGATGCCATCGCCTCCAAGCATCAGATCGTCGTCATCGAAGCGCAATCGGTTGCGTATTTCCGCGCGGAAACAATAGCGTCGTTGCGGATTGCAAGCAGAGCTTCCGTACCGCTTAAATCCGGCAGCCGTGCAGATTTCGTGGTCTTTCGCGACGACAGAGGAGAAAGCCCGGTAGCGATTGTCATTGGCAAGCTCGACGTCAGCAAACCCGTTCCAGTGCGCGTTCACTCGGCTTGCTTGACCGGCGACGTGTTCGGCTCGCGGCGATGCGATTGCGGCGATCAGCTGACGTTGTCTCTCAATCGTTTGGAAGAGCAGTACGGCGGCATCGTTCTCTACCTGCCGCAGGAGGGCAGGGGCGTCGGCCTCGCCAATAAGATGCGTTGCTATCAGATGCAGGACGAGGGCCTCGATACGATCGATGCCAATACGACGCTCGGTTTCGAGGAGGACGAGCGCGATTACCGCATCGCCGCGCGCATGCTGCAGATGCTCGACTGCACGCGCATCATTTTGATGACGAACAATCCCGCCAAGCTCGCCGGTCTCGCCGAAGCGGGTATCGAGATTGCCGGACGCGTGCCGATCGAAGCGCCGATCAATGGCGACAATCGCCGCTATCTCAAGGCGAAGGCGGCGCGCGCCGGCCACCGGCTCAGCCCCACATTATTGTCGGCACCCTGACCGGGGATCCGGGTCGCGCGCCGCATTTCCTCTGCTGGGCTGTCGCTCAGCGAACCTGTTCACGGCGAAGAACCCCGTTATTCGGTCTGCCGGGTGACCGTCTAGCTCCGGCTAAACGAAAGTTCACGTTGGTGAGCGGAACCGTGATTTTTGCATCCGGTTAATCCCCCAACGTGGAGGGGAGGACAGGAGAAAAGATGCGAACCAACCTTTTGATTTCATGTGCCGCCACCGCACTTCTGATCGGCATCGGCAGCGCCAATGCACAAGGCGCCGCCGAGCACAAAGGTGGTCCGAAGGAGGGTCCCGCGGCAGCGGCAACTCAGCCGAGGTCCGCCATGCCCGCCGAGCAGGGAATGGCAGAGCATCGCAGCGCCGCCGAGAGCCCGAAAGCCGATGCGGCAAGCTCCGCCAGGCCGTCGCTAAACGAGCCGAAGGCGCATCAAGGCGCCGCCAACGAGAAAGCTTCGCCGAATACCCACGGCGCCGCGGCCAACGAGAAGAATGCTGAGAAGAACGCGCCGAAAGCGGCGCAGACGAGCCCGGCCGACAAGGCCGCGCCGAAATCGACGGCTGCCGAGCAGTCGAAGCAGAAGCCTGACCATGCGACGGCCCAGCGCGATAAAAGCGCTTCTGAGCCGAAAACCGGACGCTCCGCCGCCACCGGCAAGAACGAGCCGGGCAAGGGCGAGGCGGCTAAGATCGAGCCGAGCAAAACCGGCGCGAGCGCTACCTCGAATCCGACCGAATCCGGCCGCTCGGCAACGAGCACGACAACCGGCGCCGGCGCCGGCACCAACGCCACCACGCATACCGGCGTGAATGCGCAGGAGCATGGCACTTCGGCCGCTTCGCTTCAGATCGAGCCGCAGAAGCAGGAGCGCATCCGTACCGCGCTCTCATCGAGCAAGGTCGAAAACATTCGGCATGTCGACTTCAATGTGTCGGTTGGAACGCGCATTCCGGAGCGCTACCACTTCTATCCGCTGCCGACCGAGATCGTCGACATCGTGCCCGAATATCGCGGCTTCGAGTACATGGTGGTCGACAACGAAATCGTGATCGTCAATCCGCGCACGCGCGAGATCGTCTACTCGATGAGCGAAGGCCGCTCCGCCGGCATGAACCACCCTTCGGTCGATTGCCGCTGAGCGGAAAGCGTTGAGACTTGGAAGCCCGGCGAGAGCCGGGCTTTTTTTGCTTTCAGCGCCACCTGCCGCGCAGCCGCGCGTCGAGGCTGAACGCGCCCGGTCCGGCACCGTAAAGCGCGAGAAAACCGCCGATCATATTGCGATATTTTTGAAGAAGTGAATCAGCTGATTGGTGCGTTGCGCGGCCTCCGCCTCCCAGAAGCGGTGACCGATCAAGGCAGCGACCAGAACGAACAGCGCCAGCACCAGCGCCGCGGCGCGCGTCTGGAACCCCAGCAGGATCGCGAGACCTCCCAGGAACTCGGTCAACCCCGCCAGAAGCGCCAGCGGGTAGGTGATGCCGGAGGGAAAGCCGTGGTTGACCAGATAGGTCGAGAAGCCGGTGAGCCGGTGAGCTTGTCGTAGCCGCTATAAAGGAAGATCGCCGCCAATCCGATCCGCGCCAGCAAGAGCGCCGGTGCTTCGCCAGGCCCATCGCGATTGTGCATTGGATAGCTCCCAGGGTTAACGGGCGGTATGCAATTATCAGCAGCTTGCGCACGCCGCAATTGCGCTCTGCAAACCTTTCGCCCAGACCGAGGTCGCACAGGCGTGATTTTCCCAAATGAACTTCAAATCCCGCCGGTTTGCTTCAGCATACCTTCAAAGCCAAGCGTTTATTGAACGGCTTGTTGGCGGGCTGGGGTTGGATCACAGCGGGCGCCGCAGAGCTTCGGCGCGAGTCGAGGCCGAACGCATCTTCACCGGCGCCGCCCATGCGGGGCTGATGCACTGAGAAAAGAGACCGAACCATGAGCCTGATTACACGTTTTGTCTCCGACGAATCCGGGGCAACTGCGATCGAATACGGATTACTGGCGGCTCTCATCGCCGTCGTGATCATCGGCGCGGTCAAAGCTGTCGGGACGAACCTGTCCGGCAAGTTCACCGACGTCGCCAACAACCTCAGCTAAGCGTCTCAGAAGAATCGTCTGGCTTTGCGCCCTGTCGGCTTTCGGCCGGCAGGGTTTTGTTCGTATTGGTCAAGCGGGCGCAGTTTGGTTGGAATGTTCGAATTTCAGGCCGAGGAGCATGGCCGAGAAATACATGACATAGCCGGCTTACGAGACGATCATGATCTGCGGAATCACCGTTCCACCGCCCGGATAGATGTTGCCGGTGCCGCCGACGGTAACCGGCGCGACGACATGATCATGCAGATTGAAATTGGCGCTGCCGCTCACCGGACAGCGCAGATCGAGGAAGCGCTTCCGCAGCTCCTGCATGATCTGGTTCTGCTCGGCCTGCGAAAGACGGCCTGTTTCGTCCGGCATCGGATCGGCGCTCCCTGATTTCTGAGATTTGCTCCTAATCCGCGGTGTTTACCGGCACAAGAGCGCGGGGGTTTCGCCCGTGGCACGAATTCGCCCGTTCAGCGTTTAGACATCTAGTTTCATGCAGGCTCTTGCCACATGCTTTTGGGGAGTGTTCAGAATGTCAAGGCTGTTCGAGGCACTCGCCTTTGCCGGTGCCCTGTCGTTTGCGGCGGGAACGGCGCGAGCGACGCCGCTCGAGGTGACATGCCCAAGCGTCTCCTATCGCGGCCCGATCATCGTTGCGACGTGCTACAACGCGTTGCTGCAGCCGGTGCGCAGCGTCATCGACACCCGCGGCTGTGTCGGCGAGCCTGCCAATGTGAACGGTCAGCTCACGTGCGAGCGCGGCTATGGCGGCGGTTATGGCGGCGCCTATGGCCAGCGGCGCTGGCATCCCGGCTATTGAGCGAATTGGCAAGCTCTGAGGATGACATGATGCTGTTGCGCGCGGGTCGGCAGAAGCGTCTCATTGCCCTTGGGGCCGCTCTATTGGTCGTGGCCTCAATCACGTCGCCGGCAGCGAGCAACGAGCGATACCGTCTTTACCGATCCGCACATGTGTTTGGCACGAGCCCGGTCTGTCCGGTCGGCTCGCGATGTCAGCTTCCCGCCCCGGATTGTCCGTTCGGCATGTCTTACTGTCCGCGCTATTTAGTGTGCCTCGATTGGTTCAGCGTCTGCCCGCCATAGCAACGGCGTATCAGCCGATCGAAGAGCCTTGCTGCAAGCTGCCGAACTGAGGCTCGTTTTTCCGAGTTGAAGATTTTGGCTCGCATTGCGATTCCGCCGGGACCGCTTCTTTGATCTGCGCCGGTATCTTCATCGACTCGGTCGTTCGTCCTATGCTTCGCCTCTCGACGATCGGTTGATCAGACGTTGAAACGCTTCGCGAGAAACTCGAGCGAACATTGCCAAAGACGTCCGGGTCGAACAGCTGTTTGCTGACGGAATAATTTTCGGTGCCCGGTTCGGCCGAGGCTTCAAAGGCCGGTAGGGGCGTCAGCCAGCACAAGGCGAATGCCGAGGCAGCGAGCACCGGAATCGAGATGGCAAAGGGGTACTTCGGCATGGCATTCTCCGACACCTATCAAGCTTAACAATTCCCAAGGCCGGGCTTTGGTTCCACGGCGTGTCTTGGCGACCGGCTGATTGCGAGCCGAAGTCGGACGTCCGATCGTCCGACGCGTCGGTTATGATCGGAGGTTCTCCCTGCGCTTTACGTAAATCGCTGAAAATAATGGTGGGCGCACAAGGGCTCGAACCTTGGACCCGCTGATTGAGAGTCTCTCGTCAGCGACGTCCCGCGGTTTGCCGCCATTTCCCCATCTTTCCACATCTATTTGAGCTACTCCCGGACGGCCGGCGCCGCTACGTCGTGAAGTACCGCGTCAAAGGAGGCCGCAACGCCCGACAACTTGGTTTGGTCTAGGAACGCACGGTCAAGTCACCTGCGAGCAAGCTCGGGCAAGAGCTCTCCAGGTTCTGTCTGCAATGGCGCGGGGAGAAGATCCGCGAGCACAGCTCATCGTGGAGCGGACGGCCCCCACCGTTGCGGAACTCTGGGCGAGGTATACAAAGCGGAGCATTTGCCAAGAAAGAAGGAGCGCTCCGGGGCTGGGGATCGGCAGAAGGCGAGCGCTAGCAGGCTGCCTTGCAGGAACTCGAGGCATCAGGCGATATTTCCACGTCTGCAGCGGCAGCCATAAGCCTTCGATCATCTCCCCGGAGTCACCAGCCTCGCGAGCGGGACGCCCTTATCGTCGACGACTCGGCCGTCGTTCATGAGGGGACGATAAATGGCCGAGCGTGCCTCTGGATCGATGACGCGAATAGCTTGAGGCATGTCATCCTCCGGGCCATGCCCTAACGTCTCGAAACGCAAGTCGCCACCAGCGATGTCCTCAGTGTGAGCGCGTTGTGACATATCGCTATAGCGCTCCTGCACCACGTAGGTTGCTTTGCCGCCCCATCCGTCTCCGACGACCAGCGCTTCGGGGCTCGTATCAAAGCCGTGCTGTTCAAGGTACGCGACCATGAGCCCCGTGCCGTCTCGCCGGCCAAGTATCTGACCGCCGCGCTCCAGCCGCCGAAATCCTGAGGCCGTTTGTCAACCATTCACTTTCCGCCAAGCTTTTCTATCCCGCCGATTTAGTGCTCACATGCCGCGCCGTCACCCGCGCATCTATAGCCAGCTCAAGCCCGCTGAGGACGCGCTCGCCGACATCGAGCGCCTGCTTCACGAGCCGGACAATGCGTCGATCGATGAGATGCCTCAGCGCCAGCGGCCCTCTATAGATTACCGGCCGCTCGTCGCGGTGATCGCGATCGTGATCTTTTCGCTCGCGCTGATCGCGTTCAGGGGAAGGGCGCGAAATTGTAGACGGTCTCATGCCGTGAGAGCGAGACAGGTGACCGCGAAAAGAAATCCCATGAAAAAGAGCAAGGTCTTGCCCGGCGAGGCGCGCTCTCGGATGTCTATAAGGGTATTAGCGACGGCTGAAATTAACATTGCGATAGGCCTGTTCTTTTCGATTGGGTGAGGCGAACTTATCAAAACGCCCCCATACGTCTGTGCTGCGGAACACACTGATCCGAATGTGAGTTGGCGCACAGCTCATCTCCAATGGGTATGCAACAGAAGCGGTGCAAACCAGCGGGAAGCGCCATGTCCACCAGCATCTACGATGGATTTTTCAAAAAAACGCCGGAAGGCTACCTCTTCCGAGCGCCCACCCCCTGGCTTTTTGGCGCGGGGAAACACTACCTTGCCAACGATGCTCAGCGGGCGGAGATTCTCGAACTGGGTAGAGTCCGCCACCCCGTCGTTTACGCTCTCGTGTTTGCTCTGGTAATCATTGCTTGCCCCGCCGGCAGTACACTCCTCGTCTATCTTCTCTCGGGACACGCAGAACCCGCCGGAGCAGATATTGCGGCGATAGCAATCCTGACATCCCTTTCGCTCCTCACAAGCTTGTTGATCGTAGCGCGACTGCGGTTGCGACGCCTCCGCCCGATCCTTATGCGCCTACCGCGTAGCCAAAAAAGCTTGACGCTCCGAGACATCCAGACGATGCAGCTTCAAGCGATTTCGCTCAAGAAACTGTTGATTTTAGGAGCGGTGCTGGCGGCCTCCGCAGTCGTACAAGCGATTTCTCTCGCGTTCATAATTGGGATGGATGTGGGAGCTCGCCGGCACCTGTCTCTCGGATCGAGCCAGGTCATCTCGCTCTGTCTTATGTTGCTTCAGGGCGGGGTTGCTGCGCTTTACTTCAAACGGGCGGCTTCGCGCGTACACGACACCTTTAGCCGCTCCGCATGATCAGCCTCGAGCGGCACCCAAGATACTGCAGGGGAACGGCTGGTTCGTACGCCAAAGCGCGGGATCGCGCCGACGGACTGTGGGCGGGAGGCGGTCGGGCCGCTCACGCCCCTTTTTGGCCAAACCGCCTGGTGCATCAGCTTTTGGCCGCGCTTCCGACATCGCGCGTCATCGGCGCAGTGCCTGAGTTCAGTGATTTCGTCGGGCATTTCAGGAATTCGATCGAAACCTCGGCTGGATCCCAAAGCAGACCCCCAACCCGCCGTTGCTCCCGGGCCACAGCCCGAATGCCGGAAGCCGTCGGTTCGGCTGGCGAAGCTGTAGAGCGGTGTTCCAGCTTAGCTGGCAGCAATGCTGCTACGAATCCCTAAGAGAAGGCCGATTCTCGCGAAGAGCACAGCGAACGGATTTTTCATGGTCTTACCCCACAGAGCAATATCCCTACCTGCGCCCCTCCCGAAGCGATGTGCGGGCGCGCACAATTCTGGCGAGGTTCACCACCCGCAATGATCCGTGCGCCTCAACACATCGCACCCGGCGAAATAGGCAAATAGTTCTTCAAACCAAAGGAGAGCTGAGTGTTCAGGTTCTTTCGTAAAGTTTCCAAAATCGTGGCAGCGATGGCTGCGGGACTACCTCTATTTCGGCCCGCCTCAATTGAACGCGAGCTTGAACAAACATTGCGCATGGTACGATCTTGTCACCATCAACGCAAAAAGGCAGCGCGTTCGCCTACTTCTGCGGCGTAGGTACCCCGTTGAGTGAAGATGGTCCATTTGGATACGCCCCTCGCGACCATCACGCTTCGAGTGCGTCGAAGAATGATTTCTCTTTTTAACTGGAGCTGTGACGCCGATGCTTTTTCCCCGCCCGATAGAAGCCGTTCTGTTCGACATGGACGGGCTACTCGTCGACACCGAGTCTGTTTACCGCGAGGCAGTTGCGGCTGAAGCCGCAGCGCGCGGCCACCCGATGCCGTTGTCATTGCTCCTGCAAATGCCTGGTCTCCCGGAGCACGCGTGTGACGAGCTAGCAGGGCGCCACTTCGGCCAGAACGTCGACGTATCCGCCTACAGTGCAGGGGTCACTCGACGCGTTACGGAAATGGTCAAAGCGGGTGTTGCGGTAAAAGACGGAGTTGTCGAACTTCTGGACCTGCTCGATCAAAAGCGCCTCCCACGCGCGATTGTCACTTCCTCGAGCTACGAAACGGTGGAAGGGCATCTAGCTTTTACAGGTATCCTGCCGCGTTTCGACGCCGTGATCGCTCAAGGTGACTACGATAGGGGCAAGCCTCATCCAGCTCCATTCCTCCGGGGTGCAGAAGTTCTCGCGAAAGATCCCGCGCGCTGCCTTGTTCTTGAGGACTCTTACAATGGTGTTCGAGCGCCCATGCCGCTGGGATGATTACCGTTATGGTGCCTGACGACCTTTTGGATGCGACCGACGAGATGCGCAACCTTTGCCATGCGGTCGTGAACACGCTTCATACCGTGCGCCGGGCCCTTCTAGTCGAAACGACAATGAACTAACCAGGCGCATTCCGCTGGGTCTGAGGTCCCGAATGGAGCGACGAGCACGGCTCCTGAATCTGATCTGGTGGAAGCTGCTGGTCTGCCATATGCATGCGAGCGCCTTTTTGGCGCCGGGTGCGGAACGTAACTGAGCAGCTATTGAACAGGGCCCAACTTTTAGCTCTTATGTCCAACCAGCTCAATAACCGTGTCATTCATTACGAGAAGAGACGAGTTTCGCGGAGTACTGACGCCAACGTGAGGTTAACGATCATTGATCCGGTCCTGCCAACGCGAAGAAGCCAGCGCAGGTCCACCTGTTTCTGTGGGTTAGTTGCACGCTCGAAAGCTTTGGCGGCGCGGCTTTGCTTGCTTTTGGACCTCTCCAATCGAGGAACTCGCTCGAGGCGGAGGTACGCGGCTCGTTAGCCGTTGAGGATACCGCTCCGAACGCAGGCGGGAGCGACGGATTTGTTGATCGCTCTCGCCGATCGCGTTGTCCGACCACGAGTTGATGCGAGTTCACGGACGTCGGAGACGAGGCCATATCCAGAATAACACCTTCGTTAATTTGCCACTCCTCTCAGGCCGGGTCTGCGGCCGTTCATCTATGGACGCCAGATCACTTACAGCCGTACTTACTGGTATGGGCGACGCGGGTGCACGAGAAGCTCCAATAGGTTGGCTCACGACTTCGGGTCGCTTTTCGAAATGGCTCGCGCGCTCGAAAGCCGCGAGCGCTGACTGCACTGCTTCTTTACCCCGCGCGTTGGCCGCTTCGGCATCGGCTAAATGCTTTTCGGCCTGCGCCCATAGGTCCTTGAAAGATCTCATCGGCGGGGCAGCCAAGCCGCGTTCCCCATTCGTCTGCCTCGGCAAGACCGAAGGATTGGCAGCAGGATCGCCGGATACGTTGATCATGGCTCATTCTCGCGAGAACGTATTGCGCACAACCAAAGAGCGTGACAAACTTCACACGTTCTTAAGCGGCTCGGAGGGAGCCAACCTAGCAGAAAGGCCTCAGCGAGTCAGCTCTCTCGTAGAGAATAATGGGTCGTCGTCGCTGCCCTTGAGGTTCGCGCTGGGGGAGGCGCACGGCGGCAGCTCAACCACGAGCTTTTTGCAATGTGACAAGGTCGCTTTTCGCCCGCCGTGGGCACACTTTACCGGCAACATGACGGATAGATTTGGCGAAATCTGGCAGCTGCAGAGCGTGCGTGCCGAGGGGGATTTCGCTTTGGCTTCGGTGGTTGAGCGACATGCAGGTGGTTGAGATCGTTCTGAATCGCTCGTCGAATAAAGGCCAACGATCAACGCGACTATGGCGCTCAGCTATGCGCCATGGGTGTTCTGTCATCGCGGTTGCGTGACTGTGGTCAAATTGGACACTTGGATGCGGAGCAGTGGAGGCTGCGAGCGAACACGCTCGGCGGTTATTGCTCATCTACAATAGCTTGGATAAACTAAGCACTTCACCCTGTGTCGAGTTTGGGAGGGTAGTTTGGAACGAACCGAGGAGGAGAGCGTCGATGCCGTAGTGATCGGCACTGGGTTTGGTGGGTCGGTCGCAGCGTGGCGCTTGGCTGAAGCGGGCTTGTCCGTGGTGATTTTAGAACGAGGGAAACTTTATCCGCCCGGCTCCTTCCCACGCAGTCCACATCTTATGGCGCGGAATTTCTGGCGCCCAGACCAGGGGTTATTCGGCCTCTTCGAAATCTTGACGTTCAAAACACTTGGTGCCGTACTGTCTAGCGGAGTCGGCGGCGGTTCCCTCATTTACGCGAATGTCCTGCTCCGCAAAGACGAAAAATGGTTCGTTCGAAATGGAGCAGATGGCGAGGACTGGCCCGTCACTCGCGCCGATCTGGAAGTACACTATGATCGTGTTCACGCGCGTCTCCAGCCTCAAAAGTATCCGTTTGAGACCCCGCCGTACAGCTCCACGGGCAAAACTCATGTTATGCGAGAGGCGGCCGAAGCGCTCAAGCTAGCTTGGTTCATGCCCGATCTTGCGATCACCTTCGCTGATCAGGGACGGCCCCCCATCCCCGGTGAGCCGATCACGGAGGTTCATCCAAACTTGCATGGACGCACGCGGAACACTTGCCGGCTATGCGGCGAATGCGACATCGGCTGCAATTACGGCAGCAAGAACACCACGGATTATATGTTCCTCAGCACCGCCCTAAGGAAGGGGGCCGATCTACGACCGCTTTGCGAGGTAAGAGAACTGATCCCGTTACCAACCGGAGGCTGCACGGTGAGGTACGTGCGCTACAATCCCGGATTGGAATCCCAGGGCGGCGACGTTGCGCGACGTTTAGAAACGATAAAGGCGCCTCTCGTCGTGCTTGCCGC
>Ga0164299_10000150_pt1 | contig 14031 bp, 12 predicted proteins | sample Whisoiple_221_MG_FD_109712 | JGI IMG/M metagenome (GOLD analysis project Ga0164299, IMG submission 109712) | Unamended control soil microbial communities from upstate New York, USA - Whitman soil sample_221_MG | ecosystem: Environmental > Terrestrial > Soil > Agricultural land ...
GCAGTCCATCCAGACGCAGACCGGCGTCAGCACGGGCAATATCACGACCAAGGGGCTCGATGTACGAATCGGAAGCAACACCGACTCGTTCAGCGATGTCTTCGGGCAGGACCCGCAGGGCCATTACTTCGTCAAAAAGGCCGATTCGCCGCGGCTGGGCATCATCCCGGTCGCACAGGACACGACGGGCAACTGGCCGCTCACGGGCAACGCGACGATGACCATGCAGGGATACGTCCTCGTCTACATCGGCGACACGTCCAGGCCACCGGACTATCCCGCGTACTCGGGTGGTGGCAGCCGGCTCACGATCTACCTCACTCCGGTCGACGCGCCTCTGCCTGACTCCTGGGTGGCCCTGCTCGGTGACTACTCCCCATCCAACCCGAGTCCGGTCGTCTACCGGTTGGTCTCATAGGACGAACCTGCTTTGCGCGCACGCAATTGCCGAGGAGTAAGGATTATGTTCGAACATGTCGCGATGGCCACATGCGAGACCTGAAATGTGATTGATGTGAATAGTAGGTCCCTCAGAAGGAGAATGAAAATGCGAAAGAAGCTTGGATTGGCAATTGTCATGATTTCGGCGCTCTCGATGGCGGTTGCGTCGCAAGCCGGCGCGGCGACGCCCCCGGCATACGGCGCGAAGTGCAACGCCTCCTGGACGGGGAAGCGAGGCACGCCGGCCTATCGCTTGTACAAGAAGGGCTGCGTGGCGGCAGCCGTCACAGCCGCAAAGGCGGCGCAGGAAGCCGGCGACAGCGACGACGACGCGGCGAACGCCACGCGCGCAGCCGCGGCGTGTCGCGTCCAGTCCCCGCCGCCTCGCAAGACCAAGGCCGCGCGCGCGTCCTTCCGCGCATGTGTCTCCGCCGTGGTGGCTGTGCAGCAGGTGTACGGCGGGCGTCCGCTCGCGGCGACCCTCGCCGGTGTCCAGGGGGATGCGACCACCGATCAGGACGGCACGGGCAGTGCGAGCTTCACGCTCAACCAGGGTCACGGTCAGATCTGCTACGACGTCAGCTGGACCAACCTCGGTGTCGTGAGTGGCCTTCACATCCATGCCGCATCGGACAACTCCATCGTGGTTCCCCTCGACAATGACACGAATCTCACCGACGGCAATGCGAAGGGCTGTGTGCAAAACGTCTCCAAGGACGTGATGAAGGCGATCCGTCAGCATCCCGACCAGTACTACGTGAACGTCCACACGGACGAGTACGCGGCGGGCGCGATTCGTGGCGCCCTTCACGCCTGAACGTCGCATTGCCCGGTTTTCGGCGCATGCCCCGGAGTCCGAGAGCCGTCGTGCCCCATCCCTCCCCCGGATGAAGCGCTTGCACGACGACGTCCGGACCACCACGTGAGGCCCGCCCCGTGCGGGCCTCACGTGCGCGCCTCGGTCGAGCTGCGCACTCGCCTTCAGAGAGCGACTCCTCCACACCGTCTCCGGCCGGCGCGCACAACTCCTTCACATCGGCTTCCTAGGGTGGTCGGTGGATGCGACCCAGCCGACTGAAGGAGACAGCAATGCACTCTCGACATGACAGTGACGGGGCACGGCCCAACGTGGTCGTGCGCGTCCTGCGAGGGCTCGTGTTCCTCGCCCTGCTCCCCGCCATCCTCGTCGCGGGCCTGATCATGCTGCCGGTCGTGGCGATCGCCCGTCTCGTCGGCCTCGGGCCGCGCGGACGCGGCTGTCGTGGCCGCGGCGGCCGCCCTGCCGGCCCGGCCGACTCCGGCGACGTGGCGACCCCGGCCTAGGGACCCTGATCCGGCGGGCGCGGGCGTGAAGGGCCCGCGCCCGGCGCCGGGTACGGTTGCGCGCGTGAAGACCATCCTCGTCGTGGACGACGAGCCCGAGATCGTCGCGCTCTGCAGCGACTACCTGCGCGCCTCCGGCTACGCCGTCCTGACCGCGCGCGACGGGCAGGCCGCGCTCGACGCGCTGCGGACGAACCGGCCCGACCTCGTCGTGCTCGACCTCGGCCTGCCCAAGGTCGACGGGCTCGACGTCACGCGGGCCGTCCGGCGGGAGTCCGCGGTGCCGATCGTGATGCTCACCGCCCGCGCGGAGGAGTCGGACAAGCTCGTCGGGCTCGAGCTCGGCGCCGACGACTACATCACCAAGCCGTTCAGTCCCAAGGAGCTCGTCGCGCGCGTGCGAGCGGTGCTTCGCCGCGCGGAGGGAGCGCACGCGGCAGTCGAGATCGTGCGCGCAGGCGACGTCGAGCTCGACACCGCGCGCATGCTCGCGACCGTCGACGGGCGGCGGGTCGAGCTCACTCCGACCGAGTTCCGGCTGCTGCTCGAGCTCGCTCGCCAGCCCGGGCGGGTGTTCACGCGCTCGCAGTTGCTGTCGGCCGTCCAGGGCGTCGCTTTCGAGTCCTACGAGCGCGCAATCGACGCGCATGTCAAGAACCTCCGGCGCAAGATCGAGGACGATCCGCGTGCTCCGCGGCGCTTGCAGACCGTTTTCGGAGTCGGCTATCGCATGGCCGACGAGCAAGGCGGCTGAGCGTCGTGCGCCCCCGGCACAGAGGGCAGCGCCCGCCCTGGTGGCCTGCCGGCGAGGAGTGGCCACCGCCCGAGGCCCGGCGTCCGCCGCACCGCTTCATGCTGCGCTTCGCGCTGATGCTCTCGCTCGTCCTGCTGACCGTGGCCGGGATCGCCGCGGCGGGCGTGTGGGCCGCTCTGGTCGCGCTCGGCGCGATCTCGGCCTCGTCGGGAATCCGCGTTCTCGCGCTCGTCATCCTCGTCGCCGGCGCCGGTTGCCTCGTGCTGATCGTCCGCACGACCCGCCGCAGGTTCGCCCCGATCGCCGCGCTGATCGGGGCGGCGGAGCAGATCGAGCGCGGCGACTATTCGGCGCGCGTGCCGGAGCGCGGCGGCCGCGACGTGCGCGCGCTCGCGCGCACGTTCAACACGATGAGCGAGCGCCTGAGTGCGGTCGACTCGCAGCGACGATCGTTCCTCGCCGACGTTGCGCACGAGTTGCGCACTCCCCTGGCGATCATGCGCGGGCGGCTGGAGGCGATGCTCGACGGAATCCACCCACGCGACGACGACCATCTGCGCGCGGTGCTCGGCCACGCCGCGGCGCTGGAGCGCCTCGTCGGAGATGTCGCGACAGTGGCCGCCGCGGACGCCGGTCCGTTGCCCCTGAACCTCCAGCAGATCGATCTGGCCGTGCTCGCGAACGGCGTCGCCGACGACTTCGCCGAACCTGCGCGGGAGACGGGCGCGGCGATCCGCGTGCGGGTGGAGTCTGATGCCTCGACGGTGAGCGGCGACGACGCGCGTCTGCGCCAGGCGCTCTCGAACCTCGTCGCGAACGCGCTCCGCTCGGGCGGCTCGATCGTCCAGATCGGCGTCGGCCGCGCCGCGCAGGGCACCGAGATCTCCGTGCGTGACGACGGCGCCGGCATCGCACCGGAGCTCCTCCCGCGCGTCTTCGAGCGCTTCGTCCGGGGTCCCGACTCCGCAGGCAGCGGCCTCGGCCTCGCGATCGTGGCCGACATCCTCGCCGCCCACGGCGGCTCGGCCTCGGCCGCGAGCACGCCGGGCGAGGGCACGACGGTCACGCTGCTCCTGCCCGGGCCTGGCGCGGCCACTGCCCGCTGAGAGCGGGTATCGGTGCGTCGAAGAAGCGTGGCCCGCGGTCTCGCGGGCCACGCTCCCCCGGCCCCTCAGGCCTGGCTGGTGACGGGCAAAGGCTCCGGCTGCGCGACGCTCGAGGAGATCTCCACGATCCGCCCCTCGTCCGCAGAGCGGAGAATGCCCCGCGCGACGTCGACGATGTGGGCCCCGAGCTCGCCCGAGGCACGGTGCGGCTGGCCCGCCGAGATGGCCTCCACCATGTCGTGGAGCCCGATGCCGCGGGCGTCGGCGGCGCCGCGAGAGGCGTACGGCACGTCCCCCCAGCCACCCCGTCCCCGCTTGAGCCGGACCGACCCGCCGAACGCGTTGGGATCGGGCAGCAGGAGAACGCCCTCCGTGCCGTAGATCGCCACATCGCAGATGTACTGGTCGCGCGCTTCGAAGCTCGCGATCAGGTTGGCCGTCGCGCCGCCGCCGAGCTGCATCGTCGCGCTCGTATGCGTCGGCGTGGTCGACGTGAAGCTCTCGCCGCGCCGCGGCCCGATCTCGATCGTACGCTCGAACGGCCGCATCGAGGCGAAGCCTGCGACGCGCTCGATCGGCCCGAGCAGCGCGACGATCGCGGTCAGGTAGTACGGGCCCATGTCGAACAGCGGCCCGGCTCCGTCGGTGTAGAAGATGTCGGGATTGGGATGCCAGGTCTCCTGGCCGCCGACGAGCATCGCCGCACTGACCGAGAGCGGCTCGCCGATCGCGCCCTCGTCGATCACGCTGCGGCCGGCCTGGTAGGCCGAGCCGAGGAAGATGTCGGGGGCGCAGCCGATGCGCAGCCCGAGGCGCTCGGCCTCGCAGGCCAGCGCAGCGGCCTCGGCCGAATCGGTGGCCAGGGGCTTCTCGGTGTAGACGTGCTTGCCGACGCCGAGCGCCTGCATCGTGACCGCGGCGTGCACGAGCGGCGGCGTCAGGTTGAGGATGACGTCGATCGCGGGATCGGCGATCAACTCGTCGACGCTCACCACGGCGAGGCCGCTGGCCTTGCCGAGCGCCGCGGCCTGCGCCTGGTCGAGATCGGCGCAGGCGACGATCTCGTAGGAATCGAACGCGCTGGCGTTCTCGACGTATGCGCGGCTGATGACACCGCAGCCCATGACTCCGACTCTCATGCGACCTCCCCGAGCATCGTGATCACGGCTGCGATCGAGCGGCGCGCGTCGTCGATCTCGGTGCCCACAGGCTCATCTTGCTCGACGATCAGCCATTCGACACCGTCGCGCGCCGCCTCGGGGACGATCGACTCGAAGCCGACCGCGCCGTCGCCGACTGGGCAGAACGAGGGCTCGCCTCGTACCCGGAAATCCTTCACGTGCAGCAGCGGCCCGCGTCCGAGGAACGCGATCGGATCGGCGCCGGCGTACCAGGCCCAGCCCGCATCCAGCTCCAGGAAGACTCCCGCCGGGAGCCGCGCGAGGAAGCCCTGCTCGATCTCGGCGTCGTGGTTGTGGTAGCCGAGCTCGAGACCGCGCGCTGCGGTGGCCGAGGCCGCCTTGCCGATGCGCGCCAGCGTTGCATCGTCGAGCTTCGCGGGGTCGACCCAGCTGATCACCAGGCGCCGCCAGCCGAGCGCCTCCGCCTCGGCCGCCAGCTCGTCCAGCTGCGTCTCGATGGTCTCGAGCTGCGCATGGCGGCCCACGGCGACGAGCCCGAGCTCCTGCAGCCAGCCGGCGACGACCTCCGGCTCGTGGCCGTGGAGGTCGAACAGCTCGACGCCCTCGAAGCCGAGCGCCGCGACCTGGCGCAGGGTGGCCTCGAAGTCCTCGGCCGAGGCCTTGCGCACGGAGTAGAGCATGAGCGCGATGCGGCTCATGCCGGCCGCCTGACGTAATGGCCCGGGCGTGCCTCGACCAGCTCCAGGTCGCTCTCGTCGGCCAGGTGGGCGCGCACGAGCGGCTCGAGCCGCAACCCGCTCTCGGGATTCGGGACGGCCGAGAGCAGCAGCTTGGTGTAGGCGTGCAGCGGGTCGAGCAGCACCGCGTCGGTCGGCCCCTGCTCCACGATCCGGCCCCGGTACATCACGAGTACCTCGTCGGCCACGTAGCGGGCGCTCGCAATGTCGTGCGTGATGTAGAGGAAGGCAATTCCGAGCTCCCGCTTCAATTGGAGAATGAGATTGAGGATGCCGATGCGGATCGAGACGTCGAGCATCGAGATCGGCTCGTCGGCCAGGATCACGCTCGGCTCGACGGCGAGCGCGCGTGCGATCGCAACGCGCTGGCGCTGCCCGCCCGAGAGCTGGTGCGGGTACTTCTGCGCGATCTCGTCCGGCGGCACGAGACCGACGCGCGCGAGCAGCTCGCGCACGCGCCCGTCGACCGCTCCGCGCGCGCAGATCCCGTGGATCTGCAGCGGCCGCGCGATGTGGTAGTCGATGCGCTTGACCGGATTGAGCGACGCGAACGGATCCTGGAAGATCATCTGCACGTGCGAGCGATAGTCGAGCAGCGTCTTGCGCCGCCGCTGATCGCTGACATCGTGGCCGTCGAACACGATCGTGCCGTCCGTGGGCGCGTAGAGGCGCGCCAGGAGGCGAGCGACGGTGCTCTTGCCACTGCCGCTCTCGCCCACGAGCGCGGTCACGCGACCGGGGCTGAGCGTGAACGACACGTCCGCCACCGCATCCAGCATCTCGCGCTTCAAGCCGGCGCCGCGCACGGGGAACCGCTTGCCGAGCCGATGCACCTCGAGCGTGCTCATGGCCCCTCAACCCAGTGACAGGCGACCTGGTGCCCGGCGTCGATCTCGCGCAGGACCGGCCGCTCGGAGATCTGCAGGCGGTGCAAGCTGCTGTCGATGCCGGTGCACTGCGGGCAGCGCGGGTGGAAGCGGCAACCCGAGGGCGGCTTGGCGAGATCGGGCGGTGAGCCCGGAATGCCCGTGAGCGGGACGATCGGGCCCGAGAGCGGCGGGAACGAGCTCATCAGCCCATTCGTGTACGGGTGCCGCGCGTGCCGGAAGAGCACGTCGGACGGCGCGGACTCGACGATCTCGCCGGCGTACATGATCGCGATGCGGTCGCTGAACTCCACCAGCAGCGAGAGGTCGTGGGTGATGAACAGCACCGCGAAGCCGAGGCGTTGCTTGAGCACCTCGAGCTCCTGCAGGATCTCCCGCTGCACGACCACGTCGAGGGCCGTCGTCGGCTCGTCCATCACGATCAGCTCGGGCTCCAGCGCCAGCGCCATCGCGATCACGACGCGCTGCCGCATGCCGCCCGAGAGCTCGTGCGGGTAGGAGCGCACGCGTCCGCGATCGATGCCCACCAACTCGAGCAGATCGCCGGCGCGGGCCAGCGCGTCGCTCTTGCGGATGCGATCGTGGGCCTTGAACATGTCGACGAACTGGTCGCCCACGCGCATGACCGGGTTGAGCACGTTCATCGCGCTCTGGAACACCAGCGAGACGTGACGCCAGCGCACCCGCCGCAGCTGCTCGCGGCTCATGGCGACGAGATCCTGGCCCTGGAAGAGGATGCGCCCGCCCGAGACCTCCGCCGGTGGCTTGAGGATCTGCAGCACGGCGCCGGCGAGGGTGCTCTTGCCGCAACCCGACTCCCCGGCCAGACCGAGGATCTCGCCCTGGGCGATCGAGAGCGACACGTTGTCGACCGCGCGCACGCGGCGATCGGCCAGCACGTAGTCGACCGAGACCTGATCGAGCTCGAGCAGCGGCTTGGTGGCCACGGCGCTCACTTGGCCCGCCCGTGCCCGAGGAACAGGCCGCTGATCATCCCGCGCCCCTGCTTGGGCGGCTTGCGCAGGCGCGGGTTCGAGACCTCGTCGAGGCCCGCGAGGATGAGCACGAGACCGAGCACCGTCAGCGCCAGCGCGACGCCCGGGAAGAGGAAGGGCCACCACTCGCCCTGCAGGACGGCCGAGTTGACCTGCGCCCAGTACAGCGTGACGCCCCAGCTCTGGCTGTTCATGTCGCCGAGGCCGAGGAACTGGAGCCCGGCGGCGGTCAGCAGCGAGATGTAGAAGACGAGCACGAAGGCCGCTGCGATGCGGCTGATCATGTTCGGCATGAGCTCGTAGACCACGATGCGCCAGGTCGGCTCTCCGGCGACCCTGGCGGCGAGGATGAAGTCGCGGTTGCGCAGCGTGAGGGCCTGGGCCCGCAGGATCCGGGCTTCGAAGGCCCACAGCGTCAGGCCGAGGATGAGCACCATCGAGAGCGAGCCACGGCTCTTGAGATAGGACGACGTCACGATCAGCAACGGGATCGTCGGGATCACGAGGAACACGTTCGTCGCGAAGTTGATGAGGTCGTCGACCCAGCCGCCGCAATAGGCCGCGAGGATGCCGAGCGTGGCCGCGAGCACGGTCGCGAGCGTGGCCGCGGCGAAGCCGAGGAAGAGCGAGTTGCGCGTGCCCCAGACGACCTGCGACCAGATGTCGGTGCCCTGATCGGTCGTGCCGAAGAAGTGGTTCCAGGAGGGAGACTGCTTCGCGTCCAGCAGCGAATAGGCCGTCGGGTCGTGCGTCGCGAGCCACGGTGCCAGGACCCCGACGGCAAACATGCCGAAGACGATCATCAGGCCCATTCGCGACTTCGGATTGGAGAGCAGGAGCCGCAGCCACAGCGGCAGGCCCGGCAGCCGGCGGCGCCGTGCCGTCGGCACCTGCTGCACCGTCAGCGGGACGGCGCTCGGGGCTGCCTCGTCGGCACCGATCGGTTGCATCTGGGACACGCGATCCGCCTACGCCGTCCGTACCCGCGGATCGAGCACGACGTTGAGGAGGTCCATGACGAAGTTCGCGACGATCACGCAGACCGCGAAGACCAGCAACAGACCCTGCGTGAGCGGGTAGTCGCTGCCCAGCGCCGCCTGCTGCAGCGTGAAGCCCGCGCCCGGATAGCTGAAGACGAACTCGATGAAGACGAGCCCGCCGACGGCGCCGGCGAACTGCGCGGCGAACCCGTTGAGAGGCGGCAGGATCGCGTTGCGCCCGGCGTAGCGCGTCATCACGCGGCGGTCCGGCAGGCCCTTCGCCTCCGCCATCGCCACGTAGTCCTCCTCGATGGTGTTGATCATCACGGTGCGCATGTTGAGCACCCAGCCGCCCGCGAAGGCGAGCGTGATGACGATGATCGGGAGCTGCGCGTGGCGGAACGCGCTCTCGAGGAAGGCGTAGTTGAAGCCAGGTGTGAGCTCGGTGTCATAAGCGTGCTGCAAGGGGAACCAGCCGAGCTTGAGGCCGAAGAAGTAGACAGCGACGAGCGAGGTGAAGAAGGCGGGAAAGGCGCCGAGCGCGAGCATCGTGGGCACGACGACATTGTCGACCGTGCCGCCGCGGCGCCAGGCCGCGACCATTCCGATCGTGGTGCCGATCACGAACGCGAGGATGAAGGCGACCCCGACGAGGAAGATCGAATACGGAAGCGTGCGCCCGATGACCTCGGACACGTTCGTCGGGTAGTTCGAGGTCGAGATGCCGAAGTCGAGCCTGCCGATCTGACCCAGGTAGGAGAAGTACGCCTCGAGCAGCGACTGGTCTCCGCCGCCGAGCATCCGGCGGTAGGTCTCGATGATGCCCGGGTTCGACGCGATCTGCGCGGAGCTCATCCGGGCGAGCATGCCGCCGGCCGGGTCGCCCGGCATGAGCCGCGGCAAGAGGAAGTTGAGCGTCACCGCAACCCACAGCGCGAACACGTAGAAGCAGCAACGTCGAAGGAGCCAGCGCATCGGCATCTCTCCCGAGTATGCCCGGCGGGCGGGGATCTGTCCCCGCCCGCCGGGACTGGAGTTGGACTCCTACCTCAGGTCACGGAGTGGTCGTCGCGCCGGGAACGATGCTCGTGAACGAGAGCACGTTGTCCGGGAAGGTCGTGAAGATCGGATCCCCGTAGAAGTTCTTCGACGAGTTGAACCCGTGGAAGTACTTCGTGCTGTACGTCGACCAGCGGGGCCCGACGAAGAGCGGGATGACGGGCAGCGTCTTCAGCCACACCGCCTGCACCTTGTTCGCGAGTGCGTGCTGCACGTCCGGCTTGAGCGAGGTCTTCCACTGGTTGAGGAGGCCCGTCGCGCTGGGATCCGAGAAGTGCTCCCAGTTGCCGGTCGAGGTCGCGTCCTGACCCGAGGGGATCAGGGCGTTCTGGTGCAGGTTCGCGAAGAAGAACCCGTACGGCGAGCCCTGGGAAGCCGCCTGCCAGAGCAGCGTCGGCGCCTTGGTGCTCGACGCGCTCGGGTACCAGGAGTTCCAGTCCGGCTCGGTCTGGACGGTCGCGTCGATGCCGATCGCCTGGAGGTTCTTGGTGATGATCTGCAGGGAGGCGACCCAATCCGACCAGCCCGAGATGACGTGCACCTGGAACGAGACCGGGTTGCCCTTCGGGTCGAGCAGCTTGCTGCCGTTGTAGGTGAAGCCGCTGTCGGTGAGCAGCTTCTTGGCCGCTTCCGGGTTGTAGGTCGCGAGCGCCTTGGCCTGCGCCTTGATGGCGGGATCCGTCACCCACGACGGGAAGATGAAGCTCAGGCCGAGAGCGTCGGTGGGCGGCGCGTAGCCGTACTCGCCGAGCTTCGACACGTCGTCGCGGTTGATCGCCATGCTGACGGCCTGCCGGAACGCCACGAGGCTGTACGGGTACTGGGTGTCGTCGAACATGAGCGACACGGGGTACGCCGCGGTGCCGTAGAAGGCGTGGAAGTGCGCCGGATCCTTGGCCAGGTACGACGACTCGACGTTGGCCACGAAGTTGTGCGTCCAGTCGACCTTGCCACTCTGCATCTGGAGCAGCGCGGCGTCGTTCGAGGTGGCCTCCTGGTAGTCGAGGCACGGCACGGCCGGCTTGCCCGCCTGCCAGTAGTTCGGGTTCTTGCCGTACACGACGTCCTGCGTCGTCAGGCGCGTGATGTTCGTGAACGGGCCGGAGCCGACGGGCTTCGGGTTCTTGAACGTCGCCGGTGCCTTGACCTTCGACCAGATGTGCTGCGGCACGACGAACTGGAGGTTCAGGTTGGCGGCGATGAACTGCGAGTCCGGCGTCTTCAGCGTGATGGCGACGCCGAGCGGGCCGACCTGCTTGATCGACGCGATGTTCGTGTTCGCGCGGTAGAGGCCGATGATGTCCATCGTGTGGCCCGAGTCCTGCTTGCCGGCGGTCAGGCTGTAGACCACGTCGGCCGCCGTCAGCGGCTTGCCGTCCGACCACTTGACGTTGGGCTGGATCTGCAGGTTCAGCGTCTTCTTGTCGCGACTCCATGTCCAGCTCTTCGCCAGCCAGGGGTAGACGTGACCGCCCTTGGCGACAACCGAGATCGTGAGCGGCTCGTAGATCGCGCCCTTCATGATCTGGCCGTTGTTCACGGAGCCGGTGTACGGGTTGAAGCTGCGCGTGAACGCGGCGTCACCCGAGCCGACCATGACGACGCACGGGTGCGCTCCGGCTGCAGGCGCTGCCTGCTGCGCTGGACGTGCCGACGCGCCTGGTGCCAGGATCGCGGCGACTGCCGCGACCGCGCCGACCACGGCTGCGGTCACAAGACCGGAGCGAGCGGCGCGAGCTGGACTTCTCATTCTCCCTACCCCCTTTGGTAGCTCTCCAGCACCGGCCGCTCGCGGTGGATCGTCCACCGATTCGAGCCGGCACCCGCGACCCAGCACTGGATCGCATTCCTTCCACAGCCCTCCCGATGAGGTCTGTGCCGGTAACGTTTACCAGATCGTTTCAATGCGGTCAAGGCCTATTAAGGCCGATACAGACCCATTTAGAGGTTTCCCCGTTGAACCAAATGACGTGTTTCTGCCCTTTTACTTGTAACCGGTTCCGAAGATCTGCTTGAATGGCCGCGTGAGCACGACCGACGAGAGCGGCAAGGCCCGAGCGACCATTCGCGAGATCGCCAGCGCGGCCGGCGTCTCGATCGCGACCGTCTCCCGCGTCCTCAACGAGCGGCCCGGCGTGGCGGCCGAGACGCGCGGCGCCGTGCTGCGCGTCGTGCGCGATCACGGCTTCACCGCCAACCGCAGCGCGCGCGCGCTTTCGGGCGGCCGCACCGGGCTGATCGGCGTGATGCTGCCGATGGTCGGATCGCCGTATTTCGCGGCGATCCTCTCGGGCGCCGCCGAGGCCCTGTACGAGCAGGACATGCGCATGGTGATGTGCCCGACGCTCCACCACCACGAGCGCGAGGTCACGTTGCTCGAACGCCTCATGCAGGGTACGACTGACGGCGCCGTCCTAATGTTGCCGGAGGAGTCCAATGCGGAGCTCAAGGTGCTGCGCCGCAAGGGCTACGCGTTCGTGATCGTCGACCCGCGCGTGACGCTCGACGAGGGCATCCCCGCGGTCTCGGCCGCCAACGCCTCGGGTGCTCGCGCCGCGATGGAGCACCTGCTCTCGCTCGGCCACCGGCGCATCGGCGCCATCACGGGCCCGCGCGCGTATCTCGCCAGCAACGAGCGCCTGAACGGCTACGAGGGCGCGCTCGCCGCGGCCGGCGTGCTGCCGGACCCCGCGATGATGCTCGAGTCCACCTTCGACATCGAAGGCGGTGCGAAGGCCGCGGCGCGCCTGCTCGACGCGGCCGATCCGCCCACGGCCATCTTCGCCTTCAACGACGACAGCGCGATCGGGGCCCTGCGCGTCGCTCGCGAGCGCGGCATCCGCGTGCCGGAGGAGCTCTCGATCGTCGGCTTCGACGATTCGGAGGTCGCCGCGATCGTCACGCCCGCGCTCACGACCGTGCGCCAGCCGGTGGCCGAGATGGGGCGCATGGCGGTCAGCCTGCTGATGCGCATCCTCGACAACCAGCGGCTCGAGGCCCTGCACATCGAGCTCAAGACGCGGCTGATCGTGCGTGCCTCGACGGCGCGCGTTCCGGAGGCCTAGGCACTCCGCCTGTCGCTATCCTCCATGCGCCGCCGCAGCGACGCGGGTGGCTCGGCGACCGACCCCAGGAGGAGCGCCACATGGATCAGACGTCCCACTCCGGGCTGCCGTTCGGCGTCGCGCTGCCGGCGCGCCCGCCGCGCGAGGCGATCGACGCGCTGCTGAGCGAGGACCCCGCCGCCGCCCGCTCGATCGAGGTCGGCATCCCGGTGCGCGACGGCGTCGAGCTGGCCGCCGACGTGCACCTGCCACCGGGCGTGCAGTTGCCCGCGGCGGCCATCGTGATCGGCACGCCCTACGACAAGTCGGGCCCGTTCGACGCCACCCGCCTGTATCGCGACGCGGGCTACGCGCACGTGATCTACGACTCTCGCGGCCGCGGCAAGTCCGAGGGCGAGTGGCGCGCGCTCACGCTCATCGACGGCCAGGACGGGCACGACGTTGTGGAGTGGGTCGCCGAGCAGGAGTGGTGCAACGGCGACGTCGGCGTCACCGGCCTCAGCTACAGCGGATGGGTCGTGTGGGCGACCATGGCGGAGCGCCCGCCGCACCTGCGCGCCGCAGTCTCGACCTCGGCTGCGGGGCGCTGGCAACAGGAGCTGCCCTACACCTACGGCTGCTACTGGCTCTACTGGGCGTACTGGTTCGGGCTCGTGCGCCGCCGCATCCTCGCCCACACGCCGGACCTCCCGGCGCTGTTGCAGACACTGCCCGTCAGCGCGATCGGAGACATCCTCGACTGCGCCGGCCCAAGCTGGCAGGAGTTCCTCGAGCACGACACCCTGGACGAGCTGTGGCTGAGCCGCCGGTGGGACGGCGCCTACGACTTCGACATCCCGTCGCTGCACGTGACCGGCTGGCACGACCGCGAGGACATCCAGGGCGCGTTCCATCACTACGAGCAGATGATCGAGAGCTCGCCCGCGCGCGATCGGCAGTGGTTGCTCGTCGGTCCGTGGAGCCACGTCTCCTCGCGCCACCCGAGCGATGTCTACGCGGGCATCGAGGCCCCGGGCGCGGCCATCGACATGGGCGCGATCCACCTGCGCTTCTTCGACCGCTTCCTGCGCGGCGAGCAGAACGGCGTCGAGCAGGAGCCGCGCGTGCAGATGTACGACCCGGGCGCGCGGCGCTGGGAGGCACGGGCCGCCTGGCGGGCCGGCACGAGCCAGCGGCGCTACTACCTGGCCGGCGACGGCCTGCTCTCCGACGCGCCCGGCTCCGAGGGCGAGGTCTCCTACCGCTACGACCCGCTCGACGCTCCCGGCGTGCGCTTCGATGTGGAGGCGACGTTCTGGGAGCCGCCGCTCGATCTCGCCGAGCTCGAGTCCCAGCCTGGCGTCGTGACCTGGACGAGCCCGCCGCTGGAGCAGGGCGTCACGATCCACGGCTGGCCGCACGTCGAGCTGTTCGCGGCCAGCGACGGCGACGACACCGACTGGCATGCCAAGCTCGCCGACGTCGATCCCGGCGGGCGTTCGCTGTGCGTCGCCTGGGGCTGCCTGCGCGCTTCGCACACGAGCGATCCGACCGCCACCCCGA
>Ga0164299_10000159_pt1 | contig 13744 bp, 13 predicted proteins | sample Whisoiple_221_MG_FD_109712 | JGI IMG/M metagenome (GOLD analysis project Ga0164299, IMG submission 109712) | Unamended control soil microbial communities from upstate New York, USA - Whitman soil sample_221_MG | ecosystem: Environmental > Terrestrial > Soil > Agricultural land ...
CGGTCGACGAGCTCCTCCTTCGTGTGGAGGTAGCGATCCTCCTCCGGCAGGTAGAACGCGTAGCCGAGCGCGTTCCCGCGGGAGACGATCGTCACCTTCTGGAGCTCCATCACCGAGCCCATGAGGTGAGCCATGAGAGCGTGTCCGCCCTCGTGGTACGCGAGGATGCGGCGCTCCTTCTCCGTCAGCACCTTCCGCTGCTGCAGGCCCGCGACGACGCGCTCGAGCGCCCAGTCGAAGTCAGACTGGTTGATCGTGAGGTCGTTGCGACGGCCGGCCCTGATCGCCGCCTCGTTGCAGATGTTCGCGAGCTCGGCGCCGGTGAGCCCCGACGTCTGCCGCGCCACGGTCACGAGATCGACGTCGTCGATGTTGAGCGGCTTGCCACGGGTATGGACACGAAGGATCGCTTCACGACCGGCGAGGTCGGGCGGCGGCACGAGCAGCTGCCGGTCGAAACGGCCGGGCCGGAGCAGCGCGGTGTCGAGATCCTGAATCCGGTTGGACGCGCCCATCACCACGACCTGCTCGGAGCCCTCGAAGCCGTCCAGCTCGACGAGCAGCTGGTTGAGCGTCTGGTCCTGCTCGCGATTGAAGCCGTGTCCGCTGCGCTGCGCGCCCACCGCGTCGAGCTCGTCGATGAAGATGATCGCCGGCGCGTTCTTCCGCGCGTCCATGAACAGGCGACGGATGCGGGCGGCGCCGAGACCGGCGAACATCTCGACGAACGACGAGGCCGAGGCGCTGTAGAAGTTCGCGCCCGACTCGAACGCAACAGCCTTTGCCAGCAGCGTCTTGCCCGTTCCGGGGGGACCGTAGAGGAGCAGCCCCTTGGGCACCTTCGCGCCGAGCTGCTCGAACCGCTTGGGGTCGCGCATGAACTCGACGACCTCCATCAGCTCGCCGCGAACCTCCTCGACGCCGGCGACGTCCTCCCACGTCGTCTGCGATTTGGCGCCGTGGCTGATGTTTGCCGGCTTGGTGCGCGGCATCATCGCGACCGTCTTCCACAGGATCCAGGCGAGAACGAGGAGGAGCAGGAAGAAGGCCAGGGGGAGCCAGGTGGTGGCGAAGTCCGCCGCAGAGTGCAACCAGTCGCTCACCATCTCAGGCTCTCATCGGCAGCGACCACGGCATCCCTTAGCCGAACGATGCGGCCGCCGCCTCGGCCGTCGTCGTGCGCACGCCGAGCTCGCGCCACGACTCGATGCAGGCGGCTGCGCGCGACTCGTCGACCCCGCGCGCCGCGTCCTCGACGAAGGCGATGCGGCGGCCGCGGCGGAGGAGAGCGCGCACGGCTGCGTCGTCGCAGATCTCCGTGGCGACACCGAAGAGGAGGATCTCGTCGGGATCGAGGTAGTCGAGCATGGTTTCGGTGTTGGGGTTCGTGAACGGGTCGTAGTGCTTCTTCGGGATGAGGATCTCGCGGCGGCCGTCGAGGAGCCGGCGCAGGATCCCGTGGGGCACGGGCAGCAGAGGCAACGGCAGGGGCTCGAGTTGCTTCGTCTCCGGGATCTTCTCCGCGCCGCGCGTGCCGAGCAGGCAGTGCGGCGGCCACGTGGTGTCGAAGTCCGGCTGCTCCGAGATCTCGGGGTCGCTCAGCTCGTGCTGGTCGGTCGACGCGACGTGGACAGCGCCTGTGGCGCGAGCGGCTTCCACGATCCGGCCCATGGCCGGCCTCGCCTCCTCGGCGCCGGCGAAGTACAGCTTCCCGCCAGGCTCGATGAAGTCGACCTGCGTATCGACATCCCAGAGGATCCTCCCGCCCACTCAGGCGTTCTAGCAGCCGCGGAGACAGGGCAAGAACAGCCACGTCATTGTGGCCGTGTCAGCGGAGGGCGCGGAGCGCGGGCTCGAGGCGTTGCCTTGTCGTGAGGACGCCTTCGAAGATGTCGCCGTGGCGGCGGATTCGCTCGAGCACGGCTTCCATCGTGAATGCGGTCGCGTCGAGCGACTCGTCGACCTCCTCCCACCGCAGCGGCGTCGAGACCGGGGCTCCCGGCCGTGGCCTCACCGAGTAGACCGACGCGATCGTTTTCCCCTCCCCGTTCTGGTTCGCGTCGATCAGGACGCCGCGGCGCTTCGACTTCGCCCACTCGGTGGTCACGAGCCCCCGATGCGTCCGAGCAAGCGCGCCCGCCACGATCTCGCAGAGCTCGCGCGTCTGGGTGTACGGGTACCGGCGCTCGACCGGCACGAGCACGTGCATGCCGTCGGCGCTACTCGTCTTTGGGAACGAAGCCAGGCCGAGCGCGTCGAGCGCCTGCCTGACGAGGAGCGCGACCTGGACCACCTCGCCGAACCCGACATCCGGCGAGGGGTCGAGGTCGAAGAGGACGAAGTCCGGCCGCTCCGGACGGTCGACGCGCGAGTACCACGCGTTCATGTCGATGCAGCCCATGTTGACCATCCACAGGAGTGCGTCCTCGTCGTTCACGATCGGCGCGTCGATCCAGCGCTTCTTCGGCGGCCGCTCGCGCGTCGATACCTGCACGTGGAAGCGCGGAATCCAGTCCGGCATCCCCTTCGGCGCGTCCTTCTGGAAGAACGCCTTGCCGTACGCGCCGTCGGGGTAGCGGCGCATCGTGAACGGACGGTCGCGCAGGTGCGGGACGAGCACCCCCGCCACAGCGCGGTAGTAGTCGAGCAGGTCGCCCTTCGTGATGCCCTCGTCCTCCCAAAAGAGCTTCTCGAGGTTGGAGAGCTTGACCTTCCCCTCCTGAGCCGCCGCCGGCCGCTCCCGATGCACGTCCGCCGCCGGCTTGTCGTCGCGAAGGCCCTGGAAGGACGGCGCGCGCAGGTGCCCGTCGTGCGTCCACTCCGCGAACTCCACCTCGGCGACGAGCTTCGGCTCGACCCAGACGATGTCGCCCTTCTTCACCTTCGGCATCTTTGGGACGACGGGAAACGGCGACTCCTCCCGCCGCAGCGGCTCGAGCTTCGCCAGCAGCTCGTCGATGTCGTGGTCCTTGAAGCCTGTCCCCACGTTTCCGACCCATTCCCATCCCTTGCCACGATGGACTCCCATCACGAGCGCGCCGAAACGGCCGCTCCGCCGGCCCTGGCCCTTCGTGTAACCGCAAATCACGAACTCCTGCCGCCCGTGCGTCTTGATCTTCAGCCAGTCACGGCCACGCCCTCCCTCGACGTACCGCGACGACACGCGCTTCGCAACCACCCCTTCGAGGCCCTGCTCCTGTGCCGCCTCGAACAGCGCGTCGCCGTCCACGAAGGAGCCCGAGAGCTGGACGACCGGATTCCGCGCCAGCAGCTTCTCGAGCCGCGCCCTCCGCTCGCTCAGCGGCAGGCCGATGACGGGCTCACCGTCGGCCTCCAGCAGGTCGAACACCTCGTACGCGAGCTGCGTGCTCCCCCGTTGCATCGCCGAGAAGCTCGACCTGCCGGCCGAGTCGAGCGCGACGACCTCGCCGTCGACGACCGCGTCCGGCGTGCGGAGCGCCTGCACAAGCGCCTTCGCCACGACCGCGAACCGCTCCGTCAGGTCGTTCCCGTTCCGGGAGAGGAGCTTCGCCTCGCCGCCGTGGACGTAGCCGACGGCGCGATAGCCGTCCCACTTCGGCTCGAACTCCCAGCCCTCTCCCTTAGGAAGCTTCTCGGTCAGCGTGGCGAGCATCGGCCGATAGGTGCGCGGCGCCTGCCCCCGGGACACCGTCCCGTCTTCGCGCTTGCGGAGGATGAGCCAGTTTTTCTCGTCGCCGGAGAGATGAGCCGGGACGAGCGCCCAGGTCCCGTCGAGGCGCTTGCCGTGCAGCCGCACCGTGAGCCCGCCGTCGTTCTTCTCCTCGAGCAACTCGTACGTCCCGTGGTCCCAGATCTCGACGGTGCCCGCGCCGTAGTTCCCCTTCGGAATCTCCCCCTCGAAGCTTCCGTACTCGAGCGGGTGATCCTCGACGTGAACCGCGAGATGCTGCTCGCCGGGCTCAAGCGGAACGCCCTTCGGCACCGCCCAGGACGCGAGCACGCCGTCGCGCTCGAGCCGGAAGTCGTAGTGCAGCCGCCGGGCATCGTGACGCTGAACGACGAAGATCGGATCCTTGTTGCGGGCGCGACTCCCGAACGGCTCGGGGGTCTTCTTCCGGTCTCGCTTGCGCTCGTATTCCGAGAGCTTCTTGCTCACGTTTCCCGGTCTCGAGTCGTATTCCTACGGTTCACACAACGCATACATAGCGGGGATAAGCCTGTGGACGGTGTGGACAGCGCCGCTCAATTCTGTCTTTGAATCTCTGTAAATCTAGTCCAACTTGTCTTAGGCGTAGACGCCGAGGGAACGGAAGCGCGCGCGCCGGCGGCGGCGCAAGTCGTCGCCGGGAATCCCGTCGAGATCGGCGAGCGCACCGCGGATCGCCTCTCCGAGCAGGCGCGCCGCCAGGTCCGGATCGATGTGCGCGCCACCGACCGGCTCGGGCACGACCTCGTCGACCACGCCGAGCTCGAGACAGTGCACCGCGTCGGGACGGAAGGCGGCGGCGGCCTTTTTCGCCTGGCCCGCGTCGCGCCAGAGAATCGCCGCGCAACCTTCGGGCGAAATGACGGAGTAGATCGCGTTCTCCTGCATGAGGACGCGGTCGGCGAGGGCAATCGCGATCGCCCCGCCCGAGCCTCCCTCGCCGATCACGCACGCCACGGTGGGAACCTTGAGCCGCGCCATGGTCGCCTGCGAGGCCGCGATCGCAGCGCCCTGGCCGTGCTGCTCCGCGACGACGCCCGGGTAGGCGCCCGGCGTGTCGACAAGCGTGACGATCGGGAAGCCGTGACGGTCGGCCAGCTCCATCGCATGCATCGCCTTCCGGTAGCCCTCGGGGTTCGGCATGCCGAAGCGCCGGCTGGCGCGCTCGTGGATGTCGCGGCCTTTCTGCTGGCCGATGAGGACGATCGTCCGGTCGCCGAGCTTGCCGAGGCCGGCGATCATCGCTCCGTCGTCGCCGAGCGCTCGGTCGCCGTGCAGCTCGAACCAGTCATCGAGCAGCCGCTCGACGTAGTCGAGCGTGTACGGCCGCTCGTCGTGTCGGGCGAGCTCGACCTTGCGCCAGATCTCCTCATCGGTGGCCTCCTCCCCGATCCGGGACAATTGCCGCTCGAGCCGCTCGAGCTCCCCGGACAGCTTCGCGCCGCCCAGCAGCGGCAGGTTCCTCAACCGCCCGAGGCGCTGCCGCAGCCGCAGCTCGTGCTCAGTTGGGGCCATCGAACAACCTCAGGAGGCGGGAGAGTGTCGGGCGCAGCTCCGGGCGCGGCACGATCGCGTCGATGTGGCCGTAGCGCAGGTTCTGCTCGGCGCGGCCGAAGTCGTCGGGCAGTTTCTCACGAGTGATCTCCTGCACGACGCGTGGGCCGGCGAAGGACATGAGCGCGTTCGGCTCTGCGAGCAGGACGTCCCCGAGGGTGGCGAAGCTCGCGAGCACGCCTCCCGTCGTCGGATGCGCCATCACACAGAGGAGCGCCTGCCCGGAGTCGCGAAGGTCCTCGACTGCGGCCACGGTCTTCGGCAGCTGCATGAGCGCGAGGATGCCCTCCTGCATACGGGCGCCACCCGAGCTCGTGACGCTGACGAGCGGCATTTCGGCCTCTGCCGCCGAGTCGCAGGCGCGCGAGAGCTTCTCGCCGACGACGCTTCCCATCGAACCGCCCATGAATGCGAAGTCCATGACGGCGAGCTCGCACTGGCGGCCCTCGATCGCGGCGCTGCCGACCACCATGGCGTCGGACAGACCGGTCGTCATCTCGGCCTCGGCGAGCCGCTCGGTGTAGGGGCGTAGGTCGAAGAAGCCGAGCGGATCCTCGGAGTGAAGCTCGGTCGCCTGCTCGGAGAACGACCCCGGGTCGACGAGGGACTCGATCCTGGCCCGCGCGCGCATGGGGAAGTGATGGCCGCACTGCTCGCACACCCAGAGACTGCGCTCGAGCTCGTCGTCGCGATAGTGCGAGTGACAGCTCGGACAGGTGTTCGGGTGGCTCGGCGGAGGGGTCGGCTGGTCGTCTGTCTCGACCGAAACGTCAATCTTGGCCACGTCGCCAGCTTAGACCTCAGCCTCCTGCAGCGAGTTGCGGAGCCGAGGCTCAGTAGCCGAGCGCCGTGGCGAGCCGCTCGACCTTGGCGACGTTCGCCGGGTCGGGTGCAAGCCCGGTGAACCCCACGCCGACGAGCTTGCCGCTCTCGCGCACCTCCGTCATGAGGTGCTCGACCTCGTCGAGCATCGGCCCGACTGGCTCCGGCATGAAGACCGCCAGCTCGTCCGGATCTACGACGTCGCAGTCGAGGGCGACGTACACGGCGTCGGCCCGCTCGAGCAGTGTCTCCGGATCGGCTCCGATCCCGTTGACGGCGATGAACTCCTCCTCCGGCGGGTCGAGGTTGCGGGCGCCCCAGAGCACGACGTCGCCCGGGCCAACCGTGCCGCGGTCGAGCAGCATCCGCAGCGGCATCCCCCAGTCGTTGCCGGAGGGAGACGACTCGGGCGTGTTGAGATCGCCGTGCGCGTCGAGCCAGAGGACGCCGACGTGGCCGTGCCTCGCGGCGAGGCCTTCGACGGCGCCGACATGCGAGCAGCAGCAGCCGCCGAGCACGATCGGGTGGGCGGGCAGGTCGGAGGCGACGGCGAGCGTCTGCATCGCGAGCGTCTCCTCCTCGACGACGGCGACCTCCGGATAGTCGAGAGCAAGCGCAGCCGCCTCGACCATCGCCTCGCCGCCGTCGCCCCAGGCGCGCGGCACCCGTACGAGCCCGGCGGCGAAGGGGCGACCGCACGCGTGGCACTCGTAGCCGTCGTCGATAGCCACGGCCGTGAGCGTCCGGCAGGTCGGGCAGCGGGCGCGCAGCAGACTCACCGAAGCGCTTTCCCCCAGACGACGAGCTCCTGGTCGACGTGCATGCCGACACTCTCATAGAGCTGCGTCGCGCCGGTCGCGTTAGCGGCGTCCACGCCCAGCGTCACGCGCAAAAGCCCACGCCGGCGAAACTCGCGGAAGCTCTGCAGGAGAAGCGCACGGCCGTAGCCGCGGCCGCGCCAGGGGCTGCGCACACCGATCGCGCCCACGTAGCCGGCAGGCGGGCGCGCCTCGTTGCGGACGACTCCCGCGAGCTCGTCGCCGTCCCGGACGACGAACCAGAGCGAGGGGTCGAAGTTGGACCTGTGCCGCTGACGCGTCCACCACTCCTCGAACGGCTCGGGCTCGTTCTCCCAGTGCTCGGCGAACGACTCCTCGAGGGCGGCATGGAAATCCTCGGCGTCACCCTCGGTGAAGGGCTCGACGTCCGCAGGCGGCTCGGGCGGCTCCTGCTCGAGCTCGATCGCCATCTCCCAGAAGCGCCGCACCTCGCGGTAGCCGTGAGCCTGGAAGAGGTCGGCTGCCGCAGCGTCACCCGCCACGGTCCAGGAGTTGATCCGCTCCACCTCCTCCTCCGCAAGTCGCGACTCCATGAGCTCGAGGAGTCGTGTGCCGAGGCCGCGCCCCCAGGCGGAAGGGCGGACGGCGCCGGCGCAGTTGCCGCGGCGGCCGAACGTCTGCGCGAACGCGCCGGCGAGGAGCCGGCCGTCTTCCTCGAGAAGCCACGTGTTCGTCTCGAACGCGATCGTGTGCAACCAGCCCTCGACTGTGATCGCATCCAGCCGGGAGGGACTACCCATCACCGCTTCCTCGACCGAGCCGAACAGCTCTGCGATCGCGGTCAGATCGTCTCTCGTCGCCGGACGGAAGCTCATGCCGCGAGGGAGTCGAGGGTCTCGGCCAGGCCGTCCAATGTGTGCAGTTCGCCGTCGGGTTGCGGCTCGGCCTCTTCGCCGAGACGGTTGATCCAGACCGTCCGTAGCCCGAGCCTCGTGGCGGGAGCGATGTCGTGGAAGAGGCTCGCGCCGACGTGGACGTGCCCCTCAGGAGCGGCTCCACTGCGCGCGAAGAACTCCTGCCAGTGTGCCGGCGCCGGCTTGTACGAACCGATCTCGGAGGCGACCACCGTAACGTCGAACTCGACCCCGACCCGCCCGAGCGAGGCAGCGAGGAAGTCGGGGTCGGTGTTCGAGAGGACGGCTAGGCGCCAGCCCTGCCGGCGAGCCTCGGCGAGCGCCGCCGGCACCTCGGCGAACGGCTCCCACTCGGGTAGCGACCGGGCCAGCGCGTCCTGCTCGTCGCCGGACGCACCGAGCCGCGCCAGCGCGATCGCCATCACCTCGCGGTAGCTCCGCGTGGGATCCTCCCGCTGGATCTGCGGCTCGAGCTCGTGGTACGCGTGGAGTTGCTCGCCCGCGCGTGCGGCGCCGAACAGCCGCTCGAGCTCGCGCCCGATGCCCGCGTTCCAGTCGATCAGCGTCCCGTAGCAGTCGAACGTCGCCCACCGCTGCATACTGCGCGAGCCTATCGAGGGTGGGAACTAGTCCTCGAAGCGCTTGAAGACGACGCAGGCGTTGTGGCCGCCGAAGCCGAAGCTGTTCGACATCGCGACCTTGACGTCGGCGTCGCGTGCCTCGTTGGGCACGTAGTCGAGATCGCAGGAGGGATCCTCGACCTCGTAGTTGATCGTCGGAGGCAGCTTCCCGTCGCGGATCGAGAGCACCGTGAACGTCGCCTCGATCGCACCGGCGGCGCCCAGGCAGTGGCCGGTCGCGCCCTTTGTCCCCGAGACGGGAGTCTTGTAGGCGTTCTCCTCGCCGAGCGCGTACTTGAGCATCTGCGTCTCCGACGCGTCGCCGACCGGCGTGGACGTGGCGTGCGCGTTGATGTAGTCGACCTCGTCCAGGGCCACCTCCGCCTCCTGGAGGGCCATCTTGAACGCGTTGACCGGGCCGGTCGGGTCGGGATCGGTGATGTGCTTGGCGTCGGAGGAGAGGCCGTAGCCCGCCACCTCCGCGTAGATCTTCGCCCCGCGAGCCTGTGCGTGGTCGAGCCCCTCGAGCACGAGCACTGCGCCGGCCTCGCCCATCACGAAGCCGTCGCGCTCGGCGTCGAACGGCCGTGACGCGCGCTCCGGGTCGTCGTTACGCCTCGATAGCGCGCGCATCGCGCCGAAGCCCGCGATCCCGACCTGGGTCACGGCCGCCTCGGTGCCGCCGCAGAGCATCACGTCCGCTCTGCCGAGCCGGATCGCGTCCGTCCCGTCGCCGATCGCCATGTTCGAGGCGGCGCACGCCGTGCACTCGGAGAGGAGCGGTCCGCGCGTGCCGAGCTCGATCGACACCCAGCCGGCGCCGAGGTTCGGGATGATCGCCGGGATCGAGAACGGGTTGACCCGATCCGGGCCGCGCTCCTTAAGCACGTCGTAGCAGTCCTGGAACGACTGCAGGCCGCCGATCCCCGTCGCGATCGACGCGCCGATGCGGTCGGCCTCCTTGGCGATGTCGAGCCCGGAATCGGCCTCCGCCTGCCGCGCCGCGGCGAGGATCAGGTGCGTGAACCGGTCCATCCGCCGCGCCGCCTTGCGCTCGATCCACTCGGTCGGGTCGAAGCCCTTCACCTCGCACGCGAAGTGGACCGGATACTCGCTGTGGTCGAACTGGGTAATCTCCGCGGCGCCGGAGTTGCCCGCGAGCAAGCTCGTCCAGCTGGATTCGACGTCGAGCCCGAGCGGCGACACCGCGCCCAGCCCGGTGATGACGACGCGCCTGCGTCCGTTGAGAGAAGCGTTACTCGAAGTCACTACATCCCCAGCCCACCGTCGATAAGCAGCACATCCCCGGTTATGAAGGCGGCCTCGTCGGAGCAGAGGAAGCGTACCGCGCCCGCGACGTCGCCCGGCTCGCCAAGCCGCCCCAGCGGGGTGTTTGCGAGCATCGCGGACGTCGCCTCCTCGGGCAGGACGTCGGTGAGCTGCGTCCGCACGTAGCCGGGCGCGACGACGTTCGCGCGAATGCCCCGGCTGCCGAGCTCCCGCGCGAGTGACTTCGTGAAGCCGATGATCCCGGCCTTCGACGCGGCGTAGTTCGTCTGCCCCCAATTGCCGTGGACGCCGACGATCGAGGAGACGTTGACGATCGCGCCGGCGCGCTTCTTCATCATCGGACGGCAGACGGCGCGGCACGTGTAGAAGACGGACGAGAGGTTCGTCTCGATCACGGCGCGCCAATCTTCGTCGGACATCCGGGCCAGAAGCCCGTCGCGGGTGAGGCCTGCGTTGTTGACGAGGATGTCGACGTCACCCGCCTCATCGACGAGTCGCGCGGCCTCCCCGGCGTTCGAGACGTCGGCCTGGACGGCGTTCCCGCCGATCTCGCGCGCGAGCGCCTCCGCCTCCTCGGCTCCGCTGCGATAGCCGACGACGACCTCGGCGCCGGCTCTGGCGAGCTCCTCAGCGATTGCGCGGCCGATCCCCTTCGAGGCGCCGGTGACGAGGGCGCGCTTGCCCTCGAGCGAACAGAAGGTCACTAGTTTTCTGCGAGCAGCTCGGGGAGCCGCTCGAGCGCCTCGAGACTGTTCACCGAGACGGCCTTGACACTGCGGTCGATCCGCTTGACGAGCCCGGAGAGGACGTTGCTCGGGCCGACTTCGACGAATGTCCTGACCCCGCCGCGCATCAGCTCCGTCGCCGACTGCGTGAAGCGGACGGGGGCCGTGAGCTGGTCGACGAGGAGCGGCCCCATGCGCTGTGCCGACTCGACGCGAGCCGTCACGGTGGACATGAACGGCGCCACGGGCTCCTGAAACCGAACCTTCTCGATCGCAGGCCGCAGCCGATCCGCTGCGCGCGCGACGAGCGGCGAGTGGAAGGCGCCGGAGACCTTGAGCTTGACGACCCTGCGGGCGCCGTGGCTCTCCGCCTGCTCGATGCACTCGTCCACGGCCAGATTCTCGCCGGAGACCACGATTTGGCCGGGGCAGTTGTAGTTCGCCGGCCAAACGCCGAGGATGCGGCGACAGAGACCCTCCACCACCTCATCCGCGAGGCCGAGGATCGCGGCCATCGAGCCGGGATTGCGCGCAGCCGCCTCGGCCATCGCCAGGCCGCGCTCGCGCACGAGCGCGATCGCCTCCTCGATCGTCATTGCCTCCGCTGCGGCAATCGCCGCGAACTCGCCCACCGAGTGGCCGATCACGAAGTCCGCCTCGATGCCGCGCTCGCGCATGGCCTCGAGGATGGCGAGCGAGGTAGCGACGAGCGCCGGCTGCTGAACCGCGGTGTCGAACAGCTCCTCGGCCTCGGCATGGAAGCAGAGGCGCTCGAGATCGAGGCCGCTCGCCGCACTACCGCGCTCGAAGACCGCCATCGCAGCGGGCACCGCCTCAGCGATGTCGCGTCCCATGCCCGCCTCGAACGAGCCCTGGCCCGGGAAGCAGAAGGCGACCTTGCTCATGACGCCATCGTCCAGCGCATGAGCGCGCTGCCCCAGGTGAGCCCGGCCCCCATCCCCGTCATCAGCACGAGGCTTCCCTTCCGAAGCCGTCCCTCCTCCTGTGCATCCGCGAGAGCGAGCGGGATGGAGCCGGATGACGTGTTGCCGTAACGATCTACGTTGACCACCACCCGTTCCGACGGGACGCCGAGCTTCTTGGTTGCGTGGTCGATAATGCGGACATTGGCCTGGTGGGGAACGTAGACGTCGACGTCTTCGATGTGCGCACCGGCGCGCTCCAGCACTGCCTCGCCGGACTGCACGAGAACCCGCGTCGCGAACTTGAACACCTCACGGCCGTTCATCTTCACGAACTCGTCCGGATCGTCGAAGAGGCGGGAGCCGCTGCCCGGCAGCCAGAGGTGCTCGCCACCCGCTCCGTCGGCGCCGAGCTCGAAGGCAAGGAAGCCCGGTTCCTCGGAGAGCTCGAGCACGACCGCCCCGGCACCGTCGCCGAAGAGCACGACGGTGGAACGGTCTTTCCAGTCGAGGATCCGCGAGAGCACGTCGCCGCCGACCACGAGCGCACGCCGCGCGAGCCCTGCGGCCAGCATCCCGTAGGCCTGCGCGACCGCGTACATGAAGCCCGTGCAGCCGGCGGAAAGGTCGTAGGCGGCCGCCTCGGTGGCACCGAGCCGGTCGGCAAGGATCGCCGAGGTCGAGGGAAACATCATGTCCGGCGTCACCGTCGCGACGATCAGAAGGTCGATGTCCTTCCCACCTAGCCCGGACTGCCCGAAGGCCTGATCGATCGCCGGCAGCGCGAGATCGGAGAGCGCCTCGGAGTCCGCGGCAATTCGGCGCTCGCGGATCCCTGTCCGCTCGACGATCCACTCGTCCGAGGTCTCGACGAGCCGGGAGAGCTCGTCATTCGTAACAACCCGCTCGGGAACGTGCGCCCCGAGGCCCGTGATCGTGACGTGGACGTCGCTGCGGGCGGTGCCGATCAAGAGCCCGTCTAGCCCTCGCTCCCGACGAAGACCGTGAGCGTCGCCTCCACGGCGGTCTCGTCCGCGACGCTCGCGCGTCCCTGGCCCTTCGCGATCGGCCCGCGCACACGCACGAACTCGCACTCGAGGTCGAGGACGTCGCCCGGCTCGACGACGCGCTTGAAGCGGCAGTCGTCGATCCCCGCGAAGAACGGAATCTTGCCCCGGTTCGCCTCGTCGGCGAGGACTGCGACCGCGCCACACTGCGCGATCGCCTCAATGGTGAGGACGCCGGGCATCACCGGGCGGTCGGGGAAATGGCCCGGGAACCACCAGCCGTCCTCGGGGACGAGAAACCGTCCGCGCACGCGGCGCCCCGGCTCCAGTTCGACGACCTCGTCGACGAGCAGGAAGGGCGGCCGGTGCGGGATGATCGACTCGATCGTCTCCCGGCCGAACGGAGTGGGCGGGACGCTCACGCGACGTCGCGGTCTTCGAGCCGCTCACGAAGGCGGTTGCGGCCCCGATGCGCGTGACACTTGGCCGTCCCGACGGGCATGTCGGCCGCGGCCGCGATCTCCTCGAACGTGTAGCCGAGCGCGTCCTTGAGGACGATCACCTGCGCCTGCTCGGGCGAGATGCCGGCGAGGGAGTCGCAGAGCTCACGCCGCAGCTCGGAGATGCGGACGCCACGCGCCGGATCGTGTTCGAGATCGGCGCCGATCTCCTCCGGAAGCGGCTCGTGCGTCCTCGTCCGCTGCCGTTCACCGACGTCGCGGCACGTGTTGACCACGAGCCGGTGGAGCCAGGTCGAGAACTGCGCCTCGCCGCGGAACTGCCGCAGCCGGACGCAGAGCTTCGCAAGGGCCTCCTGCGCGGCATCGCGCGCGTCCTCGGGATCGCGCAAGAGGTGTCGTGCCAGCCGCTCGACCTTCGGCGCGTGCCGGGAGCAGAGGGCGTCGAGCGCCTCGCGATCACCGGCCTTCGCCCGCGTGACGAGGATCGCGTCGCTCAGCTTGTCGTACTCAAGCGGTGTCCGCGAACGGAGCGGCTGCCTGATCTCCTTCACAGCCGCACTAGTCTAGATGCGGGTGTCGGACCTTTCTCCCGGCTCGGTCGAACCACTGCTGTGCGGGCGTCTCGGCCGGCCCTATCGCTTCGTCGAGAAGTGCGAGTCGACACAGCGGCTCGTCGATCCGGGCGGTGCCGAGGGGACGACCGTCGCGGCGGACCTGCAGACGCACGGCAGGGGCCGGCTCGGCCGGACGTGGGAGGCCCCTGCAGGGCAAGCGCTGCTCTTCTCCGTCCTGCTCCGGCCGGCGCAGCCGATGGTGCTGTGGCCGGAGCTGTCCCTCGTCGCCGCCGACGCCGTTGCGGCGGCGCTACGCGCAGAGACCAGCGTCGCGGCCGAGCTGAGCCATCCGAACGACGTCCTCGTCGAGGGTCGCAAGCTCGCCGGCATCCTGCCCGAGGCGAGCA
>Ga0164299_10000161_pt1 | contig 13707 bp, 9 predicted proteins | sample Whisoiple_221_MG_FD_109712 | JGI IMG/M metagenome (GOLD analysis project Ga0164299, IMG submission 109712) | Unamended control soil microbial communities from upstate New York, USA - Whitman soil sample_221_MG | ecosystem: Environmental > Terrestrial > Soil > Agricultural land ...
CTAATTGATACCTGATTAATTTGACTTTCAGTTTCAAAGAACTTCCGAGACTCCATAAGGAGGATAAATGCTCATCATCTATCATTTTTATTATTTTATTATAGTCAGCCTTATTTAAGAAATCTTACACGATGTGTTGAATGAACTATACTACCTTCATGGTTACATCATCTCCTTCAGGGATATAAGAGGCGATGCTGGGGTCGCTGAGTGCTTCCGGCGTCAAGTACTTCAAATGGATTGAGCGATTGATTCGTCGGGCCTCTTCTCCATCAAGTTCCACCCTACCCTAAATCAGCACTCCTTTAAGGTTCAGTCCATCAGTCGTATTTCCATTTGAATTTGCTCTTCAATTGATATGATTAGATAAATAATCAAAATACTCTGAAAAATAATATATCTAATTTAACAGCTAAGAGGAAGTTGTCAACTATTATAAAAAATTATTGGATATAGAACTCATCTGAAAAGTCTCAGTAGTATCATTATACAGCCAAGTTGAATAAATCCTAGATAGGTTGATGCTAATCTTTCATATCGTGTCTGGATTCGTCTAAAGCTCTTGAGCCATCCAAAGAATCTTTCTACACCACTACTTCTGACTTTCTTATAGTCCTGGTACAGGAAAATATTTGGTCTCCCTTGTTTTGGTTTGGTGTTACTACTCCACTCCTCTCTCTTATTTGGGCTCTAATACGTCTGTTGTAAAAAGATATGTCAGTACTAAAAATGTATGGTACTTAGTATCATCAGCCCAGATACGTTCTTCTGGTCTGCTCTTGGGTCTTCCATTGTTATTCCTAATTTATATGTCATTCAAAAGTGGAATTAGCTTTCTAATTACTTTCATGCTCCTTCGTTTCCTGGTCCCAAACCTGTTACTATTGGTAAAGATCTCGGCGTTACTTACTGCTACATGTATTTTGCTTCCCTTCATCCTCTTATGACCATCAATCAAAGCCTATTTCTTGCCCCCTTTCTTGGATGCTACAGTGCTACTACTATCTACAGATAGGTCGTCTATGTTTATTATCAATCCAGAAGTATAGCCACGTGATATTAGGGAATTCATAATATTTATTTTTCCATACACCTTTGATACTCCACTTCACTTCTTATGTCGTTCCCAAACTGTTTTGAAGGAGCCATACTTTGGAGGCATATCCATCCATCCATCCATCCATCTATCTATCTATCTATCTATCTACATCCATTCAAAAGGACATACATACAAGATCCCATTGATGGTACTCCTCCTATCATCAGCCCTAGGCCTACCAGTATGAGCAGGAACGGGAATTGATGGTACTAACAGCTTCCTCCATTGATCATCAGTTAGCTCTTCAAATCTCACTAATATGAATTAGACATGATCTAAGCTATAGGTAAGCGAGTTAGAGAATCTAGAGCAATATATCAAATTACTTTCCAGATGAGTTCTATTATAGAAGCATAATTCTATTCTAATTCTAGACACATAGTACGTATCCAATATGGAACATATTTGATGTATCAAAAAGCATCAATAAGAAAAACTAATAACTAAATACAACGTTCTAAGAATTGAGATCCATGACAATATCTCTCGTTGCAACTGAACTTGGGTCCAAGGGTATCAAGTTCACAGTTTTTGAAAATACCCATATTGTTCGAGGAACTAGTCTAGTCAAACGTGGTTTTGCCCATATGCAAAAGCATGGCGTAATTATGGATGTCACCAATGTTGAGCAAGCACAGATCGCTGAAGATGCTGGTGCAGTTGCTGTTATGGTCTTAGACAAACTACCGTACGATGTAAGAAAGGCAGGAGGTGTTGCTAGGACTGCTAGCATTAAGGTAATCAACGATATCATGGATGCCATTACTATTCCCATAATGGCAAAGTGTAGAATTGGGCATGTTTCAGAAGCTAAAGTATTGGAATCAACTGGCGTAGATATGATAGACGAGAGTGAAGTTTTGACTCCTGCAGACGAAGTACGACACATTTGGAAGTGGGATTATACAACACCCTTTGTCAATGGTGCAAAGAACCTTGGCGAGGCGTTAAGAAGAATTGAAGAAGGATGTGCAATGATTAGAACAAAGGGTGAGCCAGGAACTGGTAATGTTGCTGAAGCTGTTACCCATATTAAGATGGTAAATAATGAAATCCGAATGATTCGCTCAATATATCAAGATCAAGATTATCAAGAATTGATAAAATTCTCAAGAGAGCTAAAAGTTTCTTTTTCATTGGTTGAAGAAACAGCCCGACTAGGCAGGCTACCTGTGGTAAATTTTGCAGCAGGTGGGGTTTCTACTCCTGCAGATGCAGCATTTTTAATGAATCTAGGATGCGATGGTGTATTTGTGGGATCTGGTATTTTTAAGGCAAATGATGCATCTCAGCGAGCAAGGGCAGTAGTACTTGCTACCACGTACTTTGATAATCCAAAGGTTGTTGTTGAGGCGCAGAAAATGGTTGATGAGAAAAAATCTATGCTTGGGCTTGATACAAAGAATCTCGAATTAAAAATGCAGGAACGAGGTCCTTCTACTTGAAGGATGAAGTCACAATCGGAATAATTGGAGTTCAGGGAGATATTGAAGAGAATATAGCTGCCACCAAAGAAGCATTAAAACATATGCAAGTAAAGGGTACTGTGGAACCTGTTCGCTATTCTGAAGAGATTGAAAAAGTGGATAGTCTAATCTTACCGGGCGGTGAAAGCACTGTGATTAGCACTCTAACTGCAATACAAGGAGGAACGCTCCAGACTATAAGAAGACTTGTGTCTAATGGCATGCCTATAATGGGAACTTGTGCTGGGATGATTATGCTTTCAAAACGTGCTTATGATAGAGTAGTAGGGGAAACTAAACAACAACTAATGGGTAATTTGGATATTGTTGTTGAACGAAATGCATTTGGAAGACAGAACGATTCGTTTGAGGCTGATCTTGAAATACCTACTCTTGGAAAGAATACATTCAGGGGCATCTTTATTAGATCTCCTATAGTAAGAGAAGTTGGAGATAGGGTAGATAAAATAGCTGAATTTAATAATAAAATTGTTGCAGTAAAACAACAGAATATTATCGGTACTGCTTTCCATCCGGAATTGTCTGGAGACGATAGACTCCACAGATATTTCATCAACATAGTACTAGATTTCAAGAAAAAGCAGCAATAATGAAAAGGTGCGGGGGGTGGGATTCGAACCCACGAACCCCTAAGGGACGGGATCACCCATTTGAGATCTTAAGTCCCGCGTCTCCAATTTTCTTATACGCCTATTTGGCCAGGCTCTACGACCCCCGCTTAGCCCTACAAGTCGACTTAACAGAGATACTGTAATTAAACCTTACAAGAGATGCACAGATACCTTAATGAACCCCTATATTCATGTTGAATGCTTGAAGACATTTGCCTTGGTAGCTCAGCCTGGTAGAGCGTTGCCTTGGTAAGGCAAAGGTCGCGGGTCCAAGTCCCGCTCAAGGCTCCCTTCTTCTCCTCAAAGGAGCAAGGATCTGTCTTATCTCCAGTTTTAACAATCTTACCAAATTCAGTAAGACCTAGGCCTTAAGGTGTTAGAAACTCCCCTCAGTTAATGGAACCACTCTTTTATTCCATATAGTTCTATTGCAACAACTATACCTCTAATATTTAGTGTTCTGGAACAAATGAAGTCATGACTTCCAATGTTCAGAACATGACATGACATAGGAAAGGCCAACTGAAAAGATTGTTTCTCCTCTGTACACAATATACGTAGAGAATCATACATAATGGAGAAAACTTATGCTGATCCATCTGATATATCTTTTATCTACTTCTCTATGTATCTGATAAGGCTAATTGAGGATTCCCAAATATATCAACTGCAAATCATGATCTTCTAAACCTATTTTAAAAACTAAAGTAATGTCAGGTTTGTTATCTACAAGTAAAATTATTGCCATGCTTACAAAATATGGCGATAGTGTTTTCTATTATTGACATTAATATCTCGAACTCCACTTAATTCAGACCATCATCGTCTTCTTGAAAATTATTGTTCTTTTTCATCATCTGCTGTTTTGACTGGATCCAAGTGAAGGGTTTTCTTGATATCATCGATTGAAGTTGCATGCCATTTGCTGTTAATAGTTCCAATCCTTACAGAGTTTAAATTAAGTTATCCCAAATGGATTTGAACCCAGGAACCTGTGAAAATAATAGTTGACAAAGGCCCAATCAAACGTTACAGGGGCTGCTACAAATACTGGATGTTGTCTCCCTCATCCGAGACCTTTATAATCCAACCCGCAAACTTTCATTGCATAATTTACGCGGTATACCTTTCAGCTTGGAGTCTTGCATAGAGATTCCGCTGTTTTTAAAGATTCTTTAGCATGATTATCTGATATTGGCTGTCTCTCAAGATAGAAAGTATAATTGATATTATCTTGCTGCGTATGCATCCAAACTCAACATACATCGTGCAGGAAGGCCCCAACATTCCTCTTCTCTTCCATTTAGTAGAGAAACTCTGCTTGTACAATACAAACCATCTCCAGCATGGACTCTATCAATACTGATGTCGGGAGGGACTTATCTTGAATTCTATACGAGAAAATGGTGAATTGTGCTACAAATTCAAATGCCTGTTATGAACGAAGTGTTAAACCTCTTCACAACACTCTAGTTTTTACGATAGATACACTAGGCTGACCGTTTAAAATAGTTAATTGATAGCTTGCTGATCTTATGATGAAACTGGTAATTTTTAACATCACTAACTTGATTTCTTCCATATATACACAATAGTCGCTTCCTCAAGTTAAGAGCACTGTAACTCATCAATAACATCATTAATCAATAATACTTCATACGTCAACTGTTTATGCTTTCTTAGGATTCTATGCTTCAAAGTTCTAATGTAAGTATTGGTATATTTTGCTATACTGCCTTTTTTTAAGTCTTTTAAGAATTGCAATTCTGCTTTACTTAACACTATAGTATTTACTAGAGTTTAATTTCTACTAATACATTACTATAAACTGCAACGTTAATCTAATGTGAGTCGATACGGCTTTGTTCACTTAGCTCGTGTTCTATTTCTCTTATGACATCATTCAAAAGGAATAGAGCACCTTCAGAATATATCTACTATACATAACGGTTATACATTTCAGGTCTGTCATTAAGAAAGACATCGATAAGATATCTACCAAAAATCAATTCTTCTGCTAAATCTGATATAAACTTGCATAATCATAGAAACAAAACATGGAAAGCTGAGTGACAGATGGGTTTCCCGTCATCGTTCTAGTTATACATTTGAATAAATACTTGAAGAAATGCCTAATATCCTCTGCATTTTAGTCAAGCTTTGTTGATAATCTAGTTGCGGCAGTGCATAAATCAGAGCTAACGCAAAAGAATCGAATACTAAGACAATTTACAATAATGCCAAAAGTTGGCCCTTGTTGTTAGTAATAAGATCTGCTAAACAAGTGTTCTATAATTAATTATAATTCGTAGTCGGTAATCTAAAGAAGAACCACCTGCTATACATAATAACTGGGTGTTCAAATGTTACAAAAATCTATCCACTAGAGTATGATTTTTATATTGGTAAATGCAATGTTTATATGAAATTATTTTTATATGTAGAAGAATTATGATATAATTTACAAAGAATCGTGTATGTATTGTGGAACCTATCTTAAGCCTGTGTCCTTTTGTGAGGTTTGTAGCAAACAAATTTCATGGATATGTGGCAACTGTGAGAGAATGTATAATGTAACGCATATACATCATTGTTGCAGAACAGGTTACACAAGAAAGGAAGAAGTTATCAGCAGAGGACAGTTGTGCGAACGATATTAGTTACTGGCCTGGTAATTTGCTCGCTTTACCAACTTAAGAAGGTCTTCCCTTCAATTAAAATTATACTTATTCTCATTTCATCTATTCCCATTTTTATGGCCGTTATGGCAAGGAAATTCGAACTGCGTTATTTCTAAACCCTGGATTAATATGTGTTAAAGGAGGACACAATATTTTTATGCAAAATAATTTAGTAACATTACACAGGTAGAGTGGAATCGGCGTCTAACAGCAAAGGTATACTGGTACTTGACGATGATTTTGATATTGTATCGATCATTAAGATATCACTTCAAAAAAGACGTTTCAATGTCTTTGCATTTACAGATCCATTCTTAGCACTAGAACACTTTGAACTAAACTCAAAAGATTATGGATTGGTTCTCTCCGATGTACGAATGCCGGGAATGCCTGGATTTGAATTCATAAGAAGAGTAAGAGAAATGGAGCCTAACGTCAAAATCTTACTAATGTCAGCGTTCGAAATTAGTGATTCTGAATTTTCAAGAGCTCTACCACCTGCTATTAAAATCGATGGTTTTGTCCAAAAACCAGTTTCGTCCAAGGAACTAGTAAAGATAATCAAAGATACGCTTACTTAAAATCTAAAAAATGTATCTAGAATAGATGATTGTAACGATTAAAAGTTGCTTGCCATCTGGATAATTCTGGGATAAAACCAATTTGACGAAAGTGTCTGCAGATACTATTTTAAAGGAACTATACCAATTAGCCTAAAGAATGTGATACAGCAAATAGCTTTTCCTGTCTATAATGTAATACACATTACTCAAAATTAGTTAGAGAATATATGCTAACTGGTATAGATCAAATAAAATATGGAGAATATATAATTGTTATTCATCCGCGTATAACTACTCTGAGTAAAATATATTCCCAGTTACAAAAAACTGACTTGTAAATAACAATGAGATAGTTTTACTTCTTCCACATTATGAAACTCTAGATAGTGTTAAAAGAAATCTATCAGAAAGTAATGGTACTAGTCGTATTGAGATACAAAAGCATGAGAAAGAAGGTTCTCTTGTAATCGTTGATGGCGTAAAAGCACATTTTAACTTCAAGTTAGATACAGATCATTTATCAGAAGACTAGTAAAGCATGCAGAGAATATGGGAAAGAATGGCGTCTCTATATTTGTTGACAAGGGTTCCTTTTATCATTTTTGCCAGATAGATACTTGTTTGTCTAGATGCATAACAAAATTGTTGTTGAAGGTATGGTCAACTGAACAGAGCCATCCATATCTCTTTCATTGTAATCTTTCTAAATGATACTGTAAACTGATATAATCTTGTAATGATCCATTGCCGATAGACTCACAAATTTGCTATTTAGTCGATAGTGGATTGGATTTCTACCAGGCATTACCAATGATCTATTTGAATTTCACGTCCATTATTGACTGCAATCATTGGATCATTATTTTGATATGGAAAACGGCTGAATTATCTGTTTTATAGTTACCTTCCAATCCATTTAAGTATAAAATTACCACATATTTCCTTGGTGCACCATAAAAGCCTCATTCATCCTTCTGATTGAAAAGCATCTTCTTCTTTTAGTACTACAAATTTACCGTGTCCGGCCATCTGACAATCATTTAAATTACTACCATCAAAGATAATTGTAAAATCTCAGTTGCTAATCAAATTAAACCTCATTTAACTATTCAAAGATAGCGTATGCTGATCTGAAGCAGAGGTTACAACAAATACACATAGTCCATATCAACTATTACGATACTATGTCTTAAAATCATTGTGATTATCAGAATAATTAATCATATAGAAAATCATCACAAAAAAATAAGAGGTTATTTATGGAAGCAATGGTGCTAAGTCGGGAGGAAGCTGCGGAAATCTTGGAGGCTGAGGTAATTCTGGAAGTGGTCCTAAACCAGGCTGCTGAGGTTGTTGTTGGATTTGTGAAGATGTATTTGGTCTAGGTTGTAGAGTTGCTGTTAGATCCATTACCTTTCCAGATCTATTCACTGTAAGCTTAATGTTGTCTCCTACCTTCTTATGCGACTCGATATAGTTGATTATATCATCAATCTGTCTTGTAGGATGTCCATCTATTGCTGTTATGATATCGCCAATGTGTGTGTTAGAACCACTCATGTCCTGAGTAGTCGCCTGCAGCCCTGCTTTGTCGGCAGGGCTTCCAGACTGAACTGATCCTACTACCGCACCTTTGTAATTTGCAGGTAACCCTGCAGTCTTAGTTATAACAGGAGTTATTTTTCCACCAGATATTCCAAGCCATGGATGAATATAAGTTCCATTTTTTATAAGCAACGGTACTTCTTTAGTGATTGTATTTGAAGGAATTGCAAATCCTATTCCAGAGTAAGATCCGGTTCTAGAAAAGATGGCAGTATTCATTCCTATAACTTGTCCTTGAATATTAAGCAAGGGACCACCGGAATTGCCAGGATTTATTGCAGCATCCGTCTGAATTGTATTTGGTATTGAAAAGCCAGTATCTGGATTTGGCAATAATCTTCCTTGTGCGCTGACAATACCTGTTGTTATAGTACCACTAAGTCCAAACGGATTACCAATAGCTACTACTGGTTCCGCAGTTCTTACATTAGAAGAGTTTGCAATTGGAAGTGGTATAACTTTCTCTTCTGAAAAATTATCTGTAATCTGCAGTATGGCTAGATCTGCAGAAGCATCTTTTCCTATAACTTTTGCAGAGTATGTATTTCCGTCAGTAAATGTCACATCTGCGTTCGTTGCATTTGCTACAACATGATAGTTAGTAATTATATCTCCTTGTTTATCGTATACAAATCCCGAACCCAACGCTGTACTTTTTCCGCTTACAGGGACACCATTTATAATAATGACCTGATTAGGGTCAGACCTTGTACTTGTTATTTGAACTACAGAGTTTTCTACTCTCTTGAAGACATCCGGTAATGAAGTAGCAGAAGACACTGAGGGTAGAGATGATGAAGAATAAGCAGAGTGGTTTGCTTGGTATGTTGATAATGGTTGAGGTTTTTGTTGTTGTGCCATGATGGCGTGCAATGGGATAATCAAAACTGCTGCTGATGATGCGATTATAGTAGTTCCAATTACTCCCACTAATAATAAAATTGCTTTTCTAATATTATCTACCATAGGTTATTTCACTGAAAGGAAGGACATTGAATCTAATTAAACCATTGCCTAACGTTGTCATTTAACATGGTTAATGCTAAGCAGTATGACTGATCTTCCAATGGCAATCATAAAAGGCAATAGGAGATGATTAGTGGCAACAGACGGATGGATGTGCTCCATATCGTACTACAATGGCGCATCTCTCTATGACTCTACTACCATTTTCAAATAGCCATCATTGGAATATTAAAGAAATGGCCACAAGAAGACATAATTTTGTACTTGCCTCTTTGTTTGAATAATTGTATATGGATTACTATATATTTATACACCTATTTATTACAGGTTATCCTAATTATCATAAGAGGTATCGTCACGTTATTTTTAGTGCTTCAATAAATATATTTCCTGGTCAAGAAGGTCCTTATTTTCTACCATAGCTTAGTCATAATGGCTTAAGAATTACATGTTAAAGCAGGAGGTCTCAGGTCTAAAATAGATATTAGTGTCTAGATATGGTAGCAGTTGCAAATTGATAAATAGATAGGAATCTACTTTACTGCTTCAATTAATTTGAAAGGAGAATTTAGCTGCATTTTAAGAGATATCAATATATCCTTTTACAGGATTAACATACAATTATGTCAAGATAGCGATTACCATAATATAATACGCACATCTTCAGCAAATACTTATCCTCTACAACATCATCCTTAGATTAGCGGAGCTAATATATAGGAGAAATTGCAATTTAGTATCAGTTTCCTTCATAATGGATAGTGAAAAGCGACGTCAGAGCATTGTTTTCTGGTTCGTCCATGGTTAAACAAATGAGAATGGGAGGAACAAAAGAGAAGAGAATGTTGCCCATACAAAATATATTTCTATTATCTTTATTGATGGCAATGCCTTTATTATCAATCACCACCGTCCAAAAAATTGCATTAGCACAAACGAATGATGGTAATTTCTTGAAATATGAAAGTCCCACTTATGGATTTAAAATACAATATCCATCAAATTGGGAAAAGTTAGAATTCACTCAAGGAATTGAGGAGGAACATCGCAATATCGTTGTTAATTTTCTCTCACCAGCAGGAGGTGCGTCGAATACATTTAGAGAATATCTTATAATAGAAGTCAGGAATTTAACATCTCAGGATACATCACTGGGTCAGTATATCGACACACAAATTAATTTAAGACAAGCTTTGCCAAATTTTAGCCTTAGTGAATCAACTCCAACAAGCCTTACAGGAGGTTATCCAGCACACAAAATAGTCTATACCTATAGTAACCCTATTGTAGGAATAACTAAAGCAATGGAGATTTTGACAATAAAGCATGATAAGCTATATTTTCTTTCATACAGTGGAGACGCAACAAAATACGGTATTTACTTGCCAATCGTACAAAAAATGATTGATTCATTCCAGATAACTAAATAATTGAAATAATAAAAAATATACCTCCTGGATTCGTATGGAACAGCATTCCGTCTCTACACCAATCATTTCCAAATTACGACTCATATAAACGCCAGAGGTATCAAAACCTGCTTTTTTAGACTAAATTCTGGTATTTACCTATCATTGAAAAAAAAGAGCCGTCTTGTATTTCTTATAAGGACTATTTTTCACCATATTCAACTGCAAAATATAACGGCTTTACATACACGTGTAGCAACAGCATTAGCCGTTTTGCTAGTTGCTAATATAATTTTTCAATTTACTTAAACTACAACTCGTGTTATCATACATCAAATTTAATTTCTGGTTTTTATTGGTTTTGATCCATTTCTCTTGTCCACGGTTTATGCGAATGTCTTCCAAATCCATAGGTCTCTCAGATCATCGTTTGGGTGTCATTAATCTATGATCCATAGACGAATTGTTTACAAATACTCATTCATAAGGTATCATATTTCAAGGAATGATGTGTGTTTTTCACTTTATCTCTTTTACAAAAGTATTGTATATAGATAGAGCATCTTCTTCGTCTTTCGCACCAACTATTGTTGCAGCACCACTTGTCAAGAAACTAACAGACAATTTACCGGCATTATTACTTATCGCAGTTATTCCCAAATTACCTTTAGTTTTGACTTGATACCCTAACGCTTCTGCATTCTTTACTATTCCTATCAGACTAATTGGTGAAGATAGCTCTGATGGAGTAACAGTATAGGTTCTCTTACCGCTATCTCTCCCACAAAGCTCTTCAATTATCAACTGCTGCTGTGCAATTAGCTTCACTTCCTCTATTTCCTTCTTTGAACCACATGAAGGACATTCCTCCTGTCTAAAGACATGAATCTTGTCAAATGAAAGTTCGTTTAAGTCAATATAAAGCAATTTGTTCACAAGTGTTGGTTGCTGTCCTGTGATTATCTTAATTGTTTCTGATACTTGGACACCGCTCACTAAATATAATATTGACGGATGTACTCCTTCAGTGCTGCAAGTCGGCATATCATCCTCAGCCAATGCTGGGAATATACATCGTAAACATGCAGATTTATTAGGAAGGATAGTGCAAACTGAACCTAGCGTTCCTAATGCTCCCGCATAAATAAAGGGGATGTCGAATTTAACGCATGCATCGTTTAATGCATATCTTGCATCAATGCTATCAAGCGCGTCAATAACAACATCAAACCCTTTGATAATACTTTCAGCTGTATATTTACTAACAGAAACTGGAACAGCTTCGATTTCAACTGTGGGATTTATCCCTTTCAAACGTTCTACTGCTACTTCAACCTTGACTTTACCAATGTCATTCTCCGTGTAAAGATGTTGTCTATGTAAATTTGAAATCTCTATTACATCTCTATCAACTATTTTTAGTTTGCCAATACCCATTGCGGTTAATTGCGTTACAATAGGATTTCCAATTCCGCCAACTCCAATCACGCAAATTTTAGAGTCGCGCAGTTTTTCCATTCCAGTAAATCCTATTTCTTCAAGCATTATCTGTCTTGAATAGCGTTGTAAATCTTCGTTTGTAAGTTTCGCTCCACCCGCCACTGCTGGTAATATATACACAGAATCACCATCCGAAAGCGATTTTGCCATACCATCAGTACTGAAGCGCATGTTCTTGCCATTGATATAAATATTAATTAGAGCACGCGGTTTGCCATTAAGATCGAATACTCTTCGCTTAAAATCCTCTCCCATAAAGTCAGAAATTTTCGTGAATGCGTCGTGTAAGTTGCTAGCTTCTAACGAAATCTTCTTTTCTCCAGCACCTCTGTTCAAGACTGAGGGAATTATGAATTCAACTCTAGCCATTTTATCTGTTCCCACCATTATACACACGCATATGGTTATCTAATCATCGCTGAAACTAATTGAACATCTGGTTTTACAGCTTTAAGTTTAGGAAGTACATCTATAATTGCTTCGGTAGACTTGAGCCCGTTGCCAGTGATATAGCAAACTACCGTTTCATCATTATCGATCTCGCCATCTTCAATTAGCTTTCTGAGTACTGCTACTGAAACCCCTCCAGCTGGTTCCGTAAATATGCCTTCCGTTTTAGCGAGTCTCAATATTCCATCAATAATTTCTTCATCAGTAGCCTCTTCTGCAATTCCATTATATTGTCTTAATCTTTTCAATACGTATAATCCGTCTCCTGGATCCCCTATTGCAAGACTTTTCGCAATCGTTTCAGGTCTTTCGACTGGAATAACATCATTACTTTTTCTCTTGAAAGCAGAGACCACTGGAGCACATCCATGAGGCTGTGCAGCAGTAATCTTCAGATTTGCCACATTATCGATGAATCCTAATCTTTCTAATTCTTCAAAGCCTTTGCAAATTGCATTTAACATCGCACCGCTTCCAACTGGAATTATTAGATTGTCAGGAACCTGCCAATTCATCTGCTCAGCTACTTCGAAAGCAAGTGTCTTTGAGCCTTCGACATAGTATGGCCGCATATTTATGTTCACAATTCCAATACCTTTCGAGTCACCAATTACTGAAGCAACTCTATTGGCATCATCATATGTTCCATCCACTGTAACAAATTCAGCGCCATATGATAATGCTTGTAATATTTTAACGTGCTCAATATCAGAAGGGGCAAAAATATAGCATGGCAGTTCTGCTTTAGCAGCATGAGCTGCTGTTGCTGAAGCAAGGTTACCTGTAGATGCACAGCCTACCGCCTTTAATTTGATTTCTTTAGCTCGTGAGACAGCTACTCCTGCAGGTCTATCTTTGAACGAGAACGTGGGATTTACAGAATCATTTTTAATATAGAGGTTTTTCAGGCCGCCTAATTCTTTACCGAGTCTATTAGCATGTTGCAGAGGAGTAAAACCAGCATTCAGATTTACAATATTGCCTTTATCAGCAATCGGAAGTAGTTCGAAATAGCGCCAATAAGTTTTATCTTGTCTTGATACAAAGATATCCTTTCGTACATTAGAAGTATCATAAATAACATCAAGCGGACCAAAACACTCTTCGCATATGTATCTGAATTGAGGTTCGTATTCTTTGCTACATTCCCTGCACTTTAAAGATTGTATAATGCCCATGACTTTTGACTACCACCTATTTATCTGTGTTATAGATAAGGCTCACTAAGCACAATTTTAATATTACTAAATTTTATTCTACAAAAATATCTATATTACTTAACTGTATTCATTATAATAATTTCCAGAAGAATATTAATTAGTTTAAATTTTTAAAA
>Ga0164299_10000163_pt1 | contig 13700 bp, 13 predicted proteins | sample Whisoiple_221_MG_FD_109712 | JGI IMG/M metagenome (GOLD analysis project Ga0164299, IMG submission 109712) | Unamended control soil microbial communities from upstate New York, USA - Whitman soil sample_221_MG | ecosystem: Environmental > Terrestrial > Soil > Agricultural land ...
AGGCAGATGCTCTATCCCTTGAGCTACGGGACCCTGCACCGTCGGCTTGAGCTTGCGGTTCGCCTGGTTGGGCGGTCATGTCCTCCCCGGCTGACCCGGGAATCGACCGGGCAATTCAGTAACCCCGGCGCCCCGCAACTCATACAACGCATTGGTTACTGGATTTCCGCTTTCGCGGGAATGACAAATTACCACTGACTCTAATGCGTCCAGCGGTCCAGGCGGTCGAATTTAAAGTTGTCGGCGTAGGACTTCGGCTTCAGCTCGGTCTTTTGCGGCTTGTCGACACGGAAGGGAATGCCGTGCCGCGTGGCGTAGGCTATCGCCTCCTCGAGGCTCGCGAACTGCATGCGGATCTGCGATCTCGTATCGTCTGAGCTCGTCCAGCCCATCAGCGGCTCGATCTCGCGTGGGCTGGCCGGCTCATAGTCCAAGACCCAATCACGCGTGCCGGCGTCGCCCTGCTGCATGGCGGTCTTGGCTGGCTTGTAGATGTGGGCAACCATGTCGTGTCTCGTCTCCAATTACCGGAAGGTGGTCGGGGCAGCAAGATTCGAACTTGCGACCCCCTGCTCCCAAAGCAGGTGCGCTACCAGACTGCGCTATGCCCCGATCGGCCGCTCCAATCGGCGTGGTCGCATGAGACCAGCGCCGTGCAGAGCACATACACAGTTCGCCGCGAGGCGGCAAGCCAGGGCCTATGGTTTTGGGGTTTGGTCAAGGCCGGGATAGACGACCTGATCGCCGGCCTTCAGCCCAATGGCCGCAGCGGTGCCGGCGTTTACCTCGAGCACGCCTTGCACGGCGCCCTCCGACGAGATGAGCTGGGTGGAGAACGGCTCGGTATGGCTTTCGATGCGGCGCACTTTGCCGTCCGCGCCGATGAAGATCATGTCGAGGGGGATGATGGTGTTGCGCATCCACATGGTGAGCGGCTGCGGCTGCTCATAGATGAACAGCATGCCGGCATCGATGGGCAATGCGCGGCGGTACATGAGACCGAGCGCCCGCTCTCCTGGCGTGGTCGCAAGCTCGACGGCGAAGCTGTGCGGCCCTGAGTCAGTCTTCAGCACCAGCGTCCCGTTGCCAGCGGCGATGGCGCCAGGCGACAGAAGCAGGGTGAGCGCGAAGCCTGCACCTGCCGCCAGGCGTCCCAATCGTCCGACTCGCGCGCGGATCAGTGAGAGGACGGACCCAATATGCTGTCCGGCTTGAGCTCGGCCGCCATCAGTCCTTTCGGACCGCGGCCATAGCGCACCAGCACGATCTGTCCGGGGCGGAGCTCGGTGAAACCGTACCGCCGCACGGTTTCCATATGCACGAAGATGTCCAAGGTCTGGGGGCCGCGGGTCAGAAACCCGAATCCGCGCAAGCGATTGAACCATTTCACCATGGCGCTTTCCCAGTCGCTCTCTGGGTTCACCGCAACATGCGTCCGTTGCGGCAATTGCGACGGATGGACCGCCGTAGAATCGTCCATGCCGAGGATGCGAAAGGCCTGCAGGCCCTTCGGCCGCTTCAGCACCTCGCATACCACCCGCGCACCCTCGTAGGCGGTCTGAAATCCATCCCGCCTGAGACACGTCACGTGCAGTAAAATGTCTGGTAGATGATCTTCGTCTGGAACAATGAACCCATAACCCTTGGACGCGTCGAACCACTTGATCGATCCCGAAACCTCAAAGACGTCAACTGTGGCTTCCTCGTCGCGTAGGGTATGGCCTTCAATATGTGGCGGTTCTTTCGCCCCCATGCCGCATTCCCCCCGCTTCACTTGTGCGCCCAAAGTGATACTCGACCCCACTCGAATCACTTGGCAGACGCTCGCCCAAAACATAGCATTGCCGCCTACCGAGGCCAGTGGAAATTTCCGCGCAGTTTCGCCTTCTCCACAGTGCGTCCGCGACTTCGCCGTTCGTCGGCAGCCCAACCCGCAAGCGGCTGACCGGAAAGCGATTATTGTGCGATTGTGAGGTGAAAGCGAAAAGACTTGCGGCTTCCTCTCGCCATGCTGAGGAATCGGGCAAGCGGCTCTACCGTCGAGCAAATTTTCGCTTTCCACCTGCGTGGCGCGAGCGAATGTAGAAGCTGTGGACGCCGGGCAACAATGCGAGATGAATCGGCATGGAAAGTTCCATGGCACCCCAGTTTCGTTGCTCAATTGTCACCGCACAGGTCCCCGGGCTAAGGGGGGTGATCCGGCAAGGGACACAGCCAGCCAGAGGTTTATCATGAAGTTTCTCCACACCATGGTGCGCGTTAGCGACGTCAACCAGTCGCTCGATTTCTACTGCAACAAGCTTGGCTTCAGGGAGGTGCGGCGCATGGAGAATCCGCAAGGGCGCTTCACGCTCTATTACCTCGCTGCACCCGGCGACAAAGACGAGGATGCGCAGCTCGAGCTTACCTACAACTGGGATCCGGAGGCCTATGGCGAAGGGCGAAACTTCGGCCACGTCGCCTACGAGGTCGACGACATTTATGCGACCTGCGACCGGCTGATGAAGAACGGCGTCATCATCAATCGTCCACCACGGGACGGCCACATGGCCTTCATCCGTTCACCTGACAACATCTCGATCGAGCTGTTGCAGAAGGGGAAGCCGCTGCCGAAGCAAGAGCCGTGGGCCTCGATGCAGAATGTCGGGAAGTGGTAGGCGGATGGTGCCCCCTAGGGGGATCGAACCCCTGTTTTCAGGTTGAAAACCTGACGTCCTGACCATTAGACGAAGGGGGCTTGGCAAGCCTTTGGCTTCGCAGCCTCGCGGCTCATATAGAAAGCTTTGCAGGCGCGGGCAAGCTAGCACGAGCCTGGGGCCTCGGCCGCATCCTCCACGATCAGCTCGACCCCGTCCCGGCCGTTCCAATTGTCGCGGCGGAGATGGCCGGCGACATGCAACGGCATGCCTTCCGCCTCGAGGAGAAGCTTGGCGAGCGGCATGTCGCCGACGCGGAACGCCGCAGCTTCGAGCCGCGCGCCGTTGGCGGCAGAGAGCGTGCAGCGAACGTGCTGGTCATTGATGATGCGCACGCGCGACACGCGGTGCGCGGGGAAGGCGAAGCGCGGCTCGGGGTGGCCAGCCCCGTAGGGTCCTGCTCGCTCGAGTAGCTCCATGAATTCCGTGTTGGCAGCTGCCGAAGACAGCGCACCGTCGATGGCCAAGGGGCGCGAGGTGGTGGCCGCAGCGACCGCGCCGGCGAGGCGCTCGTCGAGGAAGGCCAACACGTCGCTCTCCCGGCGCCGTTCGAGCTTGAAGCCCGCGGCCATGGCGTGCCCGCCGCCCTTGGTTAGAAGCCCCTCGTGTACGGCGTCTCTGACCACGCGGCCAAGATCGACAGTGGCAATCGAGCGCGCCGACCCTGTGCCCTCTCCGTCAGGATACCAGGCGGTGACAAAGGCCGGCAGATTGAATCGCTCGGCGACGCGCCCAGCGACGAGACCGATCAGGCCCTTGTGCCACCCATCGACGCCGAGCCAGATGAAAGGGCGCCCCAAGTTGAGGGCCCGGTCGGCGAGCGCGAAGGCTTCTGCGAGCATGCGCTCCTCGATGCCTTTACGCTCGCTGTTGAGCGCTTCGAGTTTTGCGGCGATGGCGCGCGTCTCGCTCTCGTCGTCGCTGGCGAGCAGTTTGGCGCCAAGGCCTGAGGCCCCGACCCTGCCCCCGGCATTGATGCGCGGGCCGAGGATGAAGCCGAGCGTGTAGCAGGTTGGTGCTGCGTCGATGCGCGCGGTATCGGCCAGCGCGCGCAAGCCCGCATTGTCCCTTAGCCGCAAGACCTTCAGCCCCTTGGCCACGAACGCGCGGTTCACGCCCTTGAGCGGCACCACGTCGCATACGGTGGCAAGCGCCACGAGATCGAGCAGGCCAAGAAGGTCTGGCTCGGCGCTGTTGCGATAGACGCCAGTGCCACGAAGTGCGCGCACAGTGGCGACCAAGAATAGAAAGACCACGCCGGCCGCCGCTAGATGCCCCTGGCCGGAGAGGTCGTCCTGCCGGTTGGGATTGAGCACCGCGAAGGCAGGGGGCAGTTCCTCGTCGGCCTGATGATGGTCGACGACGATGATTTCGGCCCCACGTTGGCTGGCTGCCTCGATGGCGGCGCCGGCGGCAGTGCCGCAATCGACAGTGATGATGAGCGGCGCTCCCTCCGCCGCTAGCCCGGCGAGGGACGCAGGCGTCGGGCTGTAGCCTTGGGTGACCCGGTCGGGGATGTAGGTCGCCGCTATCTGACCGTGGGCGCGCAGGAAGCGTTGGATCAGCGCCACTGACGCCGCGCCGTCGACGTCGTAGTCGCCAAAGACGGCGATGGATTCAGACGAGCGGATGGCGCGGGCGAAGCGCTCTGCCGCCCGTGCCATGTCCTGCAGGCTTGCCGGGTCCGGCAGGAGATGCCTGAGCGAGGGATCGAGGTAGTTGGAGGGCGTCGCGGCGTCGGCGCCGCGCGCGGCAAGTAGCCTGCCAACAAGCTCCGGCAGACCATGGGCTTGCGCAATGGCGAGCGCAGTGGACACGCGGGATGGGTCGAGGCGCTCGACCCAACGCAAGCCGCGCGCCGACCGCTCCACGCCCAGAAAGGCGGAGGACGTCTCACGGTCTATCGTCTTGTAATTGAGGGCCGCGGTCACTCTGGAAGGTACCTACCAAAACCGGTCAAGTGCCTAGCCTAAGCTGATTCGCCGCTCTGCCCGCACACTCAGCCTTGGTCGGGCACGTCGCGATATTCGGTCCTGATCCAGCGCACTGTGCCGGTCCGCGCTCGCATGACCACGGAATGGGTGTGGATTGTGTTCCGGGTTAGGCGCACGCCCTCCAGGAGCGAGCCGTCGGTGATGCCGGTTGCGGCGAAACTCACATCGCCGGAGGCCATGTCGTGCATCTTGTATTTGCGCCCGAGGTCGACAATGCCGGCGGCGCGGGCGCGCTCGCGCTGATGCGCATTGGTGGCGATGAGGCGCCCCTGGATCTGGCCGCCGATGCAGCAAAGCGCGGCCGCGGCGAGCACGCCCTCAGGCGCGCCGCCCACGCCCATATAGATGTCGATGCCGGTGTCCTGCGGCTCGGTGGTGTGGATGACGCCGGCGATATCGCCGTCACCGATCAGGCGCACCGCGGCGCCGGCGGCGCGCACCTCCTCGATCAGCTTGCCATGGCGCGGGCGGTCGAGAATACAGACGGTGATCTCGGTGACCGGCACTCCCTTGGCCTTGGCCAACGCATTCAGATTGTCGGCAAGGGGCGCGTCGAGATCGATGAGGTCCTTCGCGTAGCCCGGACCGATGGCGATCTTGTCCATATAGAGCGTCGGTACCTTCAACAGGCTACCGCGCTCGGCGATGGCCATGACGGCGAGCGCATTGGGGAGCGCCTTGGCGACAAGGGTCGAGCCCTCGACCGGATCGACCGCGATGTCGACATCCAGCCCCGAGCTTGAACCCGCCCCGACGGTTTCCCCAATATAAAGAAGCGGCGCTTCGCTCTCCTCGCCCTCGCCGACGACGATCACGCCCTGGATGGGAAGCCGCGCGAGCTCCCGATACATGGCATTGATGGCGGCAGAGTCGGCGGCGGCTTCGTCACCGCGGCCGCGCAGGCGTGCCGCGCCGATCGCGGTCGCCTCAGTCACCCTGACGATTTCAAGGCCGAGGGTGCGATCGAGCTTTGGGCTCTCTTGCGCGTCTGCCACCTCGGAGCCTCCCTGGCAGTCAGCGGGACGTTCGTCCTCGCGCCACAATGGGTATCACAATCTTTCGATGCGGATCATCTGAGGTTTGGCCTCCACATGCCCGTCGCGCTCGATTGCACCGAGGGCCTTGCGAATGGCGGCCTCGGTGGTTTGGTGGGTGATCATGACCACGGCCTGAGGCGAGCCGGCGTCCTGGCGCCGGAAACCTGGTAATTCGGCGCGGCGGCGGCGCTGCACGATGCTTTCGAGCGAGATGCCTTGCTCAGCCATCCGGCTCGCGATTGCCGCGAACGCACCGGTGCGGTCATAGACCGAGAGCCTGATGTAGTAACCGCCTGCATGACCACGCATCTCCGCCTTCTTGTAGGGCTTGAGATCCTTCGCCTTTGTGACAAAAGGCGGCAAGACATGGCCCCTGGCAATGTCGATGAGATCGCTCACGACCGAGGAGGCGGTGGGGCCCGAGCCGGCGCCTGGACCGATCAGCATGATGTCGCCCACGAAATCTCCGTCGATGGCAACGCAATTGGAGACGCCGTCAACGGAAGCGATTGCCGTGTGTTTCGGCACCATGGTCGGATGCACGCGCTGCTCGATCCCGCCGTCGGTGCGGGACGCGACGCCGAGCAGCTTGATGCGGTAGCCGAGATCGTCGGCGGCCTCGATGTCCGCTGGCGTGATGTTTTCGATGCCCTCGATATAGACCGACTCGAACGACGTGCGGGTGCCGAAGGCGAGCGTGGTCAGAAGCGCAAGCTTGTGCGCCGTGTCGAAGCCGCCGATATCGAAGGTCGGGTCTGCTTCGGCATAGCCTTGCACCTGCGCCTCCTTCAGCACGTCGGTGAAGCTCCGGCCTTCGGTCAGCATTAACGTGAGGATGTAGTTGCAGGTGCCGTTGAGGATGCCGTAGACGCGCGAGATGGTGTTGCCTTGCAGGCTCTCGCGGATCGTCTTGACGATGGGAATGCCGCCGGCGACCGCGCCTTCGAAATTTAGCGCCACACTGTTCTTCTCGGCGAGCGCGGCGAGTGCCGGTCCATGATGGGCAAGCAGCGCCTTGTTGGCGGTGACCACATTCTTCCCGGCGCGAAGCGCGGTCTCGACCGCCTCCTTGGCGACACCACTCTCGCCGCCGATCAGCTCGACGAAAGTGTTGATCGCGGGATCGCGGGCGAGCTCGATCGGATTGGCGACGAACCTGAATGCCGATATATCGGCATCGCGGTTCTTGCGCCGATCGCGCGCTGACACGGCGACGACCTCGATCGGCCGGCCGACGCACTTGGCAAGGGTTCCGCCGTGCTCGGTGAGGAGTCGCAGAACCCCACCTCCGACCGTGCCGACACCGGCGAGCCCGAGTTTCAAAGGCTCAGTCATTTTGGGATCAGAGCGTCCTCGTCGCCTTCGACGCAAGTGGAATGACGTTGTGCAGGCTTTTCGCCGATTCGGCGAGGAATTTTCGGATATTGCGCGCAGCCTGGCGGATGCGCTGCTCGTTCTCGACGAGCGCGATGCGCACGTAGCCCTCGCCATATTCGCCAAAGCCCACGCCGGGCGACACCGCGACCAAGGCCTGCTCGAGCAGCAGTTTGGAGAATTCGAGCGATCCCAAATGCGCGAACATGTCGGGGATGGGCGCCCAAGCGAACATGGTCGCGGTCGGCGCCGGGATGGGCCAGCCTGACCGCGCGAGGGAATCGACAAGGCAGTCCCGGCGGCGGCGATAGATGCCGCGGATTTCATCGATGCAGTCTTGCGGTCCATTCAACGCTGCTGCTGCTGCGACCTGAATAGGCGTGAAGGCGCCATAGTCGAGATAGGACTTGACCCGCGTCAGGGCGCCAATCAGGCGCTCATTGCCGACGGCGAAGCCCATGCGCCAGCCTGGCATGGCGTAGGTCTTGGATAGCGTGGTGAACTCAACCGCTATATCGATGGCGCCGGGGACTTGGAGGATCGACGGCGGCGGCTCGCCTTCGAAGTAGATCTCGGCATAGGCAAGATCGGAGAGCACGATCAGATCGTGCTTCTTGGCGAAGCCTACCACCTCGCGGTAGAAATTGAGACCGGCGACAATGGCGGTAGGATTGGCCGGATAGTTGAGCACGAGGGCCGATGGCTTCGGCACCGAATGCTTCACCGCCTTGCTCAACGAGCTCATGAAGGCCGAGTCGGTGGACGCCGGCAAATGCCGGATCACGCCGCCAGACATGATGAAGCCGAACTCATGGATCGGATAGGTCGGGTTCGGCACCAGGATGACATCGCCAGGTCCGGTGATGGCTTGTGCCATATTGGCGAAGCCTTCCTTGGAGCCTAGGGTCGTGACGATCTCGGTGTCAGGATTGAGCTTCACCCCGAAGCGGCGCGCGTAATAGGCGCCTTGGGCCCGGCGCAACCCCTGGATGCCGCGCGAAGCGGAATAGCGGCTCGTGCGGCTGTCGCGCACCGTCTCCACGAGCTTTTGCACGATATGATGGGGCGTCGGCATGTCGGGATTGCCCATGCCGAAATCGATGATGTCGTCGCCGCGGGCGCGCGCTTGGGCCTTGAGCTTGTTGACCTGCTCGAAGACGTAAGGCGGAAGCCGCCTGATTCTGTGGAAATCGCTGTTCACGAGTGTGTCCCGCTGACCCCCAATCAGGAACCCTATGCCCAACGGGCGGGCATTTGAACCACGGAAGCGGGCCCTGGGGCAAGAAGCGCGCTGTTAAAGGATTCCGCCCTAGTTTTGCGCCTGGGCCGGCTTCACCGAGGCGGTGGTGTCGGTCTGGGTCTCTCCTTGGCGCTTGGCTTGTTCGCTTTGCAGCTCAGCAATCGCCGCCTTCCGCTGCTGCGGGGTCAACGTCGTGCCAAGCGCCTTGGTGGAATTGGCGAAGGTCGGTGGCGACGGTGCGGCGGAGGTCAGCGAATCGGAGCAACCTGCCAAAATGAGTACGGGCAAGGCAAGAAGCAGCAATGATGCCCGTTTTGACAGTAGGCGCGGTGTGGACTGGACCATTCTTTTCGTTGTCCGACGGACGGCGATTGGAATTGCACGTCCCTTGCTATATTGCATAGCACAATGAACCTTGGAACGGGAGTCGTCTAGTCGCTCAGTGCTCCGTTACCTTGGCATCATTGCGATAAACCGGGGGTAAAATAAGGGCGCAACCGTCCATGCAGGAAAAGAACAAGGCCGCGGTAGAGGCAAAATCAGAAGAGAGCCAAGTCGGCCAGTGGGATGCGCTCGCGCGCAACATGGTGCGGCTGTTTGACGAGGGCACCAAGGTCCTTGGCACTTTGGCCGAGCGCCGCAACGGCGCCGGCCCTTACAGCATGGCAACGGAGGCCGGCGAAGCAACCAAGGTGCTCGGCGAGGTCGCCCGCCAATGGGTGAGCGAACCGGGCAAGCTCGCCGCCGCGCAAAATGAGCTGTTCAAGGACTACGCCGAGCTTTGGGGCCGCTCGGTCCGCCGCTTCCTTGGCGAACAGGACGTCAAGCCGGTGATCGAGCCGGAGCCTGGCGACAATCGTTTCAAGGATCCCGATTGGTCGAACAGCCAGTTCTTCGATTTCTGGAAGCAGGCCTATCTCCTGACCGCCCGCTGGGCGGAAGATGTCACCCGCAAGACCGAAGGCGTCGACGACAAGACGAAGAAGCGCGCCCTGTTTTATCTCGAGCAGATGCTGGCTGCGTTCTCGCCATCGAACTTCGCCTTCACCAACCCCGAAGTGGTGCGTGCTACGCTTGCCACCAACGCAGCTAACCTGGTGCAGGGCATGGCGCACCTTGCCCACGATCTTGAGCACTCAAAGGATCTCTTGCGCATCAGCCAGACGGATTTGTCGGCTTTCGAGGTCGGCAAGAACCTGGCAGTTACGCCGGGCAAGGTCGTTTTTCAGAACGAGCTCATCCAGCTCATCCAATACAGCCCGAGCACCGATGAGGTGTATGAGCGGCCGTTGCTCGTCGTTCCGCCCTGGATCAATAAGTACTATATCCTCGACCTCGTTCCGGAGAAGAGCTTCATCAAATGGGCGGTCGACCAGGGCTTCACCGTGTTCACCGTCTCCTGGGTGAACCCTGACGGACGCCTCGCGCAGAAGACCTTCGAAGACTACATGCATGAAGGCATTCTCGCCGCGGTTGACGCCGTCACGCGCCAGACCGGGCAGAAACAGATCAATGCGCTCGGCTATTGCGTCGGCGGTACGCTGCTTGCCTCGACGCTCGCTTATATGGCGGCGAAAAAAGATAACCGCATTGCGTCGGCCTCGTTTCTCGCGGCGCAGGTCGATTTCAGCGAGGCTGGCGACCTCCTGGTGTTCATCGACGACGCGCAGTTGAACTCGCTTGAAGAGATGATGGCCGAGCAGGGCTATCTCGACGGCTCACGCATGGCCGCTGTGTTCAACATGCTCCGACCCCGCGACCTGATCTGGCCCTACGTCGTGAACAACTATTTGCTCGGCAAAAAGCCCTTCCCCTTCGATCTGCTCTATTGGAACGCGGACTCAACGAGGCTTCCTGCCGCCAATCATGCCTTCTATCTGCGCGAGTTCTATCATCTGAACCGGCTCAGCAAGGGCGAGCTGCAGCTCGGCGGCGTGAAGCTCGACCTCAAGCGCGTGAAAATCCCGATCTACGAGCTATTCACCAAGGAAGATCACATCGCCCCGGCAAATTCGGTGTTCATCGGCTCCAAGCTGTTCGGCGGCCCGGTGCGTTCGGTGATGGCGGGCTCGGGCCATATAGCGGGCGTTGTCAATCCGCCGGCCAAGAAAAAATATCAGTTCTGGTCCGGCGGGCCAGCCGCCACGCTCGTCGAATGGATGGCCAAGGCCACCCAGACGCCCGGGTCATGGTGGCCAGACTGGTCGGCATGGCTCGCTGCGCTGTCTGGTCCCAAGATCAAAGCGCGGGATGCTTCAGCAGGGCCGCTCAAACCGATCGAGGATGCGCCAGGTTCCTTTGTGAAGGCGCGACTCTAGGGCTCACGGAAATAGCGGGAGCTGCTCGAGCCCGAGTGTCTCGTCGAAGCCGTACATCAGGTTGAAGTTCTGCAGTGCCTGCCCGGCCGAGCCCTTCACCAGATTGTCGATGACCGAGATCACGATGGCACGGCCTTTGATGCGGTCGGCGAACACGCCGATATGGCACTGGTTCGAGCCACGCACATGCTGGGTGGCCGGAATTGTTCCCTCCTCCACCACATGCACAAATGAGCTCGCAGCATAAGCCTCGCCAAGCGCCTGCCTGAGGTCACCGGCGCTTGTCTTGCCGGAGAGCTCGACATAACAGTTGCAAAGCTCGCCCCGGCTCATGGGCACGAGATGCGGCGTGAAGTTGATGGTGACGCGTCCACTGACAGCGGCGCCGAGCTCCTGCTCGATCTCCGGCACGTGGCGGTGATTGCCGATGCCGTAGGGTGAGAGTCCCTCGCCAGCTTCCGCGAACAGAATGTTCTGCTTGAGCGAGCGGCCAGCGCCTGAGACCCCAGACTTCGCGTCGATGATGACGCCGTCAACCTTGATCAACTCGCCCTTGGCAAGTGGGAGAAGCGCGAGCAGCACGGCGGTTGGGTAGCAGCCAGGACAAGCAACGAGACGCGCCGACTTGATCTGTTGCGCATAGTGCTCGCTCAGTCCGTAGACCGCGCACTTAAGGAGATGTGGCGCACCGTGTTCGCCACCATACCACTCGGCATAGACGGCAGGATCGCGCAAGCGAAAATCCGCCGACATGTCGATCACCTTCACCCGTTCGGGCAGCTTGGCGATCTCGCTATGCGCCGTCGCGTGCGGCAGGCCGCAAAAGGCGACGTCAATCTTGCTCCAATCCACCTGATCCGAGGTGACGAGCGGAGGTAGATCGAGGGTCGCGAAATGCGGGAACACTTGCGCCAGCGTCTGCCCTGCGTGACTTTTGGCGATTAGCGTGGTAAGGGCGATGTTGGGGTGGCGGCCGGCGAGTCTGATCAGATCGGCGCCGGTATAACCGGAGGCGCCGAGCACCGCGGCCCGGATCTTCTTGATTGCCATGACGAGGCGTACCTAACGTGCGTGCGGGTTGTGAGACGGTGCGGCTGTCCGCCCGTCATACCGGCGAAAGCCGGTATCCAGCAAATGATGATTTCAACTGGATTCCGACTTGCGCCGTAATGACGGCGTTGGCCCGGGGTGCCCAAGCGTCTAGCGCTTGGAGAACTGGAAGCTTCGTCGGGCCTTGGCCTTGCCGTACTTCTTGCGCTCCACCGTGCGGGCGTCGCGGGTCAAGAACCCGCCCTTCTTCAACACACCACGTAGCTCCGGTTCGTAGCGGGTGAGCGCCTTCGAGATGCCGTGCCTGACCGCGCCTGCCTGGCCGGAGAGACCGCCGCCGCTGACTGTGCAAACGACGTCGTATTGACCCTCGCGCTTAGCGGTGACGAGTGGCTGCTTCAAGATCATCTGTAGCACCGGCCGCGCAAAATAAGCGACGTGGTCCTTGCCGTTCACTGTGATCTTGCCGGGCCCCTGCTTCACCCAGACGCGGGCGACCGCGTCCTTGCGCTTGCCGGTGGCATAGGCGCGGCCCTTGGTGTCGAGCTTCTGCTCATAGACGCGCGCCTGAGTGGCGGCAGCGCCGTCGCCCTTGAGCGGGCCCAGATCCTCGAGCGTCCTCACCTCTGGATTGGACATGGCTTCAAGCGCTCCTTGCATTCTTGCTGTTGAGGGCGGCGACATCGACCTTCTTAGGGCTTTGCGCCTCGTGCGGATGCTCGGCGCCGGTATAGATGCGCAAATTGCTGAGCTGCTGGCGGCCGAGCGGTCCGCGCGGCAGCATCCGCTCAACGGCCTTGTGCAGCACCCGCTCAGGATGCTTGCCATCGAGAATCTTTGCCGCAGTCCGCTCCTTGATGCCGCCGGGATAACCGGTGTGCCAGTGATAGACCTTGTCGGCGCGCTTGTTGCCGGTGAGCACGACCTTGGCGGCGTTGATGACGACAATGTTGTCGCCGCAATCCATATGTGGCGTGAAGCTCGGCTTGTGCTTGCCTCTGAGCCGCGTGGCGATCACGACCGCAAGTCGGCCAACGACGAGGCCATCGGCATCGATGAGGATCCAGGACTTCTCGATGTCCTTGGGCGTCGCTGAAAAGGTCTTCATGGCTTGAGACTCTCCCGACAGGGTTGGCGGCTTCTAGCGGCTATGCCTTTTCCGGTCAAGACAGAAGGAGAAATATCGAGCAACTTCCTATAATTATCTATGTGGTACCATGATACCTCTATTTTTGGCGGGCAATGTAGCGGCCCTGCCGGCTCATCCACGTTTCGCACCGATTGCGGAGTGCAGGATTTTTGGCAGAAGCTTGCTCGACTCTATGCGCTCGAAGGAGGAGACTCTGAGACCGTGAAGCAGGATCGGATCAGAGACATCGAACCGCAGCGGAATTTCGCCGCGCGTGCGCTGTTGCGCGAGGACCGCGGTACAGTGGCACTGCTGACCCTCAACCGGCCCGAGGGTCGGAATGCGCTGTCGGAAGATCTGATCGCCGCGCTGCATGCGGCCGTCGCCGAGATTGGCAGCTCTGGCGCCGTACGGGCTATCGTCATCACTGGCGCCGGCCAAGCCTTCTCCTCCGGGCATGACCTGAAAGAGATGACTGCGCATCGCAACGATCCCGATCGCGGGCGAGCTTATTTCACCAAGATCATGGAAGCCTGCTCCAGGATGATGATGTCCATTGTCCGCTCTCCGAAGCCGGTCATTGCGGCGGTCAATGGCATCGCTACCGCGGCCGGCTGCCAGCTCGTCGCGGCCTGCGATCTCGCCGTGGCAAGTCACGAAGCGCGCTTTGCCACGCCGGGGGTAAATATCGGGCTGTTCTGCTCCACTCCCATGGTGGCGCTCAGCCGCAACCTCTCGCGCAAGGCCGCTATGGAGATGTTGCTGTTCGGCGACATGGTGTCGGCTGCGGAGGCCAAAGAGCTTGGCCTCGTCAATCGCGTGGTCGAAGCCCACGAGACGGTGAATGCTGCGGTCGAGCTTG
>Ga0164299_10000165_pt1 | contig 13628 bp, 10 predicted proteins | sample Whisoiple_221_MG_FD_109712 | JGI IMG/M metagenome (GOLD analysis project Ga0164299, IMG submission 109712) | Unamended control soil microbial communities from upstate New York, USA - Whitman soil sample_221_MG | ecosystem: Environmental > Terrestrial > Soil > Agricultural land ...
CACCCGCAACGCTCAAACCGATCAATTCTCGGTCGTTCTCTCCAGGGGCAACGACACCATACGGTGCATGGTGACTGTCGAGACAAGCCGTGCGAGCTCCAATGAAGAGAAGCACCGCGCAGCGCTCTCAAAGGCTAAGGCGCTCGCGAAGGCTCTCGACACAGCAATCGACGACACGTGATACCAAGCGAGAATTGCCAAGTGGATCGGTCGATGTCCGCTTTGGGTCATAAATAGACATGTGCGCGGCGAGAGCCGATGTCCGCTTTGGGCCAAAAGCGGACATCGCCTGTGCTAGTCGACCACAGCGTCGGCGCGATCGAGCAGCGTGCGGGCCACGTTCAGGCCAAGCGCTTTGGCGGTTTTGAGATTGATGACAAGCTCGAATTTGACTGGTTGCTCGATGGGCAAATCGGCGGGCTTTGCTCCGTTCAAAACCTTTTGCACATAGCCAGCCAACCGTTTGGCCTCGAAAACCCGACTCGGTCCGTAGGATAACAATGCACCGCTGTCTACAAATTCGCGCCACGAAGCGATCACGGGAAGCCGATGTTCCTGGCCGTACCGAGCGATTTGGTCGGCGACAAGGCCAGTCAGCCGTGACGAGATAATGAAGAGACCATCGGCGCCACTCGCACTGGCCGCGTGCAGCGCTGCATTGAGATCAGCGACGTTGTTTATTGGGTGGGTTGTTAGCTCGATGCCAAGCGATTCCGCGCCGCGCCGCGCAAACGTCACCTCGTCGTCGAAATGCTGAGGATTGAATATTACCGCAACGCGCTTTGCGGTAGGCGCCGCTTCCTTGAGGAATTCCATCCGCTTGGCCGCCATTTCATCCGTGAGGAACGTGATCCCGGTGAAATTCTTGCCTGGCCGAGAGAGAGATACGGCAATTTCCGCACGCATGGGGCTATCGCTACAACCACCGACGATCGGGATTGCGCCTTTGCTGGCCTCGAACAGTGGCTTGATCACATCTCCGCCAACGGCGAGCAGAATATCCGGCTTTTGCGCAACAAGCTCGGCGGCCAGTCGCGCAAGTTGATCCGGCTTACCATTGGCATAGCGGAAGATGATTTCGACGTTGCGGCCGTCAACAAATCCGGTCTGAGCGAGTGCATCCTTCAGCGACTGATCGATCGGGCCTAGTGTTGTACCGCCGAACACAAGCCACCCAATCCGGTGTGTCGTTTTCTGCGCATGCACGGTAAGGGGCCAAGCCGCCGTTGCACCTCCAAGAAGCGTGATGAACTCGCGCCGCCTCATGCCCCAATCCTCGGCTAAGTATAGAACACCTTAACCTAGCACACGTAAGGGTCGGGCGAGATCCTCGAATGTCCGCTTTGGGTCAAAAGCGGACATTTGGAAATGAACTAGGAAGTGCGCGAGATATTGCGGTTCGAGGTGCGCAGATACGTTGCCGCCGCAGAACTAATAAGAACACTTTGGTTTCCTATTCAGAAAAAATCATTCTCGCCTCAGCGATAAATCAATGTTTCCGCAAAGACAGCGACCAGCCCCTCGGACAAGGTGGAACATATCGGTGGAGCTATGAAACGAACTTGCTGCCCGGACCGAGCAGAAACGAACTGTGGCAACGACTGTTCTGGATTGTTGTTGCTGTACGCACATGGTGCTCCAAGCCTGCGCGCATAAAGCCGTTTCGGGCCAATCAATTTCACTGACTGTTCGAGCCGGCTGATTGCCTTTCGAAAACGTCGGTACAATAATGCACTTGACCTTGGAGTTCCCTCCAGTTCGCCAAGGTCCTATTGCGTCACACCCCGCGCTCAGTGTGCAGAGCGCGGGATTTTATTTTGTCGGATAGGCCACGTCAGAGTGAAAGCTCTACATCATTCCAAGTAATCGCGGCATGAAGAGCGTGAGGCCCGGCCAATAAGTGACGATGATCAAGAAAACCAGCATCGTCAGCAGCCAGGGCCAGACAGCCACAGCCAACTCGGTAATGCTCATTCGAGCGATCATTGAAGCGACGTAAAGATTGAGACCGACCGGAGGATGGCAGAGACCGACTTCCATGTTGACGTCGATCACAATTCCGAAATGCACCGGATCAATGCCAAGTTTTCTGGCAGCTGGAGAGAGGATCGGCGCCATGATCAGAATGATGGATGACGGGTCCATAAAGTTGCCAGCAAGGAGCAGCAAAATATTTACAACGAGAAGGAAACCGACCCAGCCGAGGTTCTGATCAAGTATCCAGTCGGCGATTGCGGACGGAATGTTTTCATTTGTGAGCACGAACGAAAACAGCACAGCGTTGGTGATAATATAGAGCAGCATCGCGCTCGTGTTTGCTGAACGCAGCAGCACACGCGGTACATCTTTAAACCTCAATGCTTTGTAGACGAAGACTGAAATGAAGAATGCATAGACCGCCGCCATTGCCGCAGCTTCTGTTGCCGTAAACAGTCCGCTGTAGATGCCGCCAATGATGATCACAACAAGCATGATGCCCCAGATGCTCGCCCTGAACGCCCGTACGGTTTCAGCCCACGTTGCCCTGCCGATGAGCGGATAGTTGCGCTGTCTTGCGAGAAACCATGTGACGACGCAAAGCATGAATGTAAGCAGGCTTCCGGGGAGCAAGCCTGCGACAAACAGCGCACCAATCGAAGTGTTTGTTGCGACCGCATAGATGATTTTTGGGATCGACGGCAGCATCAGGATGCCGAGTGAGCCGGCGACAGTAATAATCGCCGCGCCAAATTTCATCGGATAGCCGTGGCGTACCATTTCCGGCAGTACGATTGCGCCGATAGCAGCGACAGTTGCCACGCTCGATCCGCATACGAGCGCAAACATCGCACAGGCTACGATCCCCGCAATCCCAAGGCCGCCACGGAGGTGACCAACCAACGACACAGCGAAATCGATCATGCGCCGTGCGACACCGCCGTGCGTCAGGAAATTGCCGGCGAGAATAAAAAACGGAATCGCCATGATTTCGAAGCTCTGGATGCCGGTGAAAAGCTTCATCGACACCGCTTCTATCGGCACATGCGTGAGCGTGAATAAAAAAGCGAGGACCGTCAGACCGAGCGCAATCGATACCGGCATGCCGGTGATCATCAAGGCGATCAGAAGTGCGAATACGATGATCGCGCGAAGAACGGGTGACAGCGCAATAACCCCGGCTTTGTCGCCAATGCAAACCGCAACAATCAGGATCGGTAAGAGAATGAGCACAATGCCAAGCGGGCTAAAGCCACGGGCCTCACCTGTTTCTACTGGCTTCGGATGAAGCGCTGCCGAGGCGTCTGCTTCGACACCTTCGACGTGCGTCTCGTCATGATGCGGAAGATGGTCCGTCCAATAGAACCACCACGCCACTTGAAGGAAGCGGAAGCACATCAGGCCAGAGCCAAGCGGTATCGCCAGATAAACGATCCACATTGGTAGTTCGAGATCGGCCGACACTTGGTCCGTGGCATACATCTGGCTGACGAAGGCGACGCCAAACAGCGCCACCACTGCGGTAAAGAATGCGCCGCAAAGAATGGCGAATAGGATCACACGCTTGCGCGAGCCAGCCGGCAGCATGTTCACGAGGACATCGACGCCCACATGGATACCGGTCCGCACCCCATAGGCGGCGCCAAACTTCGCCATCCATATGAACATGTAGATGCACAGCTCTTGCGCCCAAGAAACCTGGAGCGAAGCAAGCCATTCAAAGATGCTGTTAAAAATCGCGGCGATCCCGCTCAGACCATGCGATGTAGCCCACCTGGCGATATCAATCGCCAAGCCAGTGCCGTAACGATGGCCGACCGCAAAGAAAATGATCAGAGTTGCAGCAGCAATCAGTCCAGCGATCAGCCATTCTTCAAGGCGATCGAGTGCGCGGATGATCACGCGAAATTCCCCCGAACCTAGTTTGCCCGGTCCCAAGGTCCTGTCAATCCGAGCTTTCCTGTCCGCTAAAGGCCAATAGCGCACATCGCTAGTCGATCAGCTCATCGGCCAAAGAAAGTAGATTAGATGAAATGTCGAACCCGAGCGCCTTTGCGGTTCTCAAGTTGATCGTCAATTCAAATTTGGCAGGCTGCTCGACTGGAAGATTGGCCGGGTTCGCACCCTTCAAGATCTTGTCCACATAGAAGGCCGTTCGTCCCCACATCGAGACTTGGTTTGGACCATAACTGATCAACCCGCCCGACTCCGCCATGGGCTTAAACTCCCCCATGACCGGGAGACGATGGTCAAGCGCAAACGCGGTGATGCGGGCCCGATTCGATTCCACCATCGGGTCTTCCATCGTGATGATCGCTTGCGCACTCCCCTTCACCGCCGCCTCAAGCGTTGCGTCAAGTTCTGCCGCCGAACGCATGGGAAATTGCAACAATGTAACTTCTAACGTCGGAGCCGCTGCGTCCATTTCTTTTCTTTGTTGGATATGTCCCGACGCGTTCAGGTTTGAGATGACGGCGATGCGTTTGATATCGGGAGACAGCTTCTTCATAAGCTCGAGCCGTTTCGCGGCCTGATCAGTGGCCATGAGCGTTTGCCCGGTGATGTTGCCGCCGGGGTGAGCCAAAGAAGCGACATATCCCGGCGCGAGCGCATCGCCGACATAAACCATAACGATTGGAATGGAGCGCGTCGCTGACCGGGCAGCGTCTACGGCTTGTGCAGCCTCTGCAACAATCATTGCGCATTTGAGTTGGACCAAATCGTTGGCCAGACCGGGCAGGCGTTCAGGGTTGCCCGCGGAATACCGCTTTTCCAGTTTTATGTTTTTTCCTTCGATCCAGCCGAGTTCTTTTAGAGCTTGCGTGAATGCAAGAACCCGACGCTGCGCCTGCTGGTCAGTTTCCGTCGTGCCGGCAAGGATACCAATTACGTGAGTGGTCCCCTGTGCTCCGGACAGCCCCGGGGACAGCCAGGTAACCGCGACCGCGCCAAGTGCTGTAACGAGCTCGCGCCGTCTCATTGCCGCCCCCCGAGGCTCGCAAACAAAATCAATCGGCGCGCCTGTTGCGATTATTTCGCGAGTTCGTACGAGTCCAAAGACTCTAATAGGCCCAACAGAACGAATTTACGCAGCGGTTATTTGGCAATGTGCGCTTTAGATCACAAGCGGACAAGTGCAGCGCAAAGCGGTGTGTCCAAACTAAAGGGGCCACCGCGATGGTGAAAGCGGCAGCCCCCGCCATCGCCTCAAAACACTGGGGAGCGTTAGAGTCGACAGCCAAGTAACAAAGACCGCTTTAGGTGGCGTTTCCAAGGCAGCCCCGGAAGAGCCTCTCATTTCCTCCCTGGTGACCGGCCCCTGCGACGGGGCCGGGAGGGGCCTATAATCGTCCGGTGCGGTGATAGCCGTCATTCCGGACACAATGGAAAATGACTGACGCAAGCGGAAATGCCACCGAACTAATAACGTGGTATTTCGTAGGACGCATAGCGTTGCAGTTTGTGTTTCTGTCTCTCGTTATTTACCTGCTGCTCAATGCGGTGGTTATCATCCTGTACATCCTTGGAATGTTTCCAACACCGGTGCACGAAGCACCGAAGCCGCCTCTCTGTACTTGCGGCAAGTGGAAATACTGTCTCCGCGACTGCCCCGGCAATTTGCCGGTGCGGCCTACCAATTTGCCATGAACGCCAGTCTCGTCGCGGCTTGGCTGGCGACCGCGCGCCTCACGCCGCGGTGGAGCGATGGGGATCCGATCGACGTGACGGCCCGTGTCCGCTAAGGGTCACAAGCGGACGTGTGCGATGCAGCTAGCGATGTCTGCTAAGGGCCAATAGCGTGCGTGAGTGTCAATCTATCCCCCGATACCGGGAAGATCATTCAGGATTATGTCGCGCGCGATTGTACAACCTTTGTTTTTTATGAGCTCGCGAGCACTGACAATTTGCTCTTCCATACGTTCGGAAAACTTTCCATTCGGCCGGAAGTCTTCAATTTTGAAACCCTTTAGACCAACCAATTTCTGCAATTCGCTCGTGTTTATTTTGAATGAGCAATCGATTCCCAGTGCGACCAAGTGTGAAACAAGGACTATCAACTCCGCCTCTGCACCCGGGGGCTGACTCTGTTGCGCGCTGGCTGAATTCCTGTACGGCTCTTGCCCCAGCACTGCGATCGCGGTGACAAGAAATAACGCAAAAGGATTTCTCATCACGTGCCTTAACCATCAGGTCCGCTTTGGATGTTAATTAGGCGAGTTCACAGCGGGAAGTTGCCCGTAGGGGCATAACCTCGACATGCATTCCCACGACATAAATGTCCGCTTTGGGACAAAAGCGGACGTATGCGAACCAGCGATGTCCGCTGTTCACTATTCCGCTGCGATATTGCTCACGCCATCGAGATCGGACTGAATGATCAAACCCGCTGCATCTGCGGCGAATGTCATCAATGCCGCATCCCAGTCCGTTTCATTGCGTGGCTCCCGATAGGCAAGCACGAATGTGCCGTACGGCTTGCGGTCGCGGAGATAAACCGGTCGCGACTGCAGTGCCCGCAGGCCATGCCGAAGATTCATATTTCGCCACGCCGGATCAAACCGCTGCTCGTTTGCAATGTCAGGACAGGTGATGATCTCACCGCACGCAACAGCCCTTACGCAGCTGCCGAAATTATTCGGAGACAAAGGGATTTCAACAATTTCTGCGGCATACCGGGGTAGCCGTGGAAAGATCGCGCGTTCGAGACGAGTGAGAGGTGGATTGCAAATCGTCAAGCCCGCAATCGAACCGGGGGCAAGTGCTTCGACGCGGTCGCAGAGAGAAATAAGAGCGCTGTCCAAAGAGCCTTTAAGTAGCGGATTCACGTCAAGCGCGGTCATGGAAGTACCTTGATGAACTAAATCCATAATACTCTGGCTGCCCGGTCGAAAACAGACTTTTCAGCCGGTCAAAACATCCACGAATTCATTGGCATAGCGCCGCCAATCCGGCGGGTCCGCTTTGGGTCATTCCAAAGCAGACGTGTGCCCAGAACGCCTAAGTACGCACCCGCCGCCCAATTCGCGCGAACCGTTCTTCTCAGAATTCATTAGCTTGCATCGAGGTCCACCCGGGACGGGGGATTATTGACGGCGGTGCAACCTGGCTAATGAGTGTGCGGAGTAAAGGTATGCGGCAATGAGCGCTAAAAACGTGCAATCGACCAAGGCTCTGTTTGGAATCGATGGTCTCGACGATATTCTTCTCGGCGGCCTACGTCGAAATCGGCTTTTCCTGTTCGAGGGAAGTCCGGGTTCGGGGAAGACCACGTTAGCGCTGCAGTTCCTGCTGGAAGGAGCACAGGCGGGGGAAAAATGCCTCTACATCACGCTGTCGGAGACCGAGGCAGAGCTCAGGGAGGTTGCACTTTCCCACGGATGGTCCCTCGACGACGGCATAGATATTTTTGAGCTCGCACCGCCCGAAAACTTGCTCGACGAGGCGCAGCAGCAAAGCCTTTTATATTCGTCGGATCTAGAACTTGGAGAGACCACCCAGCGAATATTCGACGCGATGGAACGGGTAAAACCATCGCGGGTAGTCATCGATAGTCTTTCAGAAATCCGATTGCTCGCTCAGAGTTCTCTTCGCTATCGCCGGCAGATTCTGGCGTTGAAGCATTATTTTGCTCAGCGCAATGCAACGGTATTGTTGCTTGACGATATGACCGCTGATGTGGATGACAAAACGGTTCATAGCGTCGCCCATGCCGTGGTGAGACTCGAAGAACTTATCCCGGACTATGGATCGGAACGTCGGCGCTTGCGCGTCATGAAGTATCGAGGACAACCGTTCCGCGGCGGTTATCATGATTTTACGATAGAGACCGGCGGCCTTCACGTTTTTCCGCGGCTGGTCGCGGCCGAGCATCGCAAACGAATGAAGTCTTCCGTTCTCGCGAGCGGCATCCCCGAATTCGATCAACTGTTAGGCGGAGGGCTCGAAAGCGGGTCAAGCACGCTTATCATCGGGCCTGCAGGGACCGGAAAATCCCTCATCGCGATGACGATGGCGGTTGCAGCTGTCAAACGCGGCGAACGCGCTGCGCTATTCATATTCGATGAGGAGTTGGGACTTCTTTTTACGCGGTCCAAAGGCATGGGTATCGACCTGGAGGCCATGCGCGACGATGGAAAATTGTTCATTGAGCAGGTGGACGCGGCAGAAATATCACCTGGCGAATTTGCAGATAAAGTTCGCTCCTGCGTGGAAAAAGAGACCATTCGAACTGTCATCATCGACAGCTTGAATGGTTATCAAAATGCGATGCCTGAAGAAAAGTTTTTGATCCTCCACATGCATGAATTGCTGCAATACCTCAATCGTCTCGGCGCGGCGACTTTCCTGACGGTGGCCCAGCATGGCCTGGTCGGAGACATGAAAGCTCCGGTGGACGTCACCTACCTTGCCGACTCGGTCCTGGTGTTGCGGTATTTTGAAGCGTTCGGCCAAGTGCGGCGAGCAGTCTCCGTGCTTAAAAAGCGAACTGGTCGGCACGAAAACACCATTCGTGAGTTCAGTATTGGTGACACTGGGCTCAACGTCGGCCCTCCCCTCGATAAGTTCCAGGGCGTCCTGCGCGGCGTTCCACAATATGTGGGCCAAACGGATTCGAAGTCTTGAATATAGCGCACGATAGTCTCTCGGAGCGCGTGCTAATTCTCGCGCCGCAGGGGCGAGACGCGTTTGTTGCGGCCCGTATTCTGGCAGAAGCAGGACTTGTACCTGACATATGCGACAATCTGCCAAACTTATTGCGAGAGTTGGTGCTTGGCGCCGGTTTGGCGGTGTTCACCGAAGAATCCATCCGCAGTGCAGATCTCAAGGCGCTCGTTCATTGGATCAATTCGCAACTGCCCTGGTCAGATTTTCCCTTTGTCGTCCTTACAGAGCGCGGCGCCGGCGTTGAACGCAATCCAGCAGCCGAAAGACAGGCGGAAGCGCTGGGAAACGTCAGCTTCCTGGAGCGACCGTTTCACCCGACTACGCTGATCAGCGTCGTGAAAACGGCCCTGCGAGGACGAAGACGGCAATATGAAGCCCGCGCTCGTCTGGAGGCGTTACATAAAAGCGAACGCTACGCCAAACGCTCAGAGGCTGAACTGCGTCGGCTGAATGAGACCTTGGAAACCCGCGTTACAGAACGCACTGCTGAAATCGAAGCGACCAACCGGCAGCTCGTAGCTCAGATCGCGGAGCGCGAACGAATAGAATCGACCTTGCGCCAAATGCAGCGTCTCGAAGCGGTGGGGCAGCTGACAACTGGTGTCGCCCATGACTTCAATAATCTGCTCACAGTCGTTCTTGGCAATTTGAGATTTGTTGAAAAGGATCTTGGAAACAACCTCGAATTAAAAGTGAAACAACGCCTGTCCCACATGCGTCTGGCAGCGGAACGCGGAGCTAAACTCACCGGGCAACTGCTTGCGTTTTCTCGCCGTCAGCTCCTCGTGCCAAAGACCGTCGATCTCAGCGATACGCTGGCGAATATGCATGATCTTCTTCAAAGCACGTTGGGCAACAGCGTGCAGATAAAAACCTCCTTCAGGTCTGATCTCTGGCGTGCCCTGGTTGATCCTAACCAGATTGAACTTGCCGTTCTCAACCTCGCAATTAATGCAAGAGATGCGAGTCAGGTTGGCGACACCGTTACGCTCGAAACCGCCAACGCCACTGTAGGCTCACCGGAAAACTCGCACGAGCCACCGGCTGGGGACTACGTCGTGGTCTCGGTGACCGACACCGGAGCGGGCATGACAAAGGAGGTACTCGCTAAGGCCTTTGAACCATTTTACACCACCAAAGATGTCGGCAAGGGCTCAGGGTTAGGATTAAGTCAGGTTCTCGGCTTCGCAAAACAGTCTGGTGGCGGAGTGCGAATCGAAAGCCGCGTGGGTGAAGGCACCTCGGTGAAGATCTATTTTCCGCGAGCCGTTGGCAGCGACATTACGTTGCAGTCGGAGTCGACTAGCGTTCCCAAGCGCGGCGTTAGAGGGGCAGTTATTTTGCTGGTTGACGATGATAGCGAAGTCCGTGAAGTCACAGCGTCCATCCTTCGGGAGCTCGGTCATGTGGTGATTGAGGTTGGCAGTGGTGGTGGCGCTCTGGATCTGCTGGACCAAAACCCTCACATTGATCTCGTCATCCTGGATATTGCCATGCCGGGCATGAATGGAATGGAAGTCGCTCGACAGGTGCGCATTAAAAGCCCGACGCGTCCCATCATGTTCGTCACGGGCTATGCAGACACATCCGCGCTCGGAGATATTGACGACACACAGGTCGTTAGAAAGCCATTTATCGGCAACGAGCTTGCCGAGAAGGTGCAAACTGCCCTTGCCAAAAGTGCAGGCAACTCAGGCAGCAAAATCATCAGACTTAGGCAATAGCCCCATGTCCTCGAATGTCCGCTTTGGGCCAACAGCGGACATGCCAGCCCTATTCGATCACCTCATCGGCGCGCGCGAGCAGCATCGGTGGCACAGTCAGGCCGATGGCTTTGGCAGTTTTGAGATTGACGACCAGCTCAAATTTCGTTGGTTGTTCCACGGGGATGTCACTGGGCTTTGTGCCTTTAAATATTTTATCCACGAAAGTGGCCGCGCGGCGATAGAGGTCAGGATAGTTCACGCCAAATGAGATCAACCCGCCCGCATCGACGAACTCCCTCGAAGGAAAGATCGCCGGTACGCGGTGCTTTGCCGAAAGCTCGACAATAATTCTTTGGTTGGCCTGAGTGAGAGTGTCGATACCCACGATAACCGCGCCCGTTTTGCGCTTGCCTGCATCATCAATCGCAGTCACCAAATCCGCCGCGCTGCGAACGTCGAAAAGCTGAGCTTCGATACCGTTCGTTCGAGCGATCTTTTGTATCTCGGTCCATTGAGGCGGCTGAGAGCCGTTGCTCATGTTTAGGAGCGCTCCAACCCATGAGAGGCCCGGAAGCATGTCACGAAGAAGCTCAACCCGCTTGCCCATCAAGTCATTAACAAAGGCGCTTAGACCGGTAATGTTGCCCCCAGGGCGGGCGAGGCTCGCAACAACCAGAAGGGGTTCGCCGATCGCTACCATGACAACCGGGATGGTCTTGGTCGCATTCTTGGCCACAAATGCCGCGGGCGTTCCTCGCGTTGTGATCAGATCAACTTGCTGATTGATGAGTTCCTGCGCAAGAGTTGGAAAGCGATCAGGGTGACCATCGGCCGAACGGTATTCGATTCTGAGATCCCGTGCCTCGACATATCCAAGGGCTTCAAGGCCGGAGCGAAAAGCCTCAAACTCGGTGGCCTTGAGAGGCGCGGCTAGAGTCTCGAGCATTCCGATGCGCCAGACTTTGTTCGGTTGCTGCGCATGCGCGCCAAGCGGCCATGCTGCCGCCCAACCGCCCATAAGCGTGATGAACTCGCGCCGCCTCATTGGTCGCCCCCGAGGATGGGATCGTAGCAACTCCCATCAGTGCTCAGGAAGGGGTCACGTGGAAACCACGCAATGTCCGCTTTACACCCAAAAGCAAATATGTGCGGTGCAATAGCTCATGTCCGCTTGGGCCCAACAGCCGACATTGCGTCACGGATGAAGACTTCAACCAATCAGCTGTTAAGAAACCAGATAGCGGCATTTAGCACTCCAGCGAATGCTACCCAGGCCGCCAGCGGAAGCAGACAAACTGCGGCGAAACCATCAAGGCGAGCGAAAGAAAAGATCGTCGCCAGAATTACAGCGAACTGCGGGACGATGTTCACCAGGCCAAGCAACGGGCTATGGGCCCAGAAAAACATCCACGACCACGCTGCATTGAGGACGAGCAAAAACAAAAACAGGCCAATTGCATAATTCCGGCGCCCATCAGGTGGCCCCTGCACACGCAAGATGCGCCATAGCGCAAACGCCATCAGCGCGTAGAGCGTCGTCCACACGGGAGCAAAGATCCAATTTGGCGGATTGAAAGAGGGCTTTGTCAGACCGGCATACCAAGGGACAAGATTTGGATAGGTCGCGATCTGGCCGATAAACGAGGTCACAGCGACGGCGCCGATAGCAGATAAAGCAAAGACTATATCGCGTTTCAGATTGGCGTTTGAGCCCACCACATTCCTGCTTCACTCTTCGGCAGTGATCGTTCACTCAACCCCGAATGTAGATATCTACGCGACTGCCTCACGCTTTGCCCTTAGCTCTTTCATCACCGTTTCCGCGTTGTCGCCCACTTTGGCAATCGCCGCTTCAATTTCAGGCTTCGATTTTTTGAAGCGTTTACACCAATACCGCGCCAACTCCTTGCTGGAGATATCAACCCGGTTTCGCGCGCTCCTCGCAGACGAGGTTGTCAGCATGACCGGTTGTCCTTTGTGAGTAACCCGACAAGCGTCGAATTGTCATTTGGTTCCCTGAAGCCGACCGAGGAAGGAAGAAGGTCCCGGCGGGTTGTTTGGCAGTTGCTCTCGCCCAGGAGTGACTGCCTCGGAACTGATCGCTGCGCGCGACGTTGGTGCGATAAATAGCTTAGCCGTACAGGAGGAGAGCATGGGCTTTGGTCGAGGTGCATTGCTTTGGCTGTTAGGTGTGCACTTCCCATCATAATTTTATTGGCACTGTTCTGGCATCATTAGGCCACCACAAGAAAGGTCCGTGATGGTTGTTGATGTGGCTCCATCTCATCGCGAGACATCCGCCAAGGGCCAACAGCGGACATCACGGGCTTTCGTTTTTATCGATCGGTAGTGAAATCGAAGCACGCAGCCCGGTTGGAGCAAAGTCCATTTCAACGGAGACATCTGCTTGCGTGGGAAGGACCTTGCTCAGAAGGCGAGAGCCGAACCCTTCGCGCTTTGGCGGAGCGACCGGTGGCCCGTTGCGCTCAGCCCATTTTATATGAACCCTGCGTTCCGTTTCGCCTTCGACGGCCCAGTTCACTTCAAGCACGCCCGCCAGGTCCGAAAGCGCACCGTACTTGGCAGCGTTCGTCGCAAGCTCATGGAAAGCCAGACCAACAAGAACTGCCAGAGTCACGGGAAGACGAACATCCGGCCCATCGAGTTTTATGCGGTGGCCGGTGCCATCGTCGTAAGGCTCAAGCTCGAGGCGAAGCAGTTCATGGATGCTTGCTTCTTGCCTTTGACTCTCGGTTAGAACCGTATGTGTCTTTCCGAGCGAGATCAGTCGACCCGCAAAAGCTTCGTGAAAGTCAGTGATGTTCAGCGCGGAACGTGCGGTTGCGCCGAGAATGCCCTGAACCGTCGCCAAAGTATTCTTCACACGATGATGAAGCTCGCGAATGAGAAGCTGTTGGCTTTCCTCAGTGTGCACATGATCGGTAACATCGCTCCCCTCAACGAAAATTCCAGAAGGTTTCCCGGCTTTATCCAAAATCGGTTGATAAACGAAATCGACGTAACGCCGTTCTGTCTGATTGGTCGGTTGGGCTTGCAGCAATACCGGCAGCCTCCGACCGACGAAGGGTTCGCCGCTGGCGTAAACCTGATCGAGCAAATCAAAAAAGCGCTGGTCCGCTAACTCCGGCAGCGCCTCACGTATCGTCTTGCCGATGACGTCGCGCTGGCCAATGAGTTGGCTGTAAGACGCATTCGTGAACTCGAAAATATGCTGTGGCCCCCGGAGTATGCACATGAACCCAGGCGACTGATGAAATA
>Ga0164299_10000169_pt1 | contig 13494 bp, 16 predicted proteins | sample Whisoiple_221_MG_FD_109712 | JGI IMG/M metagenome (GOLD analysis project Ga0164299, IMG submission 109712) | Unamended control soil microbial communities from upstate New York, USA - Whitman soil sample_221_MG | ecosystem: Environmental > Terrestrial > Soil > Agricultural land ...
CTGAGTGGGCCTCTGTCGAGCGGAGAGACGTCGACAAGCGCCGGCGCATCGTGTTCGTCCGGGGAACAAAGACCGCCCGCTCGCGGCGTGAAGTTCCACTCACGGCCCTCGATGATGTTCCTCCTCGGATCGACAGCCGGTACGTCTTCACTACCTCTCGAAAGTGTCCCGGTCGGAACGAGCCGGGACCCTTCACGTCGCGAACTTCCGCCGCCGTGTGTGGGGACCGGCGATTGAGTCCGCAGGGATCGCGACGCCGGCTCGGATCTACGACTTGCGTTCGACGTTCATCTCGAACGCTCTGGCGAAGGGTCTAACCGTCTTCGAGACAGCGCGAGTTGCAGGCACGTCCGTGAAGATGATTGAGCGCCACTACGGAGCGTTGCTCGACACGACCCATGACTCGATCCTCTTGCGGCTGGAACTCGCGAATGGCTAGCCGCCGCTGGCGGATTCACTGGGCGTGGGTTCCAGCCGCGACCGCCTCAGTCGCCGCGCTCTGGATTAGGCATGGCTGGTGGCTGACCTTGCTCGCAATCGCGGCTGGAGTCTGCCTCGCTGGATACGCAGAACTCAGGGCTCGGCGCAAGGCGTTTGGGGCACACGAGGGGCACGAGGAAGGCGGAAACCTAAGCGGATGAAGGGACTCGAACCCTCGACCTTCTGCATGGCAAGCAGACGCTCTAGCCAACTGAGCTACATCCGCGAGGGAGCGCAGTATAGCCGCGGTCAGGAGCCGAGCTTCTCGGCGAGCAGCGGGACGACGTCGTCGGGGTCGGGATAGCGGCCCAGCATCGACTTCGTGAAGACGAGCTCGCCGTCGAGGTGGACGTCGAAGAGGCCGCCGTCGCCCGGGACGACCTCGACCCTGTCGAGCACGCTCGCCCACTCCTCGAGGATCCTCGCCGCCAGACCGGCGGCGTTCGGGAGCGCGCTTCAGGGAACGCAGTACTCGATCCGGATGACGTGGCCGGCGGCCATCGCGGAAAGTCTGTCAGAGGCGTCTTCAGTCACGACGCACCGGCGGCGTCGAGCGCCTCGTTCACGAGGCTGTCGGCGAGCTCGTTGTGCTCCCGGCGGACCGCGGTGTACGTGACGCGTGGGATCCCCCGCGCCAGGCCAGATGCCTCGAGGAAGAGCGGCTGGAGACCGCGGTTCTTCACGCGGTACTCGCCGCGCATCTGCTTGACGAGGAGCTCCGAGTCCGAGACGACCTCGAGCTCGCTGACGTGCAGCTCGGAGGCGCGAGCGAGCCCCGCGACGAGCGCCGCGTACTCCGCGACGTTGTTCGTCGCGACGCCGATGGCCTCGCCGCGCGCGTCGAGCACCGTCCCGTCCTCCGCCTCGAGGACAAAGGCGTAGGCGGCAGGACCGGGGTTGCCTCGCGAGCCGCCGTCGGTGAAGAGTCTCGCCTTCATGCGTCGACAAGCGGGTAGACGTCGTACGCGGGCTCCTCGTATGGATGCGCGAGACGGAGGGCGACGACCGCGTCCCTGATGCGACCCTCGGGAACGACAGTCTCCACCCGGAGCTCCGGGATGTTCTCCTCGTTGCCGGCCACGCCGAAGGCAGGAGCCGTCCCCTCGCCTCCGAGGAACGTGCCGGTGCCGGCCGTGTACCAGGAACACCGCTCGTACGCTCCGATGCGCCCTCCTCCCGCAGCGAACACCGCCTCCCGGGTTTCGTCGAGAGCATCGTGGGGCACGAACCAGACGAGCTTCACATTGGCCACGGAGCGACGCATACTGCCCCAAGGCGCTACGCAGGGGCCAACGCAAAGGAGGGGGAATCGCATGAAGCGATCCATCGTGGGCGCGGCGTTCGTCGCCGCACTCGTTCTCGTAACCGTCGCTGGCGCGGCACCGACTGTTGTCGCCTCACCGGGACCGAGCCCGTTCTCGCCGACCGGGATCCAACCGTGCGGCAACCAGGACCAGGCTGCCGAGCAGATCGCGGCGGGCAGCACGCTCTACCCGGACTCGGAGATCGAGCCCCGCTCGGCGCGCTACGGGTCGACCATCGTCGGGGAGTACCAGCAGGATCGCTGGGACGACGGTGGCGCACGCGGGCTCGTCGCGAGCGTCAGCCACGACAACGGCGCGAGCTGGCATCGCGTCGTCGTTCCGGGAATCACCGCCTGCTCGGGCGGCGAGTACCTGCGCGCCTCCGACCCTTGGGTGTCGTTCGGCCCGACCGGCGACCTCTACGCGATCTCGCTGAGCTTCTTCGGCAATCCGGATCCGAACCACAACGCGATCCTCGTGTCGAAGTCGACCGATCTCGGCGAGCACTGGAGCCCGCCGACAGTAGTGACGGAGGACACGACCAACGGCCTCGACAAGGAGTCGATCACGGCCGATCCTGGCAACTCGAACTACGTGTACGCCGCCTGGGATCGCATCGTCGGGCCGGGCGGGAGTACGCACGCGTCCGACCAGGGTCTATTCAACGCGCGGTCGTACAAGTCGCAGACGTTCGTCGCACGCTCGACGAACGGCGGAGCGAGCTGGGAAGCCCCGCAGCAGATCTTCGTGGACTCGTCATTCTCCGGCTCGATCGGGAGCATCATCCGCGTGGGTAGCGGGACGAACCTCCTCGACGGTCTCGTCACCTACGGCAACGCACCCTGGAAGGGCGGCAAGTGCGCGAGCGTGTCCGTGCTCCGTTCGCCCGACAAGGGGGCGACGTGGGAGAAGAAGCCCGTCATCGTGTCGCCGCTCAGCTGCACGTACGGCGGAGCGCACAACCCCGACACGGGTGCCCTCATCCGGAGCGGCGGCCTCGTCGACTTCGCGACGAGCGGCTCGAATGCGTACATGGTGTGGGAGGACGCGACCGCGAGCGAGCCGAACCGCGGTCACATCTTCTTCTCGCAGTCGACCGACGACGGCGCGACCTGGTCGGCGCCGATCGTGATCAGCCACACCCCGGCGACCCCGGGTGTCGATGCGTTCATCCCGACCATCGCCGTCAACTCGGCGGGCACGCTGGGAGTCAGCTACTACGACTTCCGGAACAACGAGCCCGGTGGGATCGCTTCCACCGACATGTGGCTCACGCGGTGCTCGGCCGGCTGCGCGAGCGCCAGTAGCTGGTCGACGGAAACGCGGGTCACGCCGCAGTCCTTCGACATGAGCGCCGCACCCGAGGCCCGGGGCCAGTTCCTCGGGGACTACATGGGCATGACGACGAACGGCACGACGTTCGAGCCGTTCTACATCCAGTCCGGTACGCCGCCCGTCCTGACGGGCCTGACGGACGCGTTCTTCTCGACGGTTCCGTAGCGAACGATCGCCAGGGGAGGGCTCCCACCCTCCCCTGGCATCACACCCCGCGCTCCGGTGCGGCCGCGCGCTCCGTGGAGTCGCCCGTGTTCGGCGTCCCCTTCGGCTCGACGAGGAGGATCTCGGCGCCGTCATCGGAGCGCGGACGGTGCTCGATGCCGCGTGGGACGACGAACAGCTCGCCCGGCCCGAGCTCGACGTTGCGGTCCCGGAGCTCGATCGTGAAGCGCCCCGAGAGCACGAGGAACAGGTCGTCCGTCTCGGGATGCGCGTGCCACACGAACTCGCCCTTCACCTTCGCGACCATGAGCTTCGAGTCGTTGTAGCACCCGACGATCCGCGGCGCGAAGGCCTCGTCGAACGTCGCCAGGACGCCCGCGAGATCGACCTTCTCGGTCACTCGTTGTCGATCTGAGCGCGCTGGAGGGTGCCCGAGTAGTCGACGTACACCGACTTCCACTCGGTGAAGACGTCGAGCGCCGCCTGTCCCGCCTCGCGGTGACCGTTCCCCGTCTCCTTGGTTCCACCGAACGGGAGATGCACTTCAGCCCCGATCGTTCCCGCGTTCACGTAGGTGATCCCCGCCTCGAGGTCGCGCATGGCGCGGAAGGCGCGGTTGACGTCCCGAGTGAAGATCGACGACGAGAGCCCGTAGCGGATGCCGTTCGAGATGCGGATCGCGTCGGCCTCGTCCCGGAAACGGATGAGCGAGAGGGTCGGGCCGAAGATCTCCTCCTGGGCGATGCGCATGCCGGGCTGGACGTCGCCGAAGATCGTCGGCCGGTAGTAGTAGCCCTTCGCCAGGTCGCCGTCGTCTGCGATCTCGCCGCCCGTGAGGAGCTTCGCGCCGTCGTCGCGACCCACCTGCGTGTAGCCGTGGATCTTCTCCAGTGCCGCCCGGTTGATCACCGGTCCGACGTCGGTGTCGTCCTCCCAGCCGGGACCGAGTCGGAGCGCCTCCGCGCGCTCGACGAGCCTGGCGGCGAGCGCGTCGTAGAGGCTCTCGTGCACGATCACGCGGCTCGTGGCGGTGCACCGCTGGCCCGAGGTGCCGAACGCCGACCAGAGGATCCCCTCGAGGGCGAGCTCGAGGTCGGCGTCGTCCATGACGATGATCGCGTTCTTGCCGCCGAGCTCGAGGTGGACGTGCTTGAGCCGCTCCGCAGCTGCCTCGAGCACCTTCACGCCGGTCTCGCGCGAGCCCGTGAGCGTGATGACGGGAACGTCCGGGTGCCGGACGAGCCGTTCGCCGACAGCGCCGCCGCCCCCGTGGACGATGTTGACGACGCCCTTCGGCACTCCCGCCTCGTCGAGCAGCTCGACGAAGCGCTGGCCGAGTGCCGGGGTGTCCGTCGCCGGCTTGAAGACGACGGTGTTGCCGGCGACGAGCGCCGGCGCGATCTTCCAGGAGGGAATTGCGATCGGGAAGTTCCACGGCGTGATGACGCCGATCACGCCGATCGGCATGCGCACCGACATCTGGAACTTGTTGCGGAGCTCGGACGGGGTCGTCTGCCCGAACAGGCGCCGCCCCTCGCCGGCCATGTAGAAGCTCATGTCGATCGCTTCCTGCACGTCTCCCCCGGCCTCCGCCTTCACCTTCCCCATCTCGTGCGTCATGAGGTCGGTGAGCTCGTCCTTCGCGTCCGCGACGAGCTGCGCGAAGCGGAAGAGGATCTCGCCACGCTTGGGCGCCGGTACGAGGCGCCACTCCGCGAATGCCTCCTTCGCGGCCGCAACTGCGCGATCGACGTCCTCGGCGCCCGAGCGCGGGAACGTCCCGATCGGCTCGCCGTTCGCCGGGCTCGTCGACTCGAACGTCTCGCCCGAGGCGGCGTCCACCCAGTCGCCGCCGATGTAGTTCTGGTGCATGCGTGTCGTGGTCGCCATGGGATCAGCCTATCGCCACAATCCAGCTCGATGACCACGGATGCCTACCTCCATCCGCTTGACCGCGAGTACGTCGAGACGCTCTCCGGAGACGAGCGCGAGACGGTCGTGTCGACGGTGACGCGCTTCCGGCGGCCGGACCGGCTCCGCGTCGGCGACGCGCTCCCGGCACTCGACGCGCTGCGGCTCGAGGACGGACGGCCGGTGGCCCTCGGGTCGCTCGTCGACTCCCGCCCGCTGGTCCTCGTCTTCGGCAGCTTCACCTGACCGCCGTTTCGTCGCCGGTCGGGCGACATCGAGTCCCTGTATCGCCGCTACCGAGACCGCGCGTCGACGGCCTTCGTCTACATCGCCGAGGCGCACGCAACGGACGGCTGGCAGATGGAGTCGAACGTGGAGGAGGACGTCCTGATCGCGAACCACGTCTCGCTCGAGGATCGCTTCTCCGCTGCGCGGGCCGGTGTGGCGCGCCTCGGCCTGACGATGCCGGTGCTCGTCGACGGAATGGACGACGCCGTCAGCGAGGCGTTCGCTGCGTGGCCGGAGCGGATCTACGTCGTCGACCGCGACGGGCGCATCGCCTACACGGGCGGCCCCGGGCCGTTCGAGTTCGATCCGGACGACGCGGCGAGCGCGCTCGACGGACTGCTCTAGCGAGCGACGCTCGGGACGACGCGGCCCGAGTCGTCGAGGTTCGCGTTCCACTCCGTGAACGCCGCCTCGATCTCCGAGATGTCCGCGCCGCGATCGGCGAGGCGGATCGGCTGGCCGGCCTCCGGCAGGACGCGGTACTGGTACCAGGTGATCTCCCAGGCGAACGTGAGCACGAGCTCGCTGTTCACCCCGGAGAGCGGGACGATCGAGATGAGCGGTGACCCGAGCGCCCGGGCGACGCCTTCGATGGTGCGGCGGAAGAGACTCGCATTGAAGAGGTCGGCCGCCTCGACGAGTGCAGCCTCCGAGTCGGTGAGGCGACGGAGGACGGGCTCGGGGACGACCGGGTCGGCGTCGCCCGTCGACACGCCGAGGATCTGCGACCAGCGGGCCCGCTTCTTGCGCGTGCGCGTCGAGGACAGCGCGGGCGACACGGGGCCGCCCTCGCGCACCCAGCCGTAGTCGAGCGCCACGTCCTGGCACAGCGGGCACACGTCCACGAACTCGACGCCGTCGGGAGAGAAGCGCAGCGCGTACTCCCCCTGCAGCAGCGTCCGGTCGCACACGGCGCACACGCGGCGCACGCTCGCCTTGGTCACGCGCATGCGCGGACCCTAGCAGCGACCTTCGCGTTGTCCACAGCCTGTGGACGAACGTGCTCGTTCCAGGTGTCAGACACAGTGTCAGACACCCGACATGTCCACTACGGCCTAGGCTTTCGCGGCCTCGCGCTCCCGCTTCGTCTCGTCGATGATCTTCTGCGCGACGTGTGTCGGCACCTCCTCGTAGCGCAGGAAGTGCATCGAGTAGTCGCCGCGGCCGCCGGTCATCGAGGTGAGCGACTGCGAGTAGGTGAGGAGCTCCGCCATCGGCACCTCGGCCTTGATCGTGGTCATGCCGCCGAGCGGCTCCATGCCCTGCAGGCGCCCACGGCGCGAGTTGAGATCGCCGTTGACGGTGCCGACGACCTCGTCCGGGACGCTCACCTCGAGCTCCATGATCGGCTCGAGGAGGACCGGGTCGGCGCTCATGTACGCCTCTTTCCATGCCATCGAGCCCGCGATCTTGAACGCCATCTCCGACGAGTCGACCGTGTGGTACGAGCCGTCCACGAGCTCCACGCGTACGCCCTGCACCGGCGCGCCCGCGAGCTCGCCGTGGTGCATCGCCTCCTGGATGCCCTTGTTGACCGCCGGGCGAAAGCCCTGCGGGATGACACCCCCGACGATCTTGTCCACGAACTCGTATTCGCCCTCGGTCGGGGCGACGATGATGTGGCAGTCGCCGAACTGACCTCGCCCGCCGGTCTGCTTCTTGTAGCGGCCGTGCGCGCGAGCCTCGCGGCGAATCGTCTCGCGGTACGGGACGCGCGGCTGGTGCAGCTCGATGTCGACCCCGAAGCGCCGCTTCGCCCGCTCGAGGGCGACCTCGACGTGCATCTGGCTCATCCCGGAGAGGATCTCCTCCCCCGTCTGCTGGTCGCGCCGCAGGCGCAGCGTGGGATCCTCCTCCGCGAGCCGCCGGATCGCCGAGGCGACCTTCTCCTCGTCACCCTTCGACTTCGGCGTGATCGCGAAGCTCATCACCGGCTCGGGGAATCCGAAGTCCGGAACCTCGATCGCGACTTCCTTGTCGACGAGCAGGTCGCCCGTCTCGGCGTCCTTGAGCTTCGCGACGGACCCGAGGTCGCCCTCGCCGAAGTCGTGCTGCGGATGGTGCTCCTTGCCCTGCACCTCGAGCAGCGTCCCCATGCGTTCCTTGCTCTTCGTGCGCAGGTTGACCAGCGTCGACTCGGCGGTGACGGAGCCCTTGAGGACCCGGAAGAGGTTGATGCGCCCCGCGAAGGGGTCCGCAACCGTCTTGAACACGAACGCGGCGGCACCCGCCCCGTCGACGTCGATCGGCGAGCCCTTCTTCGCGGGCGAGGGTACGCCCTCGACGAGGAGGTCAAGGAGCGCGTGCGTTCCGAGGTTCTTCGTCGCGATCCCGCACGCCACGGGGAACACGTCGCCGCTCGTCACCGCGGCCTTGAGCGCGGACGCGACCTCGGCGGCATCGAGCTCCTGGCCGTCGAGGTAGCGCTCCATCAGCGCTTCGTCCGTCTCGACGACGGCGTCGAGGAGCTTCTCTCGGTACTCCGCCGCGAGACCGGCCATCTCGTCCGGGATCCGGCCGGGCTCGCCCTCCTTCGCGCCGTCCGGGCTCGCGTACGCGCACATGTGGAGGACGTCGACGATTCCGCTGACCTCGTGCTCGGAGCCGATCGGGATGTGGACTGCGACGCAACTCGTCGAGAGCTGCGTGCGGAGCTGCTCCAGCGTGCGGAAGAAGTCCGCCCGTTCGCGGTCGAGCATGTTGACGGACACGACGCGCGCGAGGCCGAGCTCGTCGGCGAGACGCCACGCGCGTGCGGTACCGACCTCGACGCCCATGACCGCGGACACCGTGACGAGCACTCCCTCCACCACCTGGGCGGCACAGCGCAACTCGCCCTGGAAGCTCGGGTCGCCGGGCACGTCGACGAGGTTGACCTTGCGCTCCTGCCACGTCGTGTGCTCGAGCGTCATCGAGATGGAGAGCTGCCGCTTGTGCTCGTCCTCGTCGAAGTCTGACGCCGTCGTTCCGGCAGCAACCGTGCCGAGGCGGTTGATCCCGCCCGTCTGGAAGAGCAGCGCCTCGACGAGCGACGTCTTTCCCGTCCCGCGATGGCCGACGACGGCGACGTTGCGGATCTTTGCGGGCTCGGGCATTCGGTCCTCCTCAGGCGTCTGGTTTTCCGGCCGAGAAGCTTAGTCGGCGCCTGCGTGCCGAACGCTGCCTAGGTCTCGGCGGTCTCGCGCGCGGCGCCCGAGAGGTGCGCCTTCAGGCGGAGGATCGCCTTCGTGTGGAGCTGCGAGACCCGCGACTCCGTCACCCCGAGCACCTCCCCGATCTCGCGAAGGGTGAGCTCCTCGTAGTAGTAGAGGGTCACGACCAGCTTCTCGCGCTCGGGGAGGTCCGAGATCGCCTCGGCGAGCGCCTCGCGCACCTCGGTCTGCTCGAGCGAGAGCTCCGGGTCGGGCCCGGACTCGTCCTCGATCGTGTCGATCAGCGCGATCGAGTCGCCGCTGCCCGACGGCGACCACAGCTCGTCCAGCGCCGCGACGGAGGAACGCGAGATCTCGAGCAGGCTGTCGTCGAGCTCCGCCTCGGAGACTCCGAGCTTCTTCGCGATCTCCTCGTCGGTCGGCGCGCGCAGCAGCTCCTTCTCGAGCGTCGCGATCGCGCGCTCGATCTGACGCGCCCGGGTGCGCACGGAGCGCGGGACCCAGTCGAGCGAGCGGAGCTCGTCGATGATCGCGCCGCGAATCCGGGCCATCGCGAACGTCTCGAACTTGATCTCGCGCGACGGGTCGAAGCGCTCGATGGCGCCGATGAGGCCGAGGAGCCCGTACGAGACGAGGTCCTGCTCGTCCACGTGCGCGGGCAGGCTCGCCCCCACGCGCCCCGCCACGAACTTCACCAGCGGGGCGTAGGTGAGGATCAGTCGGTCGCGGAGCTCCTGCTCCTTCGACCTGCGGTACTCCTGCCAGAGAGTCTGGATCTGGTCCGTCGCCGCCACGGCAAGAGAATACGCCGCGCGCAGGCGGACTCCTCAGGGCCGTCGGTGCACGAGTGCCCGTCTGGCGAGATCGCCCATCCAGGCGGCGAGCATCGCCGCGGCGAAGGCGACGACCCACGCGGCACCTCCGTGGAGCGCGGCGGCGAGCGCGACGAGTGCGAGCCCGAGCGCCAGCCCCACGAAGAGGAGCCCGAGAAGGCGGCGCTGCACGGGTGCAAGCGTAGTCCCGTCACGCCGCCACCGTCACGACTCGGTCGGCGTGTCGGGGCGACTCGGCGAGAGTCTCCCGTGCGGACTCCGCGTCGACCACGATGTGCAGCATCGGAAGCGCGAAACGCGCGCTCGCACGTCCGACGAGATTGCGGGCGAGCCAGTTCGAGCGGCCTTCGGGGTGGGTCGCGACGACGATGCAGTCGGCCGGGAACGCGCGGAGAGCGTCGTCGATCGCCTGGATGGGGTCGGCGTCGCCGACCACGCCCTCGACGTCCAGCCCGGCCGAGCCGAGCCGGTCGAGGCACGTCTCCAGCCGGTTCTCCGCAGCCCGGCGGGCCGCGTCGTCGTCCGAGAGCCAGTAGCGAAGGCGCGAGTTGAGCGCGGGCGCGACGACGAGCACCTGGCTGCTGTGCTCGTCGTGCACCTGCGCGCGGACGGCGACGTGCAGGATGTCGCTCGCGACCGTCTCGTTCGCGACCACGAGGATCCTGGTCGGGGTGCTGCCATAGCTGCGGGACATGTCGGCCCCTTTCGGTCGGTGGGTACGACCAGGAAAGCGGCCGCCGCTAAGACCGGCCTGAGCAGGCGCTAAGAGCTTCCTGAGACGTGTCGCGTGCCGCCTGAGGCCCGGCGCGAGGTGGCTACACTCCGCACGCGAACCGAGGGGCGTAGCTCAGCTGGCAGAGCGCCGGTCTCCAAAACCGGAGGTCGCAGGTTCGATCCCTGTCGCCCCTGCTGTCGATCCGCTCACGGATCGGCCATCGACCGCCCACAAGGAGGCTGCCCATGCCCGTCGCCGTCATCACGGAGTTCCCGATTGGCGATCGCTCCACGGAGAACTACGACTTCCTCGCCGAGAAGCTCGCTGCCCAGGAGATCGACGGCCTGATCATGCACAGCGCAGGCTTCGACGACGGCAACGACGTCTGGCGCCAGGTCGACATCTGGGAGACGCGCGAGCAGGCCGAGCGGTTCATGCAGCAGATGATGGAGGGGTTCGATCCGACGGAGCTGCCGCGGCCGGACACGGCAGTCCAGGAGCCCACGCGCCAGGGCCTGTACGAGCTCCACGGGTTCGTCCAGAAGTAGGGCGTCCGCTCACTCCTCGATGCAGGGATGTCGGCCGGCCGCGCGCCGGCCGATGCGGACGGAGTGATCTGGCCAGTTGCGGCACTGGCGATCGGCCTGTTGGCGTTCGTCATCACGTATGGCTCCGTCTTGCAGGCGCGCATCGCGCGCGGCGCGGGCTCCGACGAGCCCGTCGACCTGACGCCCTAGGCCGCGGCGATGCGCTCGGCGAGGTCGCGCGAGATCGCATGCTCGCCGTGCTCGGTGCGCACGGTGACCGGGCCGCCGAACGGCGCGTAGGCGACGAGCTCGAGGGTCGAACCCGGGAGCAGGCCGAGCTCGCCCAGGTAGCGCAGGAGCGCCGAATCGCCGTCCGGAACGCGCGCAACGGCGACGCGTGAGCCCGGCTCGAGCTCGAGGAGCGTCCGGTCGTCCGGATGCACGAGCCGGAGCGCGCGATCGGGGATCGGGTCGCCGTGCGGGTCGTGGGTCGGGTACCCGAGCTCCTCGTCGATCCGCGCCTCGAGCTCCTCCGAGAGCGCGTGCTCGAGCAGCTCGGCCTCGGCGTGCACCTCGTCGAGGGACAGGCCGAGCCGATCGACGAGGTAGCGCTCGAGCAGGCGGTGGTGCCGGAGCACCTCCAGAGCCTTTCGCCGCCCGTCCTCCGAGAGCGCCACGCCCCGGTACGGGAGTCGCTGCACGAGCCCGAGCTCGTCGAGGCGCTTCGTCATCGCCGACGCGGACGGGGCGCTGACGCCCATCCGCCGCGCGAGCGCGGACGTCGTGACCCGCTCGCCCGCCGACTCGAGGGCGTAGATCGCCTTCAGGTAGTCCTGCACGGCGACGCTGAGATCGGCGGACGCGCTCGGCACGCATGTTAGGTTACAGCTGAATGCAAGTTAGGCCAGCCTAATTTCCGGAGCAGGAGGCGCCGGAAACGCCGTGGGGGCCGCATGACGGATCTCCACGAGCGCCCGCAGCCCGGACACGACCGCTCCGCACCAGAGCATCCGCTCGACGACGTCCTCCCGGGCGAGGCGCGGGTGCTCGCCGCCGCGCAGGAGTCGCTCGCGGGTCGGACTCGTGGACTGCGCGGCCTGTGGCCGTTCCTCGGCCCCGCCTTCATCGCGGCCGTCGCCTACGTCGACCCGGGGAACTTCGCGACGAACATGGCCGCGGGGGCGAAGTTCGGCTACCTCCTGCTGTGGGTCGTCCTCGCCGCCAATCTCATGGCGATGCTCGTCCAGTCCATGAGCGCGAAGCTCGGGATCGCGACGCGCAAGAACCTCCCGGAGGTCTGCCGCGACCGCTTCTCGCGCCGCACGAACATCTTCCTCTGGATCCAGGCGGAGATCGTCGCGATGGCGACAGACATCGCCGAGTTCGTGGGTGCGGCGATCGGCCTCCAGCTCCTCTTCGACATCCCGCTCTTCCCGGCCGCCCTCCTCACAGGAGCCGCGGCGTTTGCGATCCTCGCGCTCCAGACTCGCGGCTTCCGGCGGCTGGAGGCCGTGATCGCTGGCCTCATCGGCGTCATCGTCGGCGCCTTCGCGCTACAGGTCTTCATGGCGAACCCGTCGGGCTCGGGCATCGCGAGCGGCTTCGTCCCGGGCTTCGACGGCACGGAGAGCGTGCTCCTCGCGGTCGGGATCATCGGCGCGACGGTGATGCCGCACGTCATCTACCTCCACTCGGCTCTCACGCAGCACCGCATCGTGGGCGTGAACGAGGAGGAAAAGCGTCGCATCTTCCACTTCGAGCTCGTCGACGTGATCGTCGCCATGAGCATCGCCGGAGTGATCAACATGTGCATGCTCATCATCGCCGCCTCGACCTTCCACACGCGCGGCCTGGTCGACGTCGGGGACGACCTCTCCCAGGTGTCCGACGCGCTCGGCACCTACCTCGGGTCGCATGCCGACCTCCTGTTCGGCATCGCCCTGCTCGCGTCGGGACTCTCCTCGTCGAGTGTCGGGACGCTGGCCGGTCAGGTCGTCATGCAGGGCTTCATCGGGCGCCGGATCCCGATCTTCGTCCGGCGCATCGTCACCATGACCCCCGCGCTCATCATCGTCGCGATCGGGGTCGACCCTTCCCGCGCACTTGTGCTCAGCCAGGTCGTGCTGTCGTTCGGCATCCCCTTCGCCCTCGTCCCGCTCATCCTCGTCTGCAGTCGACGCGAGCTGATGGGCTCGCTCGTCAACCGCCGCATCACGACGCTCGCCGCGATCCTGGTCGCGGCGGTGATCATCTCGCTGAACGTATTCCTGCTCGCGGGTGTCTTCGGCGTCGTCGACGTCTAGGCGACCGAGGGCAGCCCCGCGAGGGCGAGCGCGACCGCGTCCTCGGAGTACGTCTCGTCCACGAGGCTGCCCGCGGCGTAGTCGATGTACGCCTGCATGTCGAAGTGCCCGTGCCCGCAGAGGTTGAAGAGGATGGCCTGCGAGACGCCTTCGTCGCGACAGGGGATCGCCTCGTCCATGGCTGCCTTCACGGCGTGGTTCGCCTCCGGTGCGGGGACGATGCCCTCGAGCCGCGCGAACTCGACGCCTGCCGCGAACACCTCGGTCTGCGTGTAGGCACGCGCCTCGATCAGGCCGAGCTCGTGCAGGTGGCTCACGAGTGGCGCCATGCCGTGGTAGCGAAGGCCGCCGGCGTGGAACGGAGGCGGGACGAACGTCGAGCCCAGCGTGTGCATCTTCACGAGCGGCGTCAGGTGCCCCGTGTCGCCGAAGTCGAACGCGTACGTGCCCTTCGTGAGAGTGGGGCACGCTGCCGGCTCGA
>Ga0164299_10000174_pt1 | contig 13226 bp, 17 predicted proteins | sample Whisoiple_221_MG_FD_109712 | JGI IMG/M metagenome (GOLD analysis project Ga0164299, IMG submission 109712) | Unamended control soil microbial communities from upstate New York, USA - Whitman soil sample_221_MG | ecosystem: Environmental > Terrestrial > Soil > Agricultural land ...
ACTATTCGGTCATTGCCAATACGAGGACGCCGGGTTCGCCCTCGTTGGCCGACTGGAAGGTCGAAAGCTGGCAACAGACCGCAGCTTGCCTTGACGTCCAGAGGTAAGCGTAGGCGTAGGGCGTCGGCTTCGGCCGGCGCGCCCTTAGCCTTTAGGTGGCTCTACGGGCCTGATCCGATTCGCGCCGCACTTGCGTCTTGATCGGCTCCGCGGCGGCCACCTGAGTTGAGAACACGCGTACTTCCTCAGCTTGGGCTGCGAGTGTGTCGAGTTGCTTGCGCCAATATGCTGCTTGCAACTCCGTAGCCTCGGCAATGTTTTTCGCTCCGGTCATCCTCTTTGCAAGATCGAAGCCGGAATTGATGTTTCGTTGAGCAATGTCGATGATCTTGTGATTTAGTGCCACGGCGCCCTGACCAGCTGCGCCGAACGTCCGCTCCCAACTGTCGAGTACGGCTTCGAGGGCGTCCTTGGAGCGCTCATAAATCTCGCGTGTGTGAGCTATGTTCTCCTCGGCGAGCGCACGCATGGTCGTTGGAATGTCATCGCGAGCTAATTCCTGCAACCGAGCCGCAGTCTCGCGGTACGCTTCGTCTCCAGCTTTGGAAGTGTTCATGATTGCACCTCTGGCCTCTGCGGCCGGGATCAAGCGTTAGAGATAACTGGGGTTTCGATGCCCTTGGTAGGGCTAGGCTGCTTTGTAGCATACGCGTCGCCATGGCTGGGAACAAAGCGTCGGCGGGGGACGCTCAACTGATGCAAGGCCTGGAGGCCCGACTCTCGCGTCGGGGGCCGGGCTTCCGCCAGCCTGGAAGGCTGATGCCAATGGGCTGCCTGATGGCGGCAGCCACGGCTCCCAATGAACCCGCGAAGGATCGGGGGGTCTTGAAAGGTATGGCAAGGCATGAGTGGCAACCAAAGGGCGTCGGCCGAAGCCGGCGCCCTTCATACCGTGAAGCGAACTCTACACTCCACGGATCAGGTTGCCGGCAAGAAGAACTAAATATCTCAGTAAAGACCCCTTTCTGGGGCTTCCGCATTCTTGAGCAGTTGCTGTTCAGAAGTTTGCTCACTTCCCGAAAGACGAGATCATGCATTTACGTCATGTTTCAGCTCGCCGCCGTGACCTCTTTACGCCGCCTGTATCCGCCGGGTTTGTGTGATCGCCTACTTGTGCTGGTTGGTCCAGATAGGGAAGGGCGCTGACCCCTGACATCACCGATATAGGCCCTTCCTTGAGCGGCTCCGGCGGTTCACCCCCGCTCCGGGGCCGCTCCTTTGGCCAATGCCCCGCTGTTGCCGGGTTTGTGTGATCACCTTCGTTTCCCCAAAGACCCCGCGAAGGTCTGGGGCACCGGGAAGGGCGTACGCAGACGTACCGACGCTTTTCCCTAGCGCGGCTCCGGCGATAGTCTCCCAGACCTCCTGGGCCGCTGCATTACAGCGTGTCGACATTATTGAGACAGTCCCTCCGCTCGCTCGGAAATTCACGGCTGTTGCTGACCTCGAAGTACTTGCGGACATCGAGCCGCGCATCGCAGCGACGCCGTGCGAAGGGCTGCGTGGGCTCGCGGTGAAGCTCGGGCTCCATCATTATTATTTGAGCGACCAGGCAGATGCTAGAAGCGCGCAAGTCACCTCGGCCTATTGTGATTTAGTTCGTCTGACTGGCCATGACCCGACGAGTGAGATTTCCACCCGGGGCGAAGGGTTTTTAGGGCCGCAGCGGCTCGGCTGAGGCTGCCATCGGCGTCCTTTTGGGTGCCTTGTGGCTACCGCGCTACAGTAGAAGACGCGCTTAGGTGCTACCTTATTGGATTGTTCCCCGGACTTTAGCCCCGTATTGCGTACTCCGCTTCCCCGGGGCTTCTTTTTGTGTCGGCTTTGGCTCTTCCTTTTGGGACGTTGGCCCAAGGTTACAGCGTGCAGTGGAGCGATAATGCCTAGAGTATCCCGGCCGTGATTAAGCCAACCAGGATGAACGCGAGCAGGCAGAACAGCTTGAGTGCCATTTCATCTGCCTCGCGCTTGTTTGTCGGGGCGACGGCCATGTTGTTACCCTCCGTTTGATCCGAGCGTCACAATCCCCAGTATCCCAGCCGACTTCTTGCGGCCGCTGGAACCACAACGGCGATAATCGTCTCCGCGTTCCCCTGCTATCGTAAATCTGGGCGGTCGCTTTGGTCTGAGCGCATCGGCTTCGGTCGGCACCTTTTCGGTCGGCTTTTTGAACCGCTCTCCTGCGAGCTTCCTAACAGTGCCGAGATATGTTTTCATGGGCGCACCGCAGAGGCTAGCTGCGGTTTTCACCGGCCGTACTGATTCTATCCCGTTGCTGGCACTGCGGTCATCGAGACAGGCTACGGCTTGCCCACCGCCCTATTGAGCTTGATGTTGAGCAGCTCGATCTTCGCACCTCGTCTCAATCGCGACACGACCTCTCGGACCTTCTGTTGCGCGAGCTCATCTCTAAGGGTGTCCCATGTAGGCAGTGGCTGTTGGCGTTTTTCCTCGAGCTTAAAGATGTTCCAGCCAAATTGAGTCTGAACGGGTTTCGAGATTTGGCCAACCTTGAGAGCAGACACAGCATCTTCAACAGGTGCTATCAAGTCACCCAGCGAGATGAAGGGAAGGCCGCCGCTTGCGGAACTCGGGTCTTTAGATACCTCTTTGGCGAGGGCGACAAAGTCCTCACCATTCTTGAGACGTTCCGCGACTTTCTCGGCCTCGGCCTCAGTCGGGACTAGGATGTCTTGAACGCGCACCTCAGACTCCCGCTCGATTTCGGCGATTTTCTCGTTATAGAGCTTCTTGATCGCTTGGTCTGAGACGGAACCACGGATGTTCTTGTCAAAGTACATATCTCGGAGCGCGCGCCTTCGTTGGTAAGTAGGCCAACCCTCGAAGCTTCGCCCCGCGGCGAGGTTCTGCATCTCAGCAGCCTCCGCCATAAGCTGATTTTCGATATTGAATTGTAGGAGCGTGAGGCCGCGGTCCTCCTGCGACAAACCGGCCAACCGGGCTCCCAACTCCGAGGCCGCAGAATCAAGGTCGGACTGCACAATTTCGGCACCGTTCACACGCGCCACGATAGCATCCTCGGCCGCAGGTACGGAAGGGGCCGACGGAACTGGTACGTTGGGTACGGAGGCGACAACGGCAGATCCTGATATAGGAGGTTGTAGCGCGGGAGTTAACTCTGGTTTGTCTGAGTCAGCTTGGGGGCTGGGCGATCCTGGGGGGCCGGGTTCACCCGAGGAGCCTGCGTCTCCCTTTTTGACATTCGGTTCTAGAGCTCGAGCTGGACCAGCCGGATTGGGCTCCGCCTTGGGCGGCGATTTCGCAGGAATTGGTTCGCTGGCCGGCTCCGGGGGCACAACGTAGCTGCTGTCAGAGTCGTCGCGATAGCCGCGAAATATGTGAGGCATGTAGCGATAGCGGGTGCGCTCTTGGACCATCATGAAAAAGCGCCAGCGGTAGAAGCTGGGGTCGACGGCTGCATAGGGTGGCAGCTCGTAATAGGCGTCTGCCGTCGGGTAGTGGCCCGCTTTATAGGGATAAGGGGGAAAGACGGGTATTGCGGGTGGACCACCTGCCGGAGTGCTCTGGAATTGGAGCGCGCTCTCCCGCACATAGCCACCATATTTGTTCCAGGTCACCCCGCACCAGCCATGTGAGCAGCGGCCGACATTCACCAGCGTGCCTTCGGGAAGATTGAGAATAAGCTTGGCTTGCGCAGCGGGTGCCGTCCGAAGTGCAACATCGGTGGTGGTCTTGCCCATGACGGCGAGCGCGGCGCCCGTGCTCGTGGCAAGCACAACGGCAGTGGCAAGCACTTTGATCAAAGCGCGTATGCGAGAGCCCCCCTCTCGATTCGTCAACTTGGCACAGGCTCGCCTCAAATTCATGCGGCATTGCGAAAAACTAACCGCTTTTTGCGTGGTACGGGTCGGGCAGGGTTAAGTTCAAGATTGACACCGCCCCTTGCCGTTCAATGAAGGGTTGCACGGCTAGGCGCAGTCGCGCCTCATCACAGCTTCTAGACTTGGGACAGGCAGTAGGAGCGGTAACTGCTCTTGCTAGACGTCGGAGAAGCTCATTATCGGAAGCAAACAGCTCTTGGCGCGCTACTAGATCGCGCAGCGCCGGGAACGTCGTTCAGCTAGTTGTTAGCCCGCTCGGGAGGATGAACGATGGTGCGCACGATGAAGGTCACATGATCGCGATTGAACTCTCTGATCTTTCCAGCAGCGACCAACCGAAAAGAACCCTACGGTTACGGGGGCGGGGTGTAGTTTCTATTCCACCGTATACCCCGGCACCCCACCCACTCCTGTTCAACTCATCATTGCGCGGCTAGGCGCAGCAAAGGGCGTCGGCTCGCGCGCTAACGAAGCCGGGTCTCTCTCAGCGAAGGATCATGCTGATTACGGCAGCCATGAAGTGACTCCGGCGAGTTGCCGGTTCGCGAATGTTCTCGATTGCGGGAAAATTTTTAAGGCCCTGTGGCTGTCGCGTCACCAATTTTGCCCCGCGATGTGATTGGATGGCAATCTGACGCCTTGCCCGCGGACGGCAAGGGAGGAGTCGAGGGGGGCAAGTAATGCGTACCACCAGCGTGGCATCGCCGCGTCGCTTGCACTGGCAGGCTGCTTTCACCATTAAACCCTACAAGGCGCAAACCTCGTCGCTAGTAGTTTGGCAGCACGTTTTCTTGTCTGACACGCCTATGACGAATTGGTACGGCTCAAACCTGTTGTTGACTCGGGTTGTCAAAAAACACCCATCTGCGCAAAATGTTGTCAAGGCGCTAACGGTAAATGTGGCGCGTCAACAAAACGTCTCCCCGCCGCGGAGTCTCAGCGGATCGCGCGATCGACTCAAAGCAAAATTCTAAAAACTCTCGCCCCGTCACCTTCGAGAGCTGTGCCGATAAGACAAATGAGCAACGACCCAGTCTGGCTTGCCGATAACGTCATGGCGTTTCTGTTGGACCGCCAGGGTGATGCACCCGACAAAAGCCTCTTACCGTCGAAGATCGAAGCGTACTACGACGGTAAGGCGTTTCCGTTTACGTTCCGATTCGGTCACGTCGCTTGGAGTGAGACCACTGGCCAAGATTATGGCGTTGTCGTCGCGCTCGATGAGCGTCCGGTGCTTCACGTCGATTTGTATAGCGTCGATCTGGAAAGCCCACTTGCCAAACACGCCTTTCACGTTGTCCGCACCTTCGAGGATGGCGAGTGGACGGGCGTGCTTGCGGCGAGGCTACGAGATCCGGCGAAGGCAGCAAGGTCGGGGCGAGACTGAGTAGCCGAGGCACCGCGCGTCGGCTCCCCACACTGGGGGGAGGCTATGGATCCTAATCCATGGCTTACCCCGGCACCCCGCCCCTCCGCTATAGCAGTTGCTTGTCACTTGTCGCGTGCTGCTTGTGTCCGCTAGACGTCCGATAACAATCATTATCGGAAGTAAATTGCTCGTCCGTGTGGCACCCTTGGGAGCTCGCAGGTTGATCCCTTGCCTACGCGATTTGCCTTTTGCTAGGAGGCTTCGATACGTCGATTTTGAGATCCCTGCGGGGTTAGACTTAAAGAGCGGCGCACCCCCATCCCGCCGTTCTAGTTGCACAGCGTGGCGCCCTCAGGTGATCGAGCTCAGCTGGATCGCAGCAGTTTTCCAAATGTCTGCGCGCGCCTGAGGGTGTCTTTGGAATAGTCCCTCCCGGTAGTTCGACGATCGGGATCGCCATACTTCGTTAAGTTGTAATAGGCCCATAAGCCAGAGTTATAGCCTGCAACGGCGGTTCGCAGGAGATCGTCCTTGCTGATGTTTGCTTTGCCAACAAACGGCCTGCCACCCACTCGAAGCGACTTACCCTGCCCATTCCGAATCGTTTGTTGCTTGCTGTGAAGGACGAGAGCCCCCTTTTGGATTCCGGCGTGCGGGTCTTTCCATAAGCCAGAGTTGCACCACTCAGGAAAGCTTCTGTCGTCGATTTGCATGAGGCCGTAACCGTGGCCTCCATCTCCGATGATGTTGCGCATGTTCGTTTCGCGCGAAGCAATTGCCATCAAAACCTCGGGAGGAAATTGGTACGTTGCAGCTGCGCTTTTAAAAGTTTTGATCCAACCGTTTTTCTTGGCACGCTCAAATTGTCTTTTGAGGTCGTTCTCTGTCCAATTGGCCATTTCTCACCCGGCATGCAAAATCCTCAATTCGCCAGTGCCCAACCAATTCCGCAAGCTGGGATGATGGGCCAATACATCGGTCAGCTCTTTGTGCTCCGGTCGGCCATCGCTGACGAAGCCCGCTATTAACAGCCGCAGCAGCCTGCCATTGTCGGCCGTGAGCGCATCAATGACCTCGCGAAGCGCCTCCTTTTCATCAAGCTCCTTCGCGACCGGTTTGCTCATATTCTCGCTCCCTGTTCCTAAAGATTGCTAACAGCGGGGATAAAGCGCCGTAAGCTCGTTACCACGAAGGAAGATGACCTTTTGCGTTAGTCCGCCTCGCTTTTTGATCCAGGCTCGTACTCCTAGGGGATAGGAGGCGGTGACGGTACGGGTGGCCTCTGGGGCGCGCGTCGTATAACCGGTGCGGGGGTCGAACCATCGCGGGGCGTGGAAGCCCAGTACAGCCCGCCGCGTGACGCAGATACGATTACGTGGGATCGTGCTCAGCACCAGAGTGCAAGCGGACAGGCAAGGCCCGTCGATGACGACCCGTTCGCCGGACTGTCGTACACGGGCAAAGGCCGAAAGATAGGCATCGACCGCACCACCCGGGCTCGACACGATGCGCACATCCGCTCGCGCCGGCAACATGGCAAACAAGGCAAAGGCCAAAACAAAAACAGCACCAACAGGGATGCGTGCTGGCACAGCGATTATGGAAGCGGAAGGGCTCATGGATTTTACCGCATATATGATCGTTTACTTCAATTCGGCCCTTCGGAGCGCAACTTCATCGTTGATCGGCTCGATACATTCTTCCGTGTCGTTCTTCACGCTATTGACGACGCGACTCACAGCATAAGCTTCCATCAAGTTCGCATCATATGGTCGAAGCAGCGCACGCAATTCGTCGGGCGATTTGTTCGGACCGAGCCAAGTATCATAGTCCTCGGGCAACAGCATCACGGGCATTCGGTCATGCACGCCGCCGACAAGGGGATTGGGTTCCCCGACGATTATCGCCGCAGACAAGATTTCCTCACCGCTCAGCCGAGCAAATTCCCAAATCCCAGCAAAGGCGAACGGCTCGAGGTCCTTGCGTCTAAAGCGATAGGGCTGCTTGCCATCGTCGCGCTGTTGCCATTCGTAAAAGCCAGTTGCCGGAATGAGGCAGCGACGCTTCGCGAATGCCTCTCGAAACAGCGGTAGTTTGTGCACGGTCTCGGCCCGCGCATTGATATGCGGGACCTTGGGCTTTTCTTTCATCCAAAACGGAATGAGGCCCCACCTCGCCATCGTTAGTTCCCGTTCACCATCTCTAGGATCGATGCGAACGATGGGAATCTGATCAGTTGGGGCGACGTTGTATCTGGGCGGGAAATTCGAGCGGGGTATCCGCACAGGGCGGAACAGTGCGCTGTAAGCATCGCGAGGGACTAAGTTGTCATAGCGGCCACACACGCCACTTACATAGGTAGTGTTGGCCCAAAACGAAGTGCCACCTTTTGCATTTCACCTTGAGCTTTAGAAACACTGGTGGTGGCGTCGGCTTCGGTCGGCGCCCTATTCCTTGGAGTTCGGCGGCTTCCCTTCGCCCAATTCTTGAAGCAAGTCGTTGAAGACGTCACGCATGATGGCGCGCTTCAATGCTCGGTCGGCCTCTAGCTCTTTTTGGAACCGGCTGACCAGCTGATCCTCTGTCTCGTCCGGATACTGTTTTTTCAAGCTTCGTATCAGCTCCAATGCGTCACGCATCGCTCCGGTCATTGTCCCCTCCTCAACCGGGTTCCAATCTTCCCTCACAAGAAGCCCGACCTGGAAGCTCAAACGGCCGGGCTTCTCTCAGCGGATCAGTCGACCCACCGGCCTGGATTCAACCCGCAATAGGATCGGGTGTTCCTAGGCGTCGGCTTCGGTTGGCACCCTTCACACAATCCAACCCAACTCGCGCGCCCCGTCGTTGGCGAGCTTCCAAGCAGCTGTTAGGAAGTCTGCTAGGGTCATAGATACACGCCTGTCCTCTTTCCTTGGCAAGCTCCTAGCGAGAAGCTCAGGCGAGTTTTCCGGGTTGTGATAGGTCATCACGTAGTCGGTGTCCGACGCCGTGACACAATCTCGCTACCCTGCACCGCCACGCGAAGAGCACCTTGAACTCAACGGCTCTCCCGCGTTCAAGCCTGGCTTGGCGAAATCCAGCCCGACTTTGAGTGAGGCCGCCGGCCAACCGCTCGCCTTCCGTGAAATTGAGTGTGGCGTTTGTTCTCTCGTGGCCAACGTGCTGGCGGGTCCCAACTCATCAGCGCCGGGGAATTCTCGCTGGAGCGGACCGACTGCCTAGGTCACGGATAGTTCGCCAACAATCGACATAGAACGTAACAAATCGCCCTAGCGCAGCCCCGATCGCGCCCCGCCGGGGCCTCTTGCGCAATGTAGGCTGCTGATCGATGCGGTTGTTCAGCGAAGGAGAGTGCAATGATCCGACTTCTTCTATTCGCCTGCTTGGTCCTAGCGACCATCCTAGTGTTTCAGAGCAACGTCGCCACAACCGGCTACCGAGCACAGACGGTCATTCACTTAGCCCAGGACGACAGCGGCAATGCGCAGGCGCCTGAGCCTTCGACCTCTTCTGATAGCGGCAATAGCGACGATTCGGGCAAGCCCGCCGAGGACCAGCAATAACCTTCAAGGTCGAGCGATGCGCACTCTCGAAATTAGGATGGAACACGCTTCGCCTAACCTTTTTGAGCGGTTCGCCGGAATGCGCGTCGTCTATGCCACGACAATCAGCGACGGCGCTCTTGAGGTGGTAGGGCGAGGTCCCACACCCGAAGTCTCCCATGAAGCGGCGCACACCCAGTGGGAATTTGCGCAACTTGCCGACGCCGCGGTGATGTATCCGTAGCGTCAGCGGACGGCAGCGAACCCGGCGGCGTTAGGACCTCCGACCCCGGTTAGCGAGAGGGGCCAGCTCTTCGGCCTAGCAAGTTCCATTTAGCGACCGGCTGCCCGTCGCCGCCGGTCGACCTCCGTCTGAGAGACAGCCCCCGCCTATATCAACCCCCTGACGCAGCCGTGGGTTAGCTGATCTCCATGCCGGCGCATGCAGTTGTTCCGGACCTCGGGTTCCGAGATCCCACTGGCTGCAAAACCTGCGGTAGTCGTCCGCACACTTTCTCTTCCCCGCCTCGGCAGAGCCCGGCGTGTTGCTCATCGCCAGTGGCATCATCTCATTGCGGTCAGCCGCTTGAGTCCCCACCCCACACTTACATCGCCTCTGAAAAGCAAACCTCAATAGTCGGGTGTTCCATCCCCACCAGTCCGCTTCGGCGAGAAGCGGCGGGCGAAGGCGGAGATGGAGGCATCTCCGCCCTCCGAAGCATCTCGTGATTTCTGAATCGCGGCGTGGATCGCAGTATCGACCTGCTGCAACTGAGCGAGCTGGGCGGCAAGCCCCAGATAGCGATCGAGCGCAGCTGAAATCTCTTCGTTCTGCCGGCGCAGCTCGTCATTGATGGCACGCAGCCGGATCAATTCGTTTTCCTGGGCCGCTGCGAGCCCGTTGTGACGATCGCATTCGGCGATGACGCGCTGGATGGCCGCCGACAGTGCCGCAGCCTCGCCAGACTGGTCGAACGGCGGCCGGTCCGCCGGTACAACACTCGGCCGGCGCGGCGCGGCACCGAGCTTGTGCGCCACACCCTCGGCCGCTCCAGTCTTCGACGGGCCGCTCACCGGCGCACTGATTTGAGACGCTTGAATCATGGCTCGTCCCTTGCGGTAGCACTCGAGGCTCTACTGTCGTTAATGCGCGTTGAAGATGTAGTGAATGTCGAGGAAGGGGAAGAGATGCGGTCATCTTAACCTTAAAGCCACGCGACAGGACGCCCGCGCCCGGCTATCATTGCGCATTGCCAATGAAGCGCACTGAAACGGGGACCATGCGCACTCTTCTTATTGCAACGGCTTCATCTCCTGCACCGGCGGATGTGACGCCTTGGCGGCGATTCGAACCGCTGCCGCCATCCAGAATCAAACCGCATGCCAGAGCCGGTGCTGCACTCAATTCAAGGTCTGTCTCAGACGGCGCTCCTGCGACATCAGCGGGATCACCTGCCAGTAGCGCGAGCCCTGCGGCACCTAAACGATTTGTCACGCGTGACTGCGTTCTTCTGCCTTGAGCGCGACACCACAACACCTTAAGTCTCGCGGGAACAAACCGCCCGTCGCCTATCCGATCAGCCGGAGTTCCTTCACTTGAGTAAGCTCACCACGGTCCTGTCGCGTTCAGTGCAAATCGCCACTTTGCTGGCGCTGCTTTTCTCCGCCGGCGCAGCCGCGGCCCAGGATCTACCCCAGGGCCACCCGCCGATTCCAAGCGCACACACGACCGACGCGCGAATCCCCGAGAGCAAATCCGCTGACAGCGGAAAGGCCGCCGGCCCAGTGTTGCCGCCGACCTCCATCACCCATCACACCATCACCGTGGCGGGTGCGGCGCTCGACTACACGGCCGAAGCTGGGACCATCCCCCTCCCGGGCAGTGACAACAAGACTGCGGCGGACGTTTTCTATGTTGCCTACACGCGGGAACCGTTGAATACCAAGCGCCCGATCACCTTCGTCTTCAACGGCGGTCCCGGTGCCGCGGCAGCCTACTTGCATCTCGGCGGCATCGGCCCGCGCGCGATCGAAGTGAACGACAAGGGAGAGGTGCAAGGGCCTCCCCCGGCCCTCACCGACAATCCGAGCACGTGGCTCGACATGACCGACCTCGTCTTCGTCGATCCGGTCGGCACCGGCTATAGCCGCGCCAGCGAGGGCAAGAGCGAGGACAAGTTCTGGGGCGTCGAGCAGGATACCGACGCACTGACGGACTTCGTCCGGCTCTATCTGATCAAGTCGGCGCGCATGCTCTCGCCGGGCTTCCTCATGGGCGAGAGCTATGGTGGCTTCCGTGCCGCTGCTCTTACCCGGGCCCTGCAGAAGAGCGGTGTCGGCTCGCCGAGCGGTATAGTGCTGATCTCGCCGGTGCTCGAATTCTCCCTGCTCTATGGGGAGGAGTATGACCCACTCTCCTGGGCCCTTGGGCTACCGTCGCTCGCTGCGGTTAATCTCGAAAGCAGGGGCATCACCGCACGCGCGGCGCTCGCCTCGGCACTGAAGGACGCAGAGACCTATGCCTTGTCAAACTACCTCGTCAATCTCGCCTCCGGCGCCGAGGCCGGCGGCAAGGCAGCGAGCGGCACCGTGGCACGCCTCACCGGCCTCCCGCTCGATGTGGTCGAGCGGCATCAAGGCCGCATCCCACCCTCCCTGTTCATCAGGGAGTTCGACCGCACGAATTCACAGGTGCTGAGCCGTTACGATGGCAGCGTCAGCGGCCCCGATCCCAATCCTACTAGCAACTGGGCGGATGCCCCTGACCCGGTGCTCGATGCCACAGTGCCGCTATGGACGGCGGCCTTCGTGCAATATGCGGAAAGCGAGCTCGGCTACAAAACCGACGCTGCCTATCGGCTGCTCAACCGCGACGCGCGTCAGAAATGGGACTTCGGCACGAGCCCCACGCATCAAGGTTATGCCGGAGTGATCGACGACGTCCAGGAGGCGCGCTCGGCCAATCCGTCGCTGCAGGTGCTGATCGCCACCGGCTATACCGACCTCATTACCCCTTACCTCGCGTCGACGTTTCTCGTCCGGCAGTTGCCGTCGCTTCCGCGCGCGGCGCCGATCCAGGTCGAGACCTACGCCGGTGGCCACATGCTCTATCTCCGCCCGGAGTCGCGTGAGGCGCTGAAGCAAGACGTAAAGGTCATGTACGATAGGGCAATGAAAGCGGCGTCCTAGGCCAGGACACGAACCGGTGGGGTGAACCGCGAGCGGCGATCGGCTAGGATGTCGAATCGGGGCACCGCTAACGAGGGTCGGCAATGTCGATGCGGAGCATGAAAATAGCTGCTGCGCTGCTCGCGGCGGCGGCCATCGCCGCGACCGGCGCAATCGCCCAAGAGCAAAAGACCGAAGCCACGGCGAGGCAAGATGCGCCACAATGGTCGGAATTCCAATCGCCGGAGCGTGGGTTTGCCGTCGCCTTTCCCAGCGCGCCAAAGGCGGCGAGCGCCGCGGTAGCGGGCCAGAACCCGCTCATCCGCTACAGCTTCGAGACCTATGAGGGCGGCGACACGGTTTATCGCGTGGTGGTGCTCGAATATCCGCCCGGCAAGGCGCCGAGCTCTCCGGATGAAGCCCTCTACGTCAAGATGGTGTCGGCCTACGCCAAGGACAGCGCGTCGCAGGTGCGCAAGCGCGGCGCCAAGACCATCGCAGGCCGGCTCGGATTCGAGGCGATCACCGACGACAGCAAGGGCAAGGTCAATCACCTTGTGAGCATCGTGCCGGCCGGCGACCGCATCTTCATGCTGATCTCAACCGGGCCGAGGGGCCATGCCACGAGCGATGGCGCCGAACGCTTTCGCGACTCCTTCCGGGTGATCGAAACCTCGCCGCAAACGACGGGGAGCACGTCTTCCGCCCCATCACCCTAAGCTTGGCGGGGCGCCGCGTCACGTCCTTGAGCAACCTCGCAGAGCCTGAAAGTCCGCCTTGCGCGGCGAGGTCTTTCGCCAGGCGAGCCCGATCTCGCGTTTTGGCTCCGGCGCAGGGAAATGCAGCAGGCGAATGTCACTCCGCCGAATTTCCGGCAGGAGTATGATGCCGTAGCTATGGGCACCCTCTGCACGATGGTGGCGAGGATCGACGCACCGAAGCTCTCTCGCGCCTCCGGCGTCACCCGTCGGCAAAATGACAACGCCTGATCGCAGGCGATGGCCCTCCTCGAGCAACAGCAACCGCTTATGCGCAAGCATGTCGGCCGCCTTGGCGCGCTTGCCCTTGCTGGCGCACGCCGCGAGGACGAACTTGTCGCCGAAGAGAGACTGCGTCTCGATCTCGTAACTCTCGATGGGAAGCGCAACGAGAATCAGGTCGAGATCGCCGCTGACCAGCTCCCGAACAAGCGTCTCGGTGATCGTCTCGCGGAGGTGCAAAGTG
>Ga0164299_10000176_pt1 | contig 13174 bp, 14 predicted proteins | sample Whisoiple_221_MG_FD_109712 | JGI IMG/M metagenome (GOLD analysis project Ga0164299, IMG submission 109712) | Unamended control soil microbial communities from upstate New York, USA - Whitman soil sample_221_MG | ecosystem: Environmental > Terrestrial > Soil > Agricultural land ...
ATATGCTCGGCCCGCATTTTCATCTCGGCCGACACGGGATTGAACACGGTCACCGAAAGCACGCCCGCGAGGAATGCTATGAGCAGCGGCGGGAACATGAATTGCCAGACCGAAATGCCAGAAGCGCGTGCGACCACGAGTTCGAGGCGCCGGGTCAGATTGACGAAGGCCGTCATCGCACCGAACAGCACCGCAAAGGGCAGGATCTGTTCTGCGACCGCGGGAATGCGCAACAGCGAGAGGCCGGCGATCATTCCGGTGCTCGCCTCGGGGATGTTGCCGGCCCGGCGCAGCATCTCGACGAAATCGACGAGGTAGACGAGGCTGACGATCGTCAGGAAGACGGCGAGCACCGTCTTGACGAAGCGCGCAGAGAGATAGCGGCCGAGGGTGAGCCCGATGATCATGGCCGCCCCGCCGAACGCCGCCGGCGGTGCAAAGGCGCAAAGGCTCGCCACCGCGGGCACACGCCCGCCGGCGCGTAGGGAAGCCGATTGCCCTTGACGCGTTCCATCTCGGTTTAGAGCTCGCTTGAAGACGCTCGGGGGCCTAGGAGCCGCCCCATGACGCCTCGAAACGTGCCTCGCGGTTCCCTTTCTCGTCCGTCCGACCGTAGGCGCGCCCCGACTCCGGCACGGACATAACTCGCCACTCTGTTGGCTAGACCTTGGACTTTCGAGGCGCAACAGGCTCTGAGGGCGTGCGCGCGTTCGCAGCGAAGGCGTTGCCGATGGGCCACTTAAAGCAAAGCTGAGGGCCTTTTGAGGGCAGGTGGAGGGGCGCGGCGGCAGGCAGTCATTTGACCGTGCCGGGGGCGCGCGATAGTGCACGACGAGCCCTCGCCTGGCGGGCGGCTCAGCCCCCATGGCGGAATAAGCGGAATGTCCTCTTCGGTCGCAATCGAGTTTGTGCCGTTGGACGGCTTGCGCCCGCAGGCGGGCCCCGAGGCCGCTCCCTCGGTACTCGTGGCTTTCGCGGCCGACGATCTCGCGCTGTCGCCGAAAACCCGCGAAATTGTCGGGAGCAGCGTCGGCCGGTTTGAGCGCGCCGCGGCGGTCGCCAACTTCAAGGGCAAGAACGGCAGCGCCGTCGATATCCTCGCCCCGGAGGGGCTCGGCTTCGACCGGCTCTTGGTGCTCGGCACCGGCAAAGGGGCGAAGGTGGACGCCCTTGAGGATACGCTTCCGGACCACGTCGGCTTGGGCGGTGCGCTCATGGGCCGGCTCGGCCGCGGCGTCCGCGCGACCGTGCTGTTCGACCTGCCGGAGCCTCCGGGCGATCCGGCCGCTGCGGCTGCCGAACTGGCGCTTGGCATCGAACTCCGCGCCTATCGCTTCGACGTTTACCGGACCAAGAAAAAAGACGAGGGCGAGCGCGAGGGCCCGGTGAATGTCGCCATCGCTGTCGCCGATCCGGCGGGGGCGAAGGCCGCGCGGGAGAAGCGGGCGGGCCTCGCCGAGGGGGTGGCGCTCGCGCGCAGCCTCGTCAACGAGCCGCCGAACGTCCTCTATCCCGAGGCTCTTGCCGAGCGGGCAAAGGAGCTGACCAAGCTCGGGGTTGAGGTTGAGGTGGTTGAGGAAGACGCGATGCAGAACCTCGGCATGGGCGCCCTTCTCGGCGTCGGCCAGGGCTCGGGACGGCAGAGCCGGCTCGTCGTGATGCGCTGGACCGGCGCAAACGGTCTGGGCGAGAAAAAGCCCGTCGCGTTTATAGGCAAAGGGGTAACGTTCGACACCGGCGGCATCTCGATCAAGCCGGCTGCCGGCATGGAGGACATGAAAGGCGACATGGCGGGCGCTGCCTGCGTCGTCGGACTCATGCACGCGCTCGCGTCACGCAAGGCGAAGGTCGACGCGATCGGCGCCATCGGCGTGGTCGAAAACATGCCGGACGGTAAGGCGCAGCGCCCCGGCGACATCGTCAAATCGATGTCGGGCCAGACGATCGAGATCATCAACACCGACGCGGAAGGCCGGCTCGTGCTCGCGGACGTGCTTTGGTACATTCAAAACAAGTACAAGCCAGCCTTCATGATCGATCTTGCGACGCTGACCGGCGCGATCATGGTGGCGCTCGGGCAGGAGCATGCCGGCTTGTTTTCCAACAATGACGAGCTCGCCGAGCGGCTGATCAAAGCGGGCAAGGAGACCGGCGAGAAGGTCTGGCGCCTGCCGCTCGGGCCGGCCTACGACAAACTGATCGATTCGAAATTTGCCGACATGAAAAATACTGGGGGGCGGCACGGCGGCTCGATCACCGCCGCGCAATTCCTGCAGCGCTTCGTCAACAAGGTGCCATGGGCGCATCTCGATATTGCGGGCACGGGCATGGGGTCGCTGGCGAGCGACATCAACCAGAGCTGGGGTTCTGGTTGGGGCGTGCGGTTGTTGGATCGACTTGTGGCGGATTATTACGAGGACAAGTAATCAGTCGCACGCCGCGGCTGATTGCCCAGATACGCCCCGCATCAAAGCACACGACCATCTGGTCCGGGAAAACCCCTTGCTTACGCAAGTGTCCCTCGGGGCCGCTCGCGCGGCGGAGGCCGTGCTGCTTCAACAGCGGTTTGAGCATGAGCGGCAACAGCCTTTTGTTCATGTGGATGCCGAAACATTGGTGCAGCCCATAGCCGAACAAAACGTAATTCTCCTGCGGCCGCTCGGGATTGAAGCTTTTTGGATTGGGAACGCGGCGTTCGTCCATCATTGCCGAGGCGAAGAAGAACATGACATGCGTGCCGGGCTCGATCAGCTTGGCGCGCGAAGTCCCGGCGGCAAGCACGTGTTCGCGCTTTGTAATACGTTGCAGGAAAGGCGCGAGCGGATCAAAGCGCATGGCTTCGAAGACATACTTCGCCAATGTCGTATCGTCGCCCCTGCGCGCGGCCTCCTGCGCTTGGGCGAGCATTTTCGGGCGGCGCAGCAGCTGCTCGATCACTTTCGGCAAAATCATCGCAGGCTGAGGCAAACCTGCAACGATGAAGCCGGCGAGCTGACCAACGATCTCGCGGTCACTGAGCCCGAGCTTAATGCAGCGTCCGAGCACATCATCGCAGTCGTCGCCGCTGTGCCTGCGCGCCTCAGTGAGGCTCTGGAGATGCGCGCGCAGCGCCTCGGCGTAAGCCTGCGCCTCGCGATCGAGCTCGGGATCCGGCTTGCCGACGTGAAAGATCGATTCAAACAGACGGGTTGCCCAAACAATGATGTCGCCGTTCCGCGGTGCCGGCGTGCCGAAATAGTCAAGCAGCACATCGAAGGTCACTTTGCGCGATAGTTCCAGCATATCGACGCGATTCCCCGCGGCGGAGACGAAATTCTCGCTGGCGATTTCGGTTGCGGGGGCGAGCCGAGTCTCGATGTCGTCGGTCGCTACAACCTTGTGCGTCGGATCGAGCCGCATGACGCTGCGCATCGCGTCGCGACTGCGGCGATATTCACGCGAGTCCTCCATGCCGAGGATGAACGGCACGCCGCCGGTAATCACATTGAGCTTCTCGGTATAAGGAACTCCGAACGCGTCATCGGCAAGAAAGACTTCCTTGACGTCGTCATAGCGCGTGACGAGCGCGAGCTTCCCTTTTTTCCAAAGCAGAATCGGTGCAAAATCGCGCAGAATGGAAAGAACCGGTTCCGGATGCTGGAATAGCCACTGGATGAGCTTCGGACCGGCCCAAGGCCGAACCACCGGCCGACCCACACCCAAACCTGCGGGCGTTTCGAGGGATTCGACGACGACATTGTCTGACATGGATCATCCGCAATCATGCGCCGCTGTTTGCAGCGGGCCTGCAACCTTTCGACGGGCGGCAGCACATTTCAAGAGAAAATTGCAGCGATACTTGGCGAAATTTACCCTGCCTGCGGAGCGGCTATGAGCATCTCTCCATGACCGAAATCTGGTTCTATCATCTGCAGCGCCGAACCCTCGAGGCTGTACTGCCCGGCCTCTTGGAACGGGCGCTGCAGCGCGGCTGGCGCGCGGTCGTGCAGGGCGCCAGCGAGGAGCGCATCGCCGCGTTCGATGAGCATCTCTGGACCTACTCCGATGAGAGTTTCCTGCCGCATGGCAGTGCGCGGGACGGCGACCCGGAGACCCAGCCCGTCTTTCTGACTACCGGCCCGGAAAATCCGAACCGCGCCGCCGTGCGCTTCCTGATCGAGGGCGCCGAGGCCGCACCGATTCTCGAAAGGAATGAAACATACGAGCGCCTGATGCTTCTGTTCGACGGCAATGATGCGGAAGCGCTCGCCGCCGCGCGTGTGCAATGGGCCGAACTGAAAGCGCGCGGGCTCGCGCTTTCCTATTGGCAACAGACAGAAGACGGCCGCTGGCAAAAACGCGAATGAACCGGGCGATCCGGCCTCGCTGAGCCGCTGCGACCGTTCCGCATGAACACGTCGTCGTAACGAACCCGGCGCCTGCCGACTTGACGAGCCTCCCATGGCGCGGTCTGCGTCACCTCGTATGGACGCCAACACGGCCCATCAGCCCGAAGACCCATCGGGCTTCGTCGACGAGCGCGCGCGCGGCGAATACATCCGCCTCGGGATCGGCTGCTTTCTCGCCGCGGTGATGAACGCGCATTCGGCGCTGCTTGCGATCATCTTCGCGCGCAGCGGCTACGATCTGCACGACATCGGGCTGCTCCTGTCCATCTTCGCGATTCCCGTCGTCTTATCGGCGCTCATCTCAGGCGCCGTCGCCGATCGCATCGGAGCGTTGCAGACGGTGCGCTTGGCGATGGCCCTGTTGGCGATCGGCTTTCTCAGCTTCGATGTGACCCGCGCGTCCTTCACCGCCGCCGCGGCCTCACGAATTGTCCAGGGTGTAGGGCAGGGGCTTTTCCTCGGCTCGGCGCTAACCTACGCGCAAGGCCGCTTGAGCCCGGTGCGCTTCGTCTATCTCCTCGGGATTTTCTCCTCGCTCATGGTCGTTTCACAGGCGCTCGGGCCGCCACTCGGCGCGTATGTGCTGGGCAGCTTCGGCGAACATGCGATGTTCGCGGTCGCGGCGCTTCCCGCCATCGCCGGGCTTGCGCTCACTTTTGGACTGAGGCCGCTGCCGCGGCCGGCGCAATCGCCGGGCCTGCGGCTCTTCTCGGTTTGGCGCCCGCACTTTCCCGAACCGATCTGGGCCGTCTTCATCAGCGGCGCGATGTCGGGTTTCACGCTCGCCTATCTCGCCGCGGCGCTCGAGGCGCGCACGATTCCGATTGCGTGTTTCTTCGTCTCCTCAACCACAGCGCTTTTCGCCAGCCGGTTTTTTGCCTTGCGGCATGTCGAGGAGGTTGACCGCCGGGTGCTGATCGCGAGCGGCCTCACGCTGATGAGCGTGGGCTTCGTCGCGGTCGCGCTGGCGCATGCCGTCTGGTGGCCGGTCGTCGCCGGCGGCATTCTCTTCGGCACCGGCTACAGCCTGGTCTACCCGCTCCTGTCGGCTTGGATGAGCGAAGGACTTGAGCCCTCGCGTCGCGCCGGTCCACAGGCGCTGCTCAACACGTCGTTCAACCTTGGGCTGTTCGCGACGCCCTATCCCGAAACCCTCCTCATCTCGCGCTTCGGTTATGACGTAACTCTCTACCTTCTCGCGGGTTTGGGGTTCGCGACGGCCTTGTTTCTGATCGGGCGCGCGCAAATCCTGCGAGTGAATGTCGTGTGAATCGACACTTCAGCGTCCGTTCAAAACAGGTGATAGAGTCTCGCCAGGGGGCCTGAAGACGAGGGTAGGAAATGGAAAGAGCAACGAAAATCCGTCTGACCATCGCCGGGGCGCTACTGGCGGGGACGATGGCGTACAGTGCCGGACAGGCGTCAGCCATGCCGGCACTCGACCATGGCCTCGCCACCACGGCGCAAGGAGCGCAAGTCGAGCAGGTACTCTGGGTTTGCGGCCCTTGGGGCTGCCGTTGGCGCCCGAATTATTGGGGTCCGCGGCCCTATTGGGGCTGGCGCCGACACTATTGGGGCGGCGGTTGGGGCTATCGCCGCCGCTGGTGGTGATCGCCTGATCCATCAGGGCGGGGGCTTGGCCTCCGCCCCTTTGTTTAGTGCGCTGCGCCCGAAGTGATCCCGAGCTGATCGTAGATCTGGCGCACGTAAGCGCCGAACGCGCTTGTCGTCTTCATCTTGAGATCGCGCGGATAGGACAACTCGATCGGCAAAAATCTCGCCATCCGAGCCGGCCGCGCCGTCAACACGGCGCAATGCGAGGCGAGGAACACCGCCTCCTGGATGTCGTGCGTGACGAAGATGATCGTCTTGCGGCTTTGCTGCCAGATGCGCAGCACTTCCAGATTCATCTGCTCGCGCGTCAGCGCGTCGAGCGCGCCGAACGGCTCGTCCATGAGGATCAGCTTCGGATCGTGAATGAAAGCGCGCGCGATCGCCGCGCGCTGCTGCATCCCGCCCGATAATTCGCGCGGATATTTGGCTTCAAATCCGGCGAGGCCGACCATGCGCAGGAGATCGCCGGCGCGTTCGCGCGCCGCTTTCATCGGCAGCCCGACGATTTCCGCGGGAAGCAGCACGTTGTCGATAATGTTGCGCCAGTTAAGCAGCAGCGCCTGCTGGAACACCATGCCGACGTCGCGCCCGGGATCGAACGGCGCCTCGGCATTGCCGATCGTCAAGGTGCCGCCGTCCGGCTTATGCAGGCCGGCAAGCATCTTGAGCACTGTCGTCTTGCCGCAACCCGAGGGTCCGACCAGCGACACCAACTCGCTCTCCGCGACATCGAGCGTCACGTCGGAGACGGCGAGGAAATCCTCATTGCCGGTGCGGTAAATCTTGCGGACGTTTTTCAGCGCGATGAAGGGCCGTCGCTCGCTCACGCAAGCCACCGCTGAAGGTTCGCGGCGACGAATGAGTCGTCGGAAAGATCGCCGTGTTCGTGGATCACGCGATCGATCTCCCGTGCCTGGCCGGGGCTCAGTCCCTCGTTCGGATCGAGACACCAGATGCCTTCGAGCAGGCCCTGGCGGCGCAGCACCTCGTGGCAACCGGCAATACAGCCGTCAAAATTGTTGGCGACATCGAAGAAGGCCGCATTGCAGTCGGTCACGCACGCATCGAGCGCGAGCAGGTCCTGGTCGATACGGCCGGCAGCTTTCGCCGCGCGGCAACGCTCGAAGAGCGCCACCGCGCTTTTCGTCCAAACCGACCAATGGCCGAGCAGGCCGCCGCGAAATTCCAGCCGCTGCGTCTTGCCGTCGTGACGGATATCGAAGGGCAAGCTCAAGTCGAGCACGATGTGATCGTCGTTGCCGGTATAAAGCGCGATGCGCTCCGCGGCGCCGGCGGCGGCGACCCCTTTGAAAACATCGAGCGTGCGGTAGCGGTTGAATGGCGCGACCTTGATGGCGACGACATTGTCGATCGCAGCAAAAGCTGTCCAGAAATCCACGCCAAGCTCGCGGCCGCCGACGGCCGGCTGCAGATAAAATCCGATCAGCGGAATTTTCCCAGCGATCGCGCGGCAATGCTCGACAATGTCGTGCGTCGAGGCAGCGCGCATGGCACCGAGGCTGAGCAGACCGGCATGGTAGCCGAGGTTCACCGCGAGCTGTGCCTCGGCCAGCGCTTGCTCCGTCGACCCGGCGAGACCCGCGACCATGACCAGCGGACGCTTCGTCCAGTCGCGCGCGGTCTCCGCCGCATTGCGCAGAACGGGCTCGTAAAGGCCGACCTCGCGGATCGCGAACTGGGTCGTATGCACGCCGACGGCGAGCCCGCCGGCTCCAGCATCGATATAGTAACGCGTCAATCCGCGCTGGCGGCGCGAATCGAGCTTGCGCTCGGCATTCAGCGCGAGCGGATGCGCGGGAATGACAGTGCCCCCGGCGATGAGCTGCCGGACGCGCGGGTCAAGGTCGGATTTATGCAGAGACATATTTTTGCTCAACCGAATTCCGGACCTGCCGCGGCGATCAGGTCGGCGCTGCCGCCGGCTGCTTTTGGTGGGTGTGTGCCAAAGCGCATGCGCGAGAACGGCCGCTCGAAGGCAAAACCGCACGACAGCAGAAATTCGCGCGCACCAGAATGCGTGGCCGAGAGATCGATGACGAGCGCGTCGGATTCTTCCGCGAGAATGTCCTCTAAAAGCGCGGTCGCCGCAGCTTCGATCGACGCGTAAACCGGGCCGATCTGCCGCGCCTTGCGGCCGGCGCGCACGAGTCCGACCGCGCCGTCTCTCTGGTAAATTGACGAGCCTTCCCGAGCGGCGAAATGCCGGATCAAGTCGCCGCGGTCGAAACCCATCGCGCGGCGATCGGCCTCCAACAATTTCTGCAGGCCCGCGGCGGAGACGGCGCGTCTTGATTCCGCGCCGGGGCTGCGCGTGCGCCGCAGCCGCGTAAGACGGAAGCCGGTTTCGGCGAACCCCATCGGCCGATACACAGCCGCGCCGGCCGGCGTTGCATCGAGCCACGCCTCGAGATGGCGCGCCTGCGCAGTCTCGATACAGCGTGTCACCAGCGTATTGGCAAGGCCGCGGCGTCGCCAATGCGCGGTCACCAAAACCATGCTGATCCAGGTGACCGGCGGCGACGGCAGAAGCGCTGCCGTCGCAATAACGCGGCCTTCGTTATCGCGCATGCCGAAGGCGGTGCCGCGCTCGAGGAAACAGTGCCAGTCCTCGAGCGTCTGGTTCCACCCCGCTTCATCCGAGAGCGCGAGTCCGGCCGCTGCGTCGGCAGGGGACAGCACCTCGATGTCGAACGCGACGTCAGTAACGCCCATCGCGCACCTCGAATTTCGTCGGCTTGCCGAGGCTCGGCTGATCGCGCGCGACCCAGTCGGCTGTCCATGCAATCATGTGCTCGATATCGACGACCGGCGGCCCGAATAGCCGCAGCGCCTCCGATGTATCGGTAATCCACGCTGTGGCGTTTTCCGTACCGGTAATGATCGGCTCGATTTGAAGCCGCGCGCCGATCTTTTGCGCGAGATCGCGCACCGACAAAATCTCATGCCCGCTGACATTGATCGGCAAGGTCGGTACGGTGCAGCACGGCAGACAGCGCAGCGCCTGCGCCGCCGCATCGCCCTGCCAGATCACATTGACGTGGCCCATCGTCACATCGACGGGCTCACGCGCAACGACCTTGCGCGCAATGTCGTGCAAAACGCCGTAGCGCATGTCGATCGCGTAATTCAGCCGGTAGAGCTTTCCCGGCGTGCCCAGTTTCTTCGAGAAATATTCGAACATGCGCTCGCGCCCGACGCAGGATTGCGCATATTCACCGGGCGGATCGGGCGGCACCTCCTCGCTCGCACCTCGGCCTGACACCGGTACGAAGGGATAAACGCAGCCGGTCGAGAAGGCGACGATGCGCGATTGCGGGAAGGCCTGTGCGACAAGTGCCGGCACATGCGAATTCATCGCCCAGGTGAGGGCGAGATCGCCTTCCGCACCGAACTTCCGCCCGGCCATGAAGATGATATTTCTGATCTTCGGCAACGCGGCGAGCTCGTCCTCTTTCATGAGATCGCAAGCGATCGTCTCAATCCCGCGAGCGTCAAGCTCTTCCTTCAATCCCGGTTCGCTGAAACGCGCGACACCGATGACGCGTTTTTCCGGCGCGGCATTCCTGGCAAGTCCCGCCACCGTCGGCCCCATCTTCCCGCCGACGCCGAGCACCATGATGTCGCCCTCGATGGTCTTAAGCTCGTCGATCAGGGCCTGGGTCGGACGGCACAGAAGCTCCTCCAGCGCGGCCAGTTCCGGAATGCGATCAGGCAAAGTTTCGCGGGTCAGAAGCTGCATGGGTTCCTGGATATCAGACGCGTGCGTCGCGGATGACGACGCGCTCGACGCCGAGCACCGCGCCGTAAAGCAACACGCCGAGCATTGTCAGCAAAATTACCGCCATGACCATGGCCGGCGTATCGAGGGAGGATTGCACCTGAATCATGATGTAGCCGAGCCCGCGTTCGGAGGCGATGAACTCGCCGACGACGGCGCCGGCGACCGCGAGCACCGCGCCCACTTTCATGCCGGAGAACACATAAGGCAGAGCGCCCGGCAGCTGTATTTTGCGAAACAGCTGCCAGCGCGTGCCTTTGAGCGAGCGAACGAGATCGAGAAGGTCGGGCGGGGCTTCGCTTAGGCCCCGCGCCGTCGTGAGCAGCACCGGAAAGAAGCAAATGCTGAAGGCGATCAGGATATTCGGCATGATGCCGTAGCTGAACCAGACGATGAACAGCGGCCCGAGCGCGACTTTCGGGATCATGTTCAGGCTCACGCATAATGGTAATAATAAGAGGGTAAAAATGCGCGACCACGAAAACAGCAGCGCGAGCGTCACCCCGACAAACACGCCGAGCAGATAGCCGCCGCCGATTTCCGTTGCCGAGACGAGCGTGTTCGTCGGCCACGCGTAATTCGGCGAGGTCAGCGTCTTCAAGGCCGCGAGGGGGGAGGGAAGAATGAAAGCCGGCACGCGAAACCAGTCGACGCCGACCTGCCAAATCAGTACGACCGCAACATGGACCGCAATCACTACGAGAACACGCCACGTCTGCGCGCGGCGCTTCGCCGCCGCAATAGCCGCGGTGCTGGCGTCAGTCCCGAGGACTATGGATTGCGCTTCCATCCGGCGATGCTAGAGAAAGTTCGGATGCCTCGTATCCGTCTTGCATGAACCGCACAAGTCGCTGTCCGGCGCCTCTTCGCGCCGCTTGGGAGTGAACCCGTGAAGCTTTTGTCCCGCCTTGCCGCTCTCGCATTGGGCGTGTTGCCGCTAATCGGTGCCGCAGAGGCGGCCGAACACGTCAATCTCCTTCTCAACTGGACGCCCACCGCGGATCACTCGCCGTTCTATTACGCCAAGGCGCAAGGGCTATACGAGAGGGCAGGCATCGACCTGACCATCGAGGTGGGAAAAGGCTCGGGCGTCTCGTCGCAGCGCGTCGGCTCCGGCGGCTCAGCCTTCGGCATTGCGGATCTGCCGACCGCTCTGGTCGCGCGCAGCAAAGGCGCCGACGTCGTCGCGGTGATGAGCATCTACGCCAACACGGCGCAGACGTTCTATTGGCTGAAGAGCTACGGGATCAACGGCGCCAAGGATTTTCCCGGCCACAAGATCGGCAACCCGCCGGGCGACGCCTCGCGCGTCATGTGGCCGGCCTTCGCCAAGGCGGCGAATATCGATCCGAATGCCGTCAATTTCGTCAATATCGCCCCGCAAGCGAAACTGCCTTCGCTGAAGAGCCATGCCGTCGACATCATTTCCGATTTTTACAATGAGCACGATCTCAAGGTGCAGGCATTCGGCGACGATCTCGGCTTCTTGCGTTGGCCGGATATCGGGCTCAACCCTTACGGCAATTCGCTTGTCGTCAACGGTGCGTACTTGGAAAAGAATCCGAAGCTCGTCGAGGATTTCGTCAAGATCAACCAGAAGGCTTTTGCCACCTGCGTCGCCGACGTCAATCCCTGCCTCGACGCGCTGCTCCAAGCGACTTCCGGGCTCGAGAAGCCGACGCAGCTCAATCAATGGGAGCGCATCAAGAGCATGATGGCCGACAAATACACGACGACGAAGGCGCTCGGCTGGATCGATCCCGGCCGCATGCAGAGCGATTACGATCTCGTGCAGACCTATCTCGGTATGGAGAAGCCGTTCGACGTGAAGAGCGCTTACACCACACGCTTCCTCGACGAGAGCATCAAGATGGATTCCTCTAAAGTTAAGTATTAACGCGAGCCGAATTCGTTAACGTAAGGTTTGCGCAACTTCTCTGCGGATATCCTGAACGCTGTCGGATCAAGGAGTAAGCAGCGTTCGGACTCGTAAGGGGTTGTAGGAATGGCTCTCACGCAGGTCTCGCCGGATAAACCCGTCCACCGCAGCCGCAGCATCGTCACTTTCGCGCTCATCGCGCTTGCCGTGGCGTTCGTCATCCTCGGCAACATCACTGCCGCCGGGCCGGCGGTGTACCGCGGCCATTCGCTGGTCGCCGAGGCGCGCTAGCGCGATCATCGCAAAACTCAGTGCTGGCGCTCCGGCCGCATGCGGTAGGAGCCATCCTTGCCGCGGATGAACACCTCGTTGATCTGCGGATGGCGCACCGGCTCGCCGGAATTGTCCGGCACCAGATTCTGCTCCGAGACATAGGCCACGTACTCGGTCTCGGCGTTCTCGGCGAGCAGGTGATAGAACGGCTGGTCCTTCTTCGGCCGCACCTCCTCGGGGATCGACAGCCACCATTCCTCTGTATTGGCAAAGGTCGGATCGATGTCGAAAATCACGCCGCGGAAGGGGTAGCGGCGATGCCGCACCACCTGGCCGATCGAGAATTTGGCGACACGTTCCGACATGACGGTCAGCGGGGGGCTCGAGAGCCCTGGCGGGGTCAGTTGCACGTCCGTTGGTATCGCGGGGGCAAAATCCATGTCAATGCCGTGACACGGACCGCGGACCTCCTGGTCCGCAGCATCTTGCAATAGAATGCGCACCGGGAGGTGCGCGGTCCAGCCCTCACGCCGCCTCCGCAAACCCATAAGTCTCCGCATATTCCTTGTCCTTCGCCGCGACCTGCTTGGCTAAGTCGACGATCACCTTCGCCTGCTTCCAGGTCGCGTCGTCCTGCATCTTGCCGTCGATCATCGCGACGCCGGCGCCGTCCGGCATCGCTTCCAGGATGCGTTTCGCAAACGCGACCTCCTTCGGATCGGGCGAGAAGACGCGCTTGGCGATGTCGATCTGCGAGGGGTGCAGCGACCAGGCGCCGGCGCAGCCCATGAGGAACGCGTTGCGGAACTGCACCTCGCAGGCTGCGGTGTCGGCGATGTCGCCGAACGGCCCGTAAAACGCTTTGATGCCGGCGGAGGCGCAGGCGTCGACCATCTTGGCGACGGTGTAGTGCCAGAGATCCTGCTGATAGACGGGGCGCGCCCCGCCGTCCGCACCGGCGTCCGCCAGCACCTTGTATTCGGGGTGGCCGCCGCCGACGCGCGTCGTCTTCATCGCGCGCGACGCGGCAAGGTCGGCCGGGCCGAGGCTCATCCCGTGCATGCGCGGCGACGCAGTCGCGATCGCTTCGACGTTCTTCACCCCCTCCGCCGTCTCCAAGATCGCGTGGATCAGGATCGGTTTGGTCACGCCATGCCGCGCCTCGAGCTGCGCCAGCAATTGATCGAGATAGGCGATGTCCCAGGGCCCTTCGACCTTCGG